>Ga0265797_10001005_pt1 | contig 50699 bp, 4 predicted proteins | sample P2T30metagenome_FD_192433 | JGI IMG/M metagenome (GOLD analysis project Ga0265797, IMG submission 192433) | Plant litter microbial communities from East Loma Ridge, Irvine, California - P2 T30 | ecosystem: Environmental > Terrestrial > Plant litter > Unclassified | place: USA: California...
CGATAGACACGGTCGCATCCCGCATACCAAATGTAATCCTTATGGACATCAATATGCCGGTCATGGACGGGTATGAGGCTGTTCAACAAATCCGGGCGTACGAAAAGAAACACCACATGACAGCATCGAAGATCATTGCCGTTACTGCGCTGCAATCGGAAGCCGCGCGGGCTGAAGCGTTCGGTAGTGGCTTCAACATGTTCCTGAGCAAGCCGATCAAATTGAAGGATCTAGCGAAGCTTGTTGTATTGTAAGAAGATAGCTTCTAATTACTATAGAATCTATAATATTAGCTAGTTATCTTACACATTATATAGAAACGCTACCTAACCTAGTTTGCGCTTACTTTTATGTAGTACTTTATTAAATATTTCTGCTATATAGTGCCTTATTAGCTAGTATACACTATATATAGCTTTACTCTATAGATTATTCTATACTTTTATTATTAATATATTTTTAGCTATAACTAGTTTATATACTCTTAAAGAAGTTTTTTAGTACTTTTAAGCTTAATTTAGAATTATCTTTATAGTAAAAAGATATAAAAATATATTTATCTAAGTAATAGTACTATATAAGACAAAGTAAGTAAAAATATTTTATTTTAAGTATTTTATTTTTTATAATTTATATTTAAGATTCTAGTAATAGCTTTATATTACTAGTATAAAGTTTACTTTAACTATAAAAATAGTAAAAGCTTTTCTTTAAGCTTTACTATATATATAAAGTTATAGATATAAATAGTAATATTAATTACGTAATTTTTAATCTAGTTTAAAGTAATAGTATAGTCTTTATAAAATATTTTTTATATTTTCCTAGTTAAAGTTTTAAAGATAAGTATAAGTAAATAAATAAAATAAAATCTACTTTAGCTAGATATTATATTAAAGTATTAATAAACTATAAAGAAACTATAAGAGTAGAAAATTTAATAAGCTAATACTACGTAATATAGTAATAGATATTTCTATAGTTATAGAGAGCGTAGTAAAAAGGCTATTTATAGATAATAATTAAAACTTTACTATTTTTCTTTTCTTATATATAGTAGTAAGATTTAACTTTAGTAGAAACTTACTATATTAACATAGCTACTATAAATACGCGCACCTAATATAAAGCGACTAAAAAGTATATAATCTATACTAGTATTTTTATAAGTACTATTACTTAGTTTATACTCTAACTTAAAGAGGTCTACTGTTATCTAATTCTTAAGAATATCTTCTAGCTAAATCTAAATTACTTTAACCTAATATATTATTCTATAGTATATATTATTAAAAGTATTTAGTATATTAAGCTCTTAAGATACTCTATAAATAAAACTAAAAGTAATTTTTTTGTAAAGAAACTAAACTACTTAAGCTAGCTATAGTAGATCTAATAAGCTAGTATTACTACTAAAGCTCTAGATTAAAGCTATTAGTAAAACACTACTTTATACTATATAAATTCTTTAGCTTTTACTAAAGAAAGCTTTTTTAGGCTATATCTTATAAAAAGTATTGTAAAAGCTTAATAAATTGAATACCTATAATAATATATACTATAGAATAATATACTAAGTTAGAATAACTTAAATTTAGCTAAAATAGATATTAAAAGCTTAAATAATAGTTCTTATTTAATTACTAGTATAAATTATATATTTTTTAGTTTCTTTATATTAAATATATATATTAGTAGCTATTTTTATAAATTTTATTAAGAGTTTTTAACTAGACGAAACTTAATATTAGAGTATTACTTCTTCTATATTAATAGACTTAGTAATAGTATTAGTTCTCTATCTATAACTATAAAAATATTTATAAAAATCTTAAATAAATTTATAAAATCTTTATTATATTAGCTTAGAAAGTCTTCTACTTTTATAGTTTCTCTACGCTTATCTAAAGTTTTATAATTTTACTACCTAAGTTAGTTAATATATATAGAATAATTTATATTACTACTAGATAAACGTAATATATATAAAGTTATATCTAGGTTCTATATAGGTATTCTTTTATATAGCTAATAAAGTATAAAGTCTTTTAAATACTATTTTATAATAGTGTATTAGCTAGCTCTAGTATACTTAGTAAGTAAATTAGTTTTACGCTCTAGCTAGCAAAACCTTAGTAAAGCTCTAATATAAAGTTAAGTTAGTATTTAAAACTAGTAAGCTCTAATATTAGAAATATAGAGTTTCTAAAGTGTAAGTTTAGATTAGACTTTTTTCTATACACTAAAAAAATAGATTTTTCGAATTAATTTATTTCTAATTATAAGTATATAGTAAAGTACTTATTATTACATAAAATATAGTATTATAATAGAATAGTAGTATACTCTAATAAGTAAAAGCTTAGAACTCTTTAAAAAGAAATTTATTACTATTAGTAATAGAGTTATAATTAGCTTATATACTAGCTCTATACTTATCTATATAACCTTTCTTATACTATAACTAGAAATAACTAGAAATATTAAGCAATAACTAAGATAATATAAAATAATAGAAATACTACTAATAGGACTTACTTTATCTATTCTCTATTAATTATAACTTTATTTCTATTTTCTAGTTAAGATAATATTATAACTTATAATAATTATTAAAAAGATAGAAATAAAAGATATTATTAATAAAAGCTCTTCTTTATTTAAATAACTTTTTAGCATAAAAAAGTAGTAGTACAACTCTTTATAGAATTCTCTATCGCTCTAGATTAATATATATAATTTCAGATATAGCTCTATATTATATAATCTATTATATAAATAAGTTATATTTTATAATTACTAAAATAGCTTTTTAACTAGCTTTTTTAGAAAACTCTCTTTTAGTAAAAGTAAAATACCTTTTATATACTATAGTAAGTAATAGTAGTATAATTATATAGAAAGTTATTAATCTATAATAAAGTAATTTTGTAGAGCTTCTTAGTAGAGTAGTAAAGTAGTATAACTAGTAAGAAACTAGTTTTATACTTAGAATTACTTTAAAAACTTATAAAAGAGTTATTTAGACATTATAGCTTTTAGTATTAGCTTTATATTACTATTAACGTTTTTAATGTATCTATAACCTTCTAAAAGTTATAAAAATTAAAAAATATAAAGAGCGTGCTTTTATTAAGATATTAGTATATAGATTTTAACTATAAACTTTTAAAATCTATAATTTTATTAGTAATAAGCTAAAAAGCGTATATAGTTTTATAACAATTCTTTGAATAATTAGTATTATAATTCTAAAACAAAGTATATTAGTAGTAGAATAGCTTTATAGCTAGCTTAAATTAAAAAGCTTTAATACTCTAAAAAGTAGTAGTGTTAAAGCTCTTAGCTATAGCTTACTTACTACTATATTTCTAATAGTAAGTAAAACCTTTAGTCAAATATTTCTTAGTATACTAGTTATAGATTCTACTTTTTAAGGACTAGCTTATAAGCTATAGAATTAGAACTTTACTAAAGAAATAGTAGAGTTTAATATAAAAAAGTTATGATAAAATTATAGCTATATATTTAAGAGATAGATAATTTTATATTAATAATAAAATAATTATAACTACTATTTAACTAGAATATACTTTTAGACATAGTAAAGGTATAAGTTTACTAAACTTAAACTAATTTTGTTAGTTCTACTATATTTAGTATACTTTAGTAGAGTCTAGGCTTTAAAGCTTAGAGTATAGTAGTAAAGTATAGCTTTATTAAGTATAAATATTAATAGTAATAAGCTATTACTTATTAAAGCGTAGTTTAATTACTTAGAGTTACTTTTATTAAGTTCAAAATTATACAAAAATAGTTTAGAACATAAGTAATAGCTTTAAGAGCTTTAGTACCTAAATAGTAAAAGATGATTATACTAGTAAAATCTAGACTTGTTAGGTTTTCTTGTATAAAGCTTATAGTATAGTAGATAGCTTAATAAGCTACGCTAGCTACTTATCTAAGAAAATTTCTAAGCTAAAATTAGAAACTTTATAAGAAAAAATAATTCTAAATTTTCTTTCTTACTATAATTAGCCTTTTCTCTATTTTAATAAAATACTAAAGCTTTTAAGCTAAGATACTTCTAAAGAGCTCTATAACTTACTTAAGATATATTATAGTAGTATAACTAGTAATACAATAGAAGGCTAAATAATTATTAGACTTAAGAGTTATTGCGCTAGGTAAAGCTATGTCTAGAGAGTGTTTAGATAAGAATAATAACTATATACATATATATAATATAATTAACTATATTAAGTACCTATTCTAATAGAGACACTACTAATCTCTCTACTATAATATAACTTTTAGACTTTTATACTTTTAAGCGCTATATTTAAGTATTTACTTTACTTAAGATATTACGCTACTTTACCTTTTATTTTTTTAGTACTATAGTAAGATTATAATTTTATATATATAATAATAGCTAACTATTATAATATAATTCTATTACAAAATATCTAATTCTACTACTAACTATATATACTATTAATTTCGCTTCTTGTTTAATAGGGCCTTATCTATAGATAATAACTCTAGTAGTAGCTTAGAGAATAAGCGCGCTAACATCTTACTACTCTAAAAGTATATAGAAATAGTAGCTATTTGTTATAATTAAATTATAGCTAGTACTTCTTAAAAGATAATTCTTAGTAATAATTTACTTAGTATTAGTACTTAGTATAATAATAAGCTAGAGTGTAAAGAGCTTTTTATTAGATAATCGTAACCTATATATAGAGACGAAAAAGCGCTATTAGCGCGTAGTATTAAACATCTTAAGCGCTTATTTAGATTATAAGTATTTCTAATACTAGACTTAAGTAATAGATTAGAATAATAATAATAATTATTGTTACTAATTAAGTAATTGAAAAATTAGTAGTATTTGAAAATTTACTAATAATTTAAAGTATCTAAATTTATCTCTTTAGTAATATTAGTAAGTCTAGTAGTAAAGAAAATTATAGAAAAAATATTATATCTTAAAGTATAAGTTAAAGTTAGTTATATCAAGCTTTTTAGTGCAAAGCTTTAAATTTTAGAGCTTTCTAGCCTATTACTTATTAGTAGAACTAAGTAAAAGCTTTAGTTAATTTCTATAGCCTACGTAGATTTTTTTTTAAGAGATATATTTACTATTAGCTTAGACATTATATTCTTAAATAGGGCAACTTAGATTAATTTTATAAAGCTTAGTATTAAAAACTCAATAATTTTTATAAGTATGAAAAGCTTAACTAAGATTTATAGTAGTAGTTTATTTACTTAAAAATCTTTAAAAGCACTAAGATAAGTTAAATTATTCTTCTACTATCTTTATAATTTCTTACTAACTTAGAGCTAAGACTACAGTATTATAAAGTTTTTTAATCTCTAATAAGTACTTTTTAATAATATTTGAAATTACTACGAGATAAGATATAGCTTAGACTCTTTTTAAGACTCTAAGTAAAATACTAACTAAAAGTTTAAAGTTTTTAGCTTAAGAAAGCTTAAGAATAGCTCTACTTATAACTCTTAATAGCTTTATTCTATGTAGTTTTTTTTACTTTATTATAGATAGTAGGTAAGAAAAGAAATAAGTTTAATATATAAATTTTTTTTTTAAAACTATTACTAATATTCTCTACTTAGACTTATAAGTAACTAGTTTAGAATTAATTATAGTAACTTATATATTAGCTATAGCTATTATGTTATTAGTAGCCTTATTTCTAATAGTAGCTATTATCTTAAGTCTAATAAAAGCTTTTGTATTCTAAGTATAGCTATTATAGATATTAAAGTATTAGTATTATAATAAATAGAATTAGCGCTAGTTAGAAGAGGATAATTTATAGTTATAGTAGCGCATCTCTTAGTTCTTATAGTATAGTTTATAATCATTACCTTTTTAGCTAGATTGAGTAATTTTATAGATTAATATTAAGTATTAAATAAAGTAAGATCTACTACTATATATAGTATTTAATTAATAAATCTAAATTAAAGTATAATAGAATCTTAGTTAAGTATAAGTATAAATAGCTTAAGATTTATATTAAAACCTATACTACTAACATAGCTTGTTAATAAACTAAAATTAAAAACTTTAATAATAGCAAAAGTAGTACGAAGAGTAATAGTAATTAGTATAGGTATTAAGTTTTAGTTCTATAAGTTTAATTTAAGTAAGAGCTTACTAACGTATCTACTTTTACTTATATTAATTTACTTAATATTTTTATTAGCTAGATACTATTTAAAGTAACTAAAGGCTAGCTTAGAATTTCTTTCATCTTATATTGATAATCTAAGTAAAGCTTTTTCTTTATCTGTTTACAGAAATTAAACGTAGATAATTTTAAAAGTTACGTAGCTATTAAATTTTTTAAACTTTTACTAAGAAAAATAGCTTAGTAACCTAATTATAGATAGATTATAGCTTCTAAATACTTTGCTTTGAATAATTATTTAGTAAATTTCTACTATAGATATAACTTCTATATAGTGTTATACTTTAGATAGATATTAATTTACTTATTTTCTTAGATTACTAGTTTAATAGCTTCTAGTACTACTATACTAAGCTATCTTAAGTTTCTTTAAAATTAAGCGCTAGCTTTAAAAATAAAAGTTTAAGCGTTATCTCTTTTTTAGTAGTATATATTAGAGTGTATAGCTTTACTTCTATATTAGATGTATTAGCTTTACTAGATTTTGTAGCTTTCTTAAAAATTACACTTTTTTATTAAAAAGTATAGTAATATATTAATAAAAGAAGTAGTAGAGTTTTTAAGATTTTAGTAAAGAATTTATTACTAGTTATTATAAAATTAGAATTATTATAGCTACTATACTAAATTCTGTTATAGTAAGTATAATAATGAAATATAATAACTTACTTAGAAGCTTAGTTATGTTTCTTATTTAGTGTTATAAAAAGTATTAAAGCTTTTAAGTAGTATATATTATATTAGGCTAAAGAATAATTAATATAAAAGGTACAAAGCTAACTATATCTTACTATCCCTTAATTAAAAGCGTAGTTACTTCTTTTGTAATTTAAATTAGCTCTTTTAGAAGTAAGAGTGTTAGAAGAAAAAATCTATATTTTAGCTAAAAGTTTATAAGTGTTTTATCTATATATATATTATAGACAAGTACAGTCTTTTTTACAAGTCTATTTTAAATTATATATATACTTAATATATATTTTACAACTCTAAAATCTTTAATTTTAAAACTTCTGAAAACCTTTACTTATATAGCTTTTACTTAGTACATTATATTGTAGTAATAAAGAAGTAGAATGTTATTAGTGTTAAAAAAAATAAAGAATAGCTTTTTCTAAAAAGTGTCTATAATAGTAGCTTTAAGTATCTCTAAAAACCTCTTATACTATAATAGTAGTAGGCCTTTTTATTTATACTGTGTATACTATAGCTAAAAGCATAACTCTAACTTTTTAAAGCTATTTACTGTTTTATAAATTACTAAGCTTTCTACTATAGATTTAATATAGAGAAGTAGTTTTATAATAATAAAATATTAAATCTATAGATTGCATTTTCTAGTAATCACTATAATAGTTTAGAATTCTTTTATTATAAGTATTACTATATATATAGACCTAATAGAGTTCTTCTTTAAAAAATTACTATTAATTAGACTATTTAAGCTTTATAATTTATAAATTAACTACTTTAATTATATCTTTAAATTAATACCTCTATCTATAAAAGTAGCTAATTTTAACTTAAAATTACAACGTCTCTATATAGATACTTTTACTTAGATAATCTATTTTTCTTTTAGAAGTATTCTTTAAAAGTATATATATTTAATACTAACGAAGTTAATACTATAACTTAGATAGCTTTTTAGAGTTAATATAGTAGTAGTAAGTTAATTTTAGCTTATACTTTTAAAGTGTATTAGCTATAATTATAAAGTTAATAGTTTTGTAGCTAATAAAATCTCTCTCTAGGTCTAAGAGATAGAGCCTATAGCGTTCTTTTTTTAGAATTAAGTAATTACGTTATTTTATAATTACGTAATAACACGTTACTATATTAGACCTAATAGCAAACTAAAAAATCTCTACTATAAGCCTAGATTTATAAGTTGTAATACTTATACTTATACTATCTTTATAATAATTATTACGTACGTAATTATAATAAGCTAACTACTTTATATTTATTATATATTACAAATAGCTATCTAGACTAATAATTAGTACTGGTACTAGTCTTATATAGTAATACTAAAACAAAAGTAAGTAAGTCTATTACTAGTATAAAGCCTCTAAAACAATCTAAGATATCTATATAATATTTATATAATTACTAGCAACTTATATTCTATACGTAATAACCTATAAACTTAGCTATATTTATAGCTATATTATACTATTTTTTAGTATACTAAGTATCTATTTTATCTATTATTAGGCGTCTATTAGTATAGTCTAATACTATACTATATATACACTACTTTACATAGCTAGTAAAGCGCTACCTATCTTTAGCTAAGAAAAATATTACCTACTATAAGCTTAACTTTATTAAGCTTTGCTTAGGTTACTAGCCTTAAACTACTAATCTTCTTCTCTAATATACTAATTTAATTAAACTATTTCTCTATAATTATTATTATATTATAAGAAAGAGTTATTTAGGTAAGATAGTATATACTTATACTATATAAAACTATAAAGCGTTTTTTATTAGTAGTAATTTTTTATCTCTATCTTTTACTATTTTAATAACAGCTTTTTTTTGGCCTTCTTTCTATAGCTATATTTTCTAGATCTTAAATTCTATAGTTTCTAGAAAAAACTAAAAAGTTAAATAAGCTACGCGTGTAGCTAGTAAGGTTTTCTAGTATAGTATATTTTATTACGTCTATTATCTAGGTATCTATAAGAACTAAATCCTCTATTATAGGTATAGAAGAGAAGTTTAGTATAAAAGATTTTTTATATTTTGTAGATATATTAGTAGATTTTTAGAAGTTCTAGAGTACGTAGAAGTACTAAGAAAGATAGAAAATAAAAAGAAGTATTCTCTATAAATAAAGTTTAATATAATCTCTTCTAGAGTACTATTTTTTATACTATGATGTAGCTTTATTACTAACTATAGTTTACTTACGTAGTACTATAGTTTAATACTTATTTTACTATAGTTTTTTATCTACTTCTATAGCTAATAGAAAGGCTTCTATTTAATGTTATGCTATACTTTACTTTCTACTCTTTCTACGTGCTCTACCTTCTACTCTTTCTACTAAGATCTCTCTATTATTACTATTAGTATCTATACCTCTAGAAAGCTTGTTTCTACGTTAAATTCTAGAATAAAGAATATTTTAATATTTCTATAGCCTAATACCTTTATAGCTTACTTATTACTACTTCTAAGTTTACCTTTAAGTTTACTAAAGAAGCTTTAAGTACTATTACCTTCTATAAGTATAGTATTATTATTATTAAAGTACTTTATCTATAAAAAGTATTATAGAGAGAGCTTTTTTAATTTTTATAGTTATATATAGTAAGTATAAGGTATTTAGAGAAAACACTTATAATAAGATTACTATATTAAGTTATTCACTACGTATTATAAGTCTATTCTACATTAATACTATACTATAATAGCTGATTTAAGTTTATTAGTTATTTTAGAAACTAGAAAACTAAGTTTTATTAAAGTTAATTTAAGCGTACTTTCTAAATAAGCTAATAATTAGTTTACTTATACTACTTATATTAGAACTTTTAAGTTATCTACTAACCTATAGAAGCGTTTTACTATTACTTTTTCTATCTTCTAATAGTTAATAGATATTTATAGAAAGTTTACAGTTAAATCTTTAATTAATAACTCTACTACTATAGTATATACTAAAGAATCTTACTATTAGCAAAGTTCATAGCTATTTTAAGTATTAAGAGAAAAGAGGTTTTTATACTTTTTTTTTCTAGTATATACTTTAGCTAAATAAGACTTTTGATTCTTTCTATAAAACTAAAGTCTCTTATAATAAACAAAATAAAAAAAAATAAGATAATTAATTTCTAAATAGAAAGGTCTTTACTTCTAAACTTTAGTAAATTAGTTTTTTGTTATATATATACGACTCTGTAACTTCTAGTAATGTTATTATTATATAAATTTTATATTTTAAAACTAACAAGAAAAGAAAATTAAAGATTATAATCTAGAAGCTAGGTACTCCTAATTTATTTTTAGATATAGATGAAACTAAGTTTAGTATAAAGAAGACTAAGTACTTAGAACCTAATATTAAAGTAGGTAAGAGTATAGATATAGATCTAGAAAAAGTAAAAGCTATTAAAATTTAGTACTACTATATAAATAAAACGTAAGGAAAGATTTATAAGCTTTACTAACTTTTACTAAAAGTTTATTAAGAAATCTATCTTAATTCTAGTACTACTTATATAACTTAGTAAAGAAGAGAGTATTTTTAAAGAAAGTTTAGAATAGTAATAAATATTTAAGAAGCTTAAGATCTTATTTATTATAAACTTAGTAGTAGTAAACTTTAATATAAACTTAAAGATAGTACTAAAACATAATACTTTAAACTTTATAATAGATAGCGGACTTTACTTATACTACGCTAATTATATACTTTTAGTAGTAGAATACTTTATTTACTAAGTAAATAGCTAAAAAGTCTAACTATACTATATATAATAAAAAGCTTCTAGTAGTTACAAAGAACTTAAAATACTTAGATATATAAATATAAAAAGCTATATCTTCTACTATAATTGTAGATTATAAAAACTAAAAGTACTTTTATAAAGTAAGAGTTTTATCTAAAAAGTATATTTACTAAGTAAAAATCTTAAGTTAGTATAGTATAACTTTCAGGTACTAGTCTAGAGTAGTTAATAGAAAAGTAGAAACTATATCTAAGAAAGATAAAAATATTTTAGCTAGTATATTAAATAAAAAAGAAAGTTTAAAATACTTTTAACTTAGTTAACTAGTAAAATCTACTATAAATATACTACTAGAAAAAAAAGCAAGAGTAGAAGTATTATAGTAGTTAAATACTTAAAGTTTAGAGATAATCTTTCTTAATACAAAATCTACTACTACTTTAAAACCTAAAAAAAAGAGTTAACATAATTAGCTACTATTGAAAATAAATAGTTTAGACTTATATATGTAGTTATAAAGCTTCTAAGTATATAAGAGTAGTATTTTGTAAAAAGAATTACTACTATTAAAATTTAAAGATGATAAGTTTAGCTAGAGAGAGTAGTAAAAACATAGATAAAGTAAAAGAAAAGTTTACCTCTTTCTTTAGAAAATAAACAACTCTCTAGAGCTCTCTCTACTAATAGTATATAAAATACTAGAAGTACTTAAGAATTACTTAGTATAAAAATTCATAGATACTAAAACAAAGCTACTAGAGACTAAGAGACTATTATAGTAAGTTACAATTCATTTTATCTTTACTAAAGAGAGTAGAAAAAGAAAAAATATAGTAGCTAAAAAAGAGAAAAAACCCTTATTAAAGAACAAATTTATAGTAGATATATAGAAGAATTAAACCTATTATATTATATATAAAGCGATTATAAGTAGCTAATATAAGTTTTCTCAAAACTTAAACTTTAATCTATCTTTAGTAGAATACTTTATTAACTAAATAAAGCTTCTCTAATATTAAAAAAAAAAAAAATACTAAATATCTTTTTTTTCTATATAAAGCTATCTTAGAAGTTTGTAAATCTCTAGTAAGTAGTTATTTAGGTAAGGATATTATATACTTTATACTTATTTATAATTACCTCTACCTAGAAACATTCTCTAATCTATAGATATATAGTTAAAATTATGTATAATATAGCTATAAAAAGTTCTAGAGAGAGATAAAATGAATTCTTTTTTACTTACTACTACTACTTAATAAAATCTAGAACACAGTCTTTATAAATTATATTATAGCTTTACTTAAAGGTAGTATCTATACTAACTTTATAGTTATTACTAATTACTTAAGTAAGAATATTATTCTTATTCTACTTAGAGATAATAGTGTAGAAACTGTTTTCTATTTATATGCTAAAAAAGTAGTAATATATTATTAGCTTCTAAGTGTGATAGTTTCTAACTAAGAGAGCTAGTTTTTTAGTAGATTCTAAATAATAATATATATAAAACTAAAGATTGAGCGTAGAGTTTTAATAGCTTACTATCTATAAGCTAATAGTCTAATAGAATATATAAATAGTACTATTAAAATGTATTTGAAATAGATATTAACTAGAGCTAAAATAACTAAGTAAAGCTATATCTAATTATCTAGACTAGAATTAAAGAGAGAAACACTACTTTTATAAAAGTAAGCATTTTCTTTATCTAGTATGGAAATAATATAGACTTAGTCTCAAAAATAAACTCTAATAAGCTAGCTTATAGTATACTAGCTATTAGAGCTTTTATAGTTACTATAACTAGTATATTTAAAAAAGTATTTAGATATATCTAGGCTAGAATAGCTAAAGCGTAGTAGAAATAGAAAAGATAAACTAAATACTACTAATAAAAAGCAGTATAGTTATAGGTAAAAGATAACGTATAGCTTTAATATAGACTTAGCTTGATTAGAAAATATTTTACTTTAAAGCTAGACTAAATAAGTAGTTAGTATAAGATTCTAGAAGTAATTATACTGTTTAATATAAAGCTTAATTTACTATCTAGAATATTCTTAATTTTAAATAATAACTAGTCAAAGCTTATTCTATAAAATCTACTACTTAACTAAGTAGTAAATAATCTATAGTTAAAAACTCTAATATAAGTAGTAGAAAAAAAACTATAAACTATATACTATTCTAATATAAATATTAGTAATAGATAGAAAAAGGTAGAATAAAGAATAAGGCTAGAATATTTTATATAGTAGATAGAATACTAGAACATTTTATAAAAACTTACTACTATAATACGTAAAATAGTTACTCTAATAAATTACAGAACCTTTTAAGTATTAACTAGAAAAACTAATTATTCTTCTTGAAGATATTTTTGAAAAGAAAACTCTAAACAGCTATACTACTAAAAGTAATAAAACTAAGATTATTATTAGTAGAAATAGTAATATACTTATTTTTAGTAAGAAGTATAAAGTAATAAAAAATAGAGAAGTTATTATAAAAGTAAAAAAATAAAAAAGTAAAGAATTTAAAAAACTTATATATTAACTATAATTAATAAGAAATCTAGATAAGAATATACTAAAAGAGATAGACTTATCTAAAATACTAATAGCATAAAATACTTAAGTATTCTTACTTTTAAGATTTCGTAAGGTTATATTAAGAATATTAATACTTTTTTTCTTATTACACACTACTTAAGCTTTATAAACTTTGTAAGAATTAGTTCTTTTTTAGCCTAATTATACTTTATAAATGCTATATAGTACTTTTAGTAAGCTAAAGTAATAGTATACTTAGCATAGTTTTACTACTTATTACTAAGATCTTTAGTTTTATTAAGAAGATTTCTTTTTATTACTATTATAATACACTTATTAGCGTGTATAGTATTCTAAAAAGAGCTAGTATTAAAAATAGTAGTAAAGGCTATAGCGTAAAGTTTAATACTAGAGATATTAGCTAAAGTCTAGAAAGTAAGAAGCTATATAAGAGTTAGTAGAAAAAAGCGAAAAGAAATAGACGAAAAAATTGTAAAATGAATAAAAGCTATATATTCTTATTATTTAAAGCTGGAATAAAGTTTATAAATAAAAAAAGCTTAGTAAAGAAAGTCTTAGCTATAACTAGAATAAGCTTATTAATAGAACTATATTTAGAACTCTTAAATAGATTCTTTTTAGTCTTAATACAAAAGAAATAAAAAACATTATAAACTAACTAGACTATAATACTTAGAGATATTAAGTTGTTATAAACTAGCTAATAATACTTCGTAATAGCGCTTTTAAGCTTAGAAAGTACTTTAAGAAGTTAGCTATAATTAAAAAAAGTAAGAAACAAAAAAACTTATAGCTATAGATTAGATTTATATTTTCTTATACTAGTTATAGGCCTTTATGTTAGCTTTTTTAAAGATATATATCTTCTTCTTATAATTATTTCTAAGAAATAGAATCTAGTAAAAGTAAATTTTTAAAACTTTAACTCACTTAGTAATATTTTTAGAGCTACCTTTAAAATTAAGTAGCCTAAGCTTTTTAATAAAAATCTTAATATAATAATACTTTACTAACTTTATAAACTATTATATAAGTTAATAGAGTAGGTTAAAGATATATAAACGTAAGAAAATTACTAATAAGCTAAAAAAGGTATTACTAATCTTACTAATAGTATAGTTTCTACTAGAAATAGTAGAAGTAAAAGTAGTGTAAATCTCAAAAGCTATAGTGTAAGTAAAGTAAGTAGAAAAAAAAAACAGTTAGATACAAAGAGTAGGTATAGAAAGTATTCTAAATAATATAATTAATTTTTGTATAATAAAAATAGAGAGTAGTTCTAATAAATAAACTACTATTATAGTATTACGTACTTAATTTTTTCTAGCTAAACTACTAGCATCTAATACTTAAACAAAAGATTTACTAGTATTTATACTTAGGAAATAATACTACTATAGACTTTGTAGCTATATAATATAATAGCTTAGATAGAAAAAGAGCTAGTATAATAAGCTACGCTTAAAAAGCGTTTCAGCTAGAAGCTATAGAAACTTAGTCTAGTTTTAAGTAAGCTTAGAAAGCTCTTCGAAAGTATATAGGTACCTAGAAAGCTCTCTCTTTCTAGACTATTAAATTAATTAATCTTTTTCTAGTACCTACTCTTAGAGTTAGTCTCTTATATCTACTAGTGTAGTCTAGGCTTTTAATCTATTTTAAGTAAAGTTTACGTAGTATTTTAAAAGCTAATAAGTTACTTTAGCTACGTATATAAGTACGCTCTTAGACTAGCATTAGAAACTTAATTTACATTAATAAGCTTTTCTATTTTTTCTTTTTCTTTCTGTAGTTCTTTTTTTTCTTTAAAATACTTTCGCTTTTACGCTAATAAGCTACTTATTAGATATTTTTATTAACTTAGCATTTACTATCTTAAAGGTTTTATACTCTTACGCTTTGTAGTTAACTCTTTACTTTACTTTAAACTTTACTTTACTTACTTTTCTTTTTTATTATTATAATAGTAAGTTATTACTTTTACACCTAAACTAATAGCTAACTAGTATAACATAGTTTAAAACTTTAATTTTAAATTCTAATAATAACTATACATATTAGTTACCTAGTCTCTACTATAGTAGAGTTTTATGTATTAAGAATAATTCTAGTAGTAGTAATTACAGTAAGCGTGCTAGCGCTTAGTCTTTATAATAGTAAAAGTAGCTTAAGTTAGTAGAGAATTAACGTCTATAATCTTTAGCTATTATTCTTTATATAGTAATTATAAGTAAACATTTATTTAGAATAGATACTTATCTTCTAAATAGACTAATAAGTTAAGTTTTTATAGAAAAAATATAATCTATATAAAGAAGCTAATAAGTATTTATAGTATCTAGAATTAAAGTACTAAGCTTTTCTTATAAGTTAAATACAATTCTAGTAATAGTATTAATTTAGTTAATATAATTATAGCAGTATTTATTAATTAATCTAGAAGAATATTAGTAGTATTCTTAGAACTAATAATAAACCTAGGTAGTAAAATTTAGGCCTTTCGTAATTTTAGTAATTTTAAAAGTAGAGTTATAAAACTTAAAAAAGTAAAAGTCTCTAAGCTTAAGTTATAGTTACTTACTGAAAGCTTCTAGGTAGAAAGCTTTCTAGTTAAAGACTTTAAAACCTATAGCTCTAGAGTTTATAAGTTATTAGTACAACAAAATTAAAGCTACTTCTAATTTTAAAAATATAAGTAATCTTATTGCTGATTAGTAAATTTGTTATTAACTTAACTATAAGATTTTTAAGTATAACTACTTTAAGTAATTTTATAAAGTCTAGTACTACTTTTTTTTTAGTTCTTAAAAGTTTAGTCTACTTACTTAAAATCTATATTAGTATAGTAAAGAGATTAGTATCTCTATTAGAATAGGTACTTAATATAATTAATTATATTATGTGTGTATATAGTTTTTGTCTAAACACTATTTAGACCTAGCTTTTCTTAATACACTAACTCTTAAACCTAATAGCTATTGTGTCTATTATTATATTACTAGTTTTACTACTATATTTCTTCTATACTTAAGAAGAAGGCCTTCTCTTTTTCTTAAGTACTAGAGAGAAAATAGCTCTTAAATATCTCTTTCTACCTATTATATTACTAGATTCTATCTACTTAATCTAAACATACTATATACTAAACTTCTACCTAGAAGTCTAAATATAAAATCTCTTTAGTCTATTTCTACTTTAGTATATCTTCTCTAGAGCTCTTCTTATTTTAATTTAATCTTTTCTACTTATCTATAGCCTCTTTCTTTATTTCTTAAGCGTCTTTTAATATCTATCTTAATAACTTTTATTATTAGTAGCTAGTTATCTCTTAGGCTTAAATCTATATCTTTCTTAGATTTAACTTTTACTTTTCTATAGTAGCTATCTATTTAGCTTTAAACTCTTTATAATATTAGCTCTTTCTTAAATAGCTATTCTACTATTTTTATTATATTACTAAGATATCTATAAAGGTATTTTAGAGATTTGTATATACTACACTACTATTAGAATTTATATACTAGTTATTATACGTTCTTACCTAAGAGTCTTTAAGCGCTAAGTAACTAAGCTATTAAAATAATAATATTATAACTTTTCTTCTTATATATTATAATTAGTATACTTAACTTTGCTTCTACGCGTATTAACTTCTAGTATTTTTTTTTTACTTCTACTTTTTCTTTTACTCTACTTTTATATAATCTTTTTCTTTTTACTATAACTTTATAAGTACGCTCTAAAGGTAAGTTAGCTACTATAGATACTATACTAATTATTATATTTACTACTTAAGAGTAGAAGTCTACTATTAATAATAGCTCTACTACCTCTACTACTACGCCTACTATTAAGTCTACTACTACTATATAAACTACTACTCTTACAATATAAGCGCTTACTACTACTAAGTAAGAGTCTACTACTAAAATAACTACTAAGTCTAAGGCTAAGAGTAATTCTACTACTATTACTACTTAGCTTATAACTATAGATACTAATAATAATACTACGCTATTATTTTACTCTTTACGCGCGTCTAAATAGCTATTAGATAGCTTTACTTTCTTTACTCTATCGAAGATTATACTCTTAATTAAAGCTAAGAGTAGCGCTAGTATTAGCTAAATTAATACTATTATAACTAACGCGCTTAATACTAACTTATTACTCTTTTCTATCTATAATATTAACTTCTCTAGCTAGCTTTAGTCTAAATTAGCTTTTAAGTCTATAATAAAAGCTTCTTAGACGCCTACTTCTTACCTCTCTAAAAAGAAAAAGAGCTAAAGTAAGTTTTTATATATTTCTATCTTATCTCTTACTAAAGCTATTAAAGATAGTAGATATAGTAGACTTATAGCGCTATTATATAAGTATAAAGCTTTTAGTTCTAGTTATAGTTAGTATATTATATAGCGTAAGTCTTTTCTCTTCTTTAAAGTCTTTTAACTAAATATTATTCTAATATCTCTAGTCTTACTAGTTAATAACTAAAGAGTACTTATTATTAATCTTCTTTTTACTAAGAACTTATAGAGTTATCTTTATAAACTATAGAATATAGAGCATATACTTAGGCCTTCTCTATCTATCTTAACTACTAACTAGAAGAGCTATTAGTCTAATATATAAGTTAATATCTATTATAACTTTTATTTAGCTAATCTAAATATAACTATTACTAAATTCTTTTAGTTAGATAATAAATGTACGCGCTATCTATTTAACTCTAATATAAAGGCGCTTATACTATTTCATTACTTTAGCGCTAAGTTAGTTAGTAATATTATATCTCTAGCCTATAACTTTTCTATTAAGATTATTATCTATAGTAAGTATACGTTATTAAGTTATAGAAAGATATTTAGTTAGTATATTTAGGTTTATCTTAATAGTAAGCTAATAAAGAAAGAGGTCTATATAAACTACCTAAAGAATACTAATTATTAAGACTACTTCTTTTATAGTAAGTTACTAAGTATTCTTTAAATACTTACTTTCTTACTTCTAGTATCTTTACTAGTATATTTTTCTAGAAACCTAAGTAGTAAGACGTAGACTTAAGTCTACTATAGCTACTAAGTTTATAGTTACTTTTAACCTAATTACTAATCTTTCTAAAAGTATTCTTACTTATTTTAAGGCTAGTAAAAAGTTAACTACTACTTTTAAAGAGAGTAATAAGGTCTTCTTTACTTAGGCTAGTACTAGAATAGCTAATTAATTTAGATACTATTTAAGTAACGTTAACTTTAGTTATTATTTACTTTTCTAACTAAGCTTAAAAGATCTTAGTTATAATTTACTTAAAAAAGCTTTTAATACTAAGACTACTTCTACTTCTACTTATATAACTTATACTTAGTAATTATTACTACGCTCTAAGATTTATAGTAAGAGTAATAACACGTCTAAGTTATTTATCTCTAAGTGTTAGAGCTAATCTAAGAAGATTAATTTACTTATAAACTAATTTACCTAAGCTACTACGCTTTCTACTAAGGCTAATAGTAATTTAGCTACTAGTGTTTTTAAGTCTATTACTCTAACTAGAAAACGTTATTACTACGTTTTTTATATTACTTCTTCTTCTATCTAGATTCTAGGTAGAAGTTATAGTTACTATTATAAGTAGCCTACGCCTAAGAAGGCTATTACTACTAAGATAGATTCTATTAGTAATAATATTATTGCGTCTAATACTTCTACTAGGCCTACTAAGCTAGCTTCTACTACTACTTCTAGCTCTTTTATACGCAAGTTGTTAGATAGTTTTTTCTTTTTCTAATTAATCTTTAAGTTTATCTACTCTATCTTATAGTTATAGAAACTAAAATTATAATATACTTCTAAGTCTTCTACTTTTAAGTTTTCTCTTATTATTTTATATTTTAATACTTATAATATTATTATAGCTAAATCTATATTACTTTATTTCTCTACTTAAAAGAAAGAAAGCTTTTTTTTCTTTAGCCTTCGATTCTTAATATTTTCTAGATATAATCTTTCTAATAAAATATATTAATCTTCTTAGTACTTATTATAATACTACTAGGTTTTAATCTTAGATTAAGAAGTACTAATAGTAATAGTTTCTACTACCTTTATAATAGTGTAGAAGGCCTTTTAATATCTTTTGAAATTATAATAATTCTTTTCTAAAGTAGAGCTCTATTTCTAAAACTTTTAAAGCTGTCTCTAAGTTTATCTAAGAGCCTTTTCTTATTAGTAAGCGCTAATTTAATAATCTACTTAAAATATATAGTTAAAGTTTTACTATAGCTTTTACTAAGTAGCTTTTAGTTAAACCTTTAATTACTTTAAATATATTATATTTTATACGTAGGTATTTTAATATACTTATTATTATATACTAGCTAGCCTTAAAATTCTAGTATTAAAATCTAGTGTTGCGTACTAGCTCTAATAAGAAAAGTAGATTTATTACTATAGACTTAATAGCTTTTTAAGTAGTAAATATACTAAGTAAATTCTTTTTTAATATGTCTATTATTACTTTCTACTCTTTTATATATAACTACTTTATACTCTACTACGCGCGCTTTTATTTTTTCTTACTCTTTACCTTACTACTACTACTACTACTTTACGCGCTTATATAATATTTTTTAATACTATTAATATAATACTTAGAAGTAAAACTATTAAAAAGTCTATTATTAAGAATATATTAATTATCTTCTCTAACTTCAACTCTACGCGCGCCTTTACTTTATAAGCTCTTCTACGCGCTATATCTAAGTAAGTGCTTACTATTACTATACTAAAGGCTACTATTACTAAGCCTACTTCTACTAATAAAACAACTACTAAGTTTTTAACTAAAAATAATTTAGCTATTATTAACGCTTAATCTATACCTATAAGTACTAATAAGTTTAATAAGCTAGACGTATAGCTTTTTAATAACTATAATTTCTTTATTTCTAATAATTAGAGGTCTCTTAATAGCTTTTAAAAGTAGAGTAATATAAAGATATCTTTAAGTATTTTATAAATAGATTCTAACTTTGCGTACACGTAGACTACTTTTTAGATATTTTTTAATATTAATATTAAAAATACTTCTTACTCTACTCTACTATCTAACTACTATAAGACTTTATCTAATATTAAGAAGTTTAGCCTTTCTAATAAGAGCTTTAGCTTTTTAGAGTCTAAACTACTCTTTAAGTTACTAGTAAAAAGGTACCTAATACTTAGAGTAACTAGTAATTTAAAGGTAGAGTTATATATTCTATTAAAACGTAAATCTACATATAATTCTATTATTATATAAAGTAAGTCTATAGTTTATCTTTCTTACTTTCTAAAAGATATTCTACTAATATTATATTTTTTTATAGTAATATGTATAGCTTATATAGACTTTACTATTAACTAGGTTAAAAACCTTAATAAATATATTACTAACCTTAAAACTTTAGAGACTTTAGCTAGCCTAGTTTTTATAGTAGCTTACTTTCTAACTTAGAGTAAAAAGTCTAAAATATATTATAAAATTAACTAAGCGCCTCTAGATATATCTAAGAACTATTTATTCTACTATAAGTTCTTTTCTTTTAGTACTAACTATAAGCGTATTATCTTTAAGCCTTTTATTACTACTTTTCTATACTATTATTTAGTTAGTATAATTAAGTATTAGGTAAACGTTAGTAAGAATAAAGAGCTTAGTAGAACTAATATAATATATAGCTATTACTAATATAGCTTAAAGCTACTATTAAAGATATATTAATTAGTTATATTAAATAGCTACGTAATATTATAGAATATATATACTAACTAATATATAAAAAAGTATAGTATCTTAGTACTTATTTACTTATAAATCTCTAACTATTTTTTAAATATCTACTTTCTTAGTATTAGTATAATAGCTAACTTATTCTTAGGTTAGCCTAATTTCTCTAGTAAGAAAGTTATAATTACTAAGATAGTTAATTCTAATAAGCTTTTAGTTATATTTTATCTTTTTTACTTATTATTATATCTATTATTTTCTTTTTATAGCTCTAATAGCTTAAGCGCGCTTTAGTTATATAGAAGAAAGCTCTACTATCTAGGCTCTACTTACTTATAAGAAGCTAGTTAGTAAAAGTAACTATTATTTTACTAAGAAGTTTTAGAATTTAGATAATAGTAACTATAGCTAGAGTATTTTAGAAATAAAGTATAAGCTAAAGCTTACTTAGCTAGAGAAGGCTATAGCTACTCTAAAGAGTTTTCTAACTTTACTATCTCTAAAGTATAAGCGCATTCTATCTAAGAGTATAGTAAAGTCTACTTCTACTAGAAAGGTAAAGAAACTAGTACTCTCTTCTACTTTTATACATACTTTCTATATTTATAAAGCTACTACGCCTTTTACTAAAGTAATAGATATTAATAATAATAAAAATAATAAGTTTTTACTAAGTTTAAGTCTAAGAGCTTATTAGTCTAGAAGACCTCTAGTAAAAAGAAGAAGAAGAGTAAGAAGTAGTTATAATACTTAGTTATAGGCTAGAGTAATAGTAGCTATTCTTTATAAATACTTATAGACGTAATTTAGAGCTTAGCTATAGTATTTAATATATATATATCTAAGACTACTTAGAATAATACCTATAATATATATACCTAATACTTACTCTAGTTAAAATTTAGCTTCTTTATAGAGATAACTACTTATAATTACTAAAGTCTAGATAATATTTATTTTATATTCTATTTCTCTTCTATATTAACTAATACATTATCTAGTAACGTAAGTGTATACTTCGTAGTCTAGTATGCTTTATAGTCTACCTATACTAAGACTCTACTAAAACTACCTCTACTTTATAATATCTAATTAACTATACTAGATAAAAACTACTAAAGAAAGCTAAAATATAGACTACGCTTTAGACTATTAAATAAAATATAACTCTCTTATTATAATGCGCTATAGCTACTTATAATATCTCTTATATAACTCTACGCTATTAATATACTAGATAACTCTTATATATAGATTATAGGCTAATAATAATAAGTTTATATAAGACTAAGAAGGCAGTAATTATTTAGTATATACTTAATCTAGTTAAGTAAGAATTTCTCTTTTACCTTATAGATATAGCTAATATAGCTAATTTCTTACGCGCTAAGCGCAACCTAGTCTAAATTAGTTTAAGATAGCCTAGTACGTTTATTAAGCGCTAACTAGAGCTCTAAGTAAAGTTTAATTATAAGTATAACTATAAGAGAGCTCTCTATAAAGACTTTATAGCTATTTAAGTCTAGTTCTAGCTAGTAGGTAATATAAAAGCTAAGTATAGTATCTAGAATAAGAATACTTATAACTTTAATAAGACTAGCTTTATAATAAGCATAATATTAACTAGAGCTATTATTATAGCTTTAGAGAAGTAAAAATAACTAAAGTCTATTTAGCTAAGTAATTATAAGTAGACTATAGTTATTTAAAGTAATATTATAATAGAATAGGCTATTTTACTCTATATTATCTTTAAAAAGTGCTATTACCTCTCTACCTAGTATAAAGAGAACGCTATACTTTAGAATTAGTTAATCTTAGTCTCTAAGAATAGTTATACTATAAATAAAATTAGTTTCTAGTAGTTAGAGCACTTTAATATCTATATAGAGAAGCGTACTAAAAAATAGTACTAGCTACTTATTATTAATAAATATAAGAGCTATAATACTTTTTAGTTTAAGTAATACTATAAAAAAAAGAAGATTATTACTCTCTATATACCTCTACACTTATCTTACCTACTATAGCTACTTAATATAAGTTATTTTAGGCTATTAAAAAAGGTATATAAGCGCTAAGCTAAGAAGCTAATATATAACTAAATTAGCTTTATTATAAAACTTAAGCTTTTACTATACTTTAAGCGCGCCTTTAACACTATAATTACTTTTAGTAATATCTAAGAAGAGTTTAGAGGCACTAGATTAGTTCTATTTAACTTAGAATAGGTTATAATAAGCTTTAATATATAGTTATATACTCTTTTACTACTACTTATTAGTAACTTACTCTAGCTATTATAAACCTCTAGTAATACTCTTAAAATAGAGTTATAATTAACGCTAGTAAAGTAAAAAATTTAAAAGTATATAGATAGCTTACTAACTTCTATAGTAGAGGCCTTTAAAAAGGTTTTTAAGATTATAGTAGTAATTATATATAAGCTAGTATTAGTCTAAAAGAAGATTACTAAGCTTTAAGTAGCTAATAAGGCTACTATATAGTGTAAATTATATAAAAGAAAGTAAGTTAGAGTAAAAAAGTTTATAATAGTAAAGAATAGCTAGCGTAGAACTACTCTATAGAAGTTTAGAGCGCGTAATAATAGAAAGAAAGTAAAGAGGCTAGTATATATTAAAGAAAGTAAACTATTCTAAAGACGCTATAAACGCTATAATAATATAAAGTATAATACGTAAACGTATAATAATAAAGTAAAGATAGCCTCTTAATTTTATTTTAGTATCTTTTATACTATATTATACTAAAGTAAGTTATAATAAGCTATAATAGAGAGAGGTTTTAGTAGAGTCTTAGTATAAGTAAACTATAAAGCATGCTAGACTATAAAGCATACACCTATGTTAGATATAGAGTTTTTCTAGTATTAGCTATAGTAGTATTACTACGCGTCTACTATACTTATAGAATATTTACGTAAAGAGACTAATATAGTAGAACTACTTTATAATCTATTACTACTATTTTTAACTTATAAAAGTTGCGTAGTACTTTATCTCTAACGTTATAGTTAAGAATATTTAGCTTTATTCTTAAAGACTAGCTCTATACTAAGTACTTATTAGCCTATAATTATAGAATATATAGAATTTTATAAGTACTATAGAGAGTATATAATAGGCTTAGACTTTACCTAAGCCTTAGTAAAGTATATAGAGTAAGGCTTACTAAGAGCTTTTCTCTCTAAGAGATATACTATCTTTACTAACGCTTATTATAGCTATACTTTAAGGCTAGTCTATAATACTCTTAGCTATAGGCTTTATTAAACTTTAATAAATTCTAAAGTATTAGAGATATCTTAGCTATATATAGAATATTTAGGCGCTTTATCATTATTATTACTACTTAATTCTTTATTTATTTTATTAGTTCTATTAGCGTAGATTATATTTATAGTATAGTCTAGCTTCTTAACTTTAGTAAGGTTAGCTACTATACGCTAGTAAAAGGCTTTTAGATAATTTTCTAGCGTATAGCTTCTAAAAGTAGTACTATAAAGCTTTTCTGATTAGTACTAACGTTTCTTATTAACACTATAAATAAAGAATAGCTCTTTGTACTTAGGTAGAAAATTAGTAAGTATAGATTAGTTATTTTTATAGAAAGAGTTTTTTAGTAGAAAAATATTATCTATAAAGAGCTTACTTAGCTAGAGAACTCTTAACTTATTAAAGTAGTTCTTAATTTTATATACGAAATAGATAGTGTAATTAATTAACTTTTAATTTATTTATCTCTTTAGTTAAACTAGTAGACTTATATTATAAAAAGAGTAGAAATATCTAAAATATTATTTTATAAAAGAATCTACTAAGTAGAAGTAGAAAGCTCTATAAGTAGATTATACTACTAGCCTAAGACTAAGTATACTAGTATCTTATTTATAGATTACTTGATAGTTATATAGTTAGTCTATAAAATGTTTAGTAAGTTATCTATCTAGTTACTAGAAAGCTTCTTTAGAGTAGCTATAATAGACGCGTACTTCTACTTAATAAGTTATTACCTCTAAAAGTAGTAGAGTCTTAAAATAACTTTATTAATTCTCTATTACTTCTAAAGATTTTCTATAAGACTTTTATTTTTAGAGCCTTTATTAGCTAATATCTTAAGTAGAACACTCTATTAATAAAAGATATTATATAATAGAAACTTCTAAACGCTTTTTAAGTTATTTTTTGCTAAAGTCTTAGCTATAATCTATTATAAAAGGTAGTTTTATGTAATAATAAGAAACTTCTTACTATTATAGCTAGAAGGTATATAGATAACGTTAATAGTAATCTATATAAATAGTATTATTAGTAGCTTTATAAGCTAAAACTCTTCTAAAACTATAGCTAATATATATAATTAGTACTTAGAATAGAACTATGTTATTATAATTTAAAGAAAAAACTTAGAAACTAAGATTTTATAAATATTAGCGTATCTAAAATACTAACCTAATAGCTATAAGTAGTTACGTAACTTACTTAGTACTCTTAGTATAACTAAGCAATACTAATTAGACTATAGAACTACTTAGTACTTAGTACTCTTAGTATAACTAAGTACTACTAAGTAAAATAATACTTATTAAGTATATAGCTTAGGCACTAAACTCTTATAGCTTAGTATATTTAACTTTATATAAGACTTTAGTATTTAATTTAAGAATTATACTTTTTTTTTAACCTCTTATAATATTATATTATTCTACTAAATATACTATTATATTTTTATACTATTATATTAATCTTTAAATTATACTAGTATACTAACCTATTCTACCTTACCTACTTACTCTCTAAGAACTAATTCTTAGATTATTTTAGAATAATCTTAATGTATATATAGCGTTTAACTTAATTATACTATTCTTTCTAATAGTAGCGTGTCTATACCTTATACTAGGTACTTTTCTTATCTTAGTAGCTAAACTTATTATAGAGAGATCTTATATCCTTATACTACTTATCTATAGAGTTAACTATTCTTTATAGAGAGTAACTTTCTAAGAGAATAGTAAAGAGATATTATTTTCTAATAGTTATTTAGAAAGTCTTCTTCTTAAACTTATAAAACTTAGTAGTAGATATATACTCTAGCCTTATATAGAATAAAAGCTATTCTATAATTACCTATAACTTTCTACTATAGCTATCTACTAGTAATTAGTTATTAAAAATAAGTTTATCTAGTATATTCTATTTAGATGCACTAAGGCTTTATTAAAAATAAGCTAAACTACGTTTAGATACGTACTTATAAAGTCTTTAATATCTTTCTTAGGTTTATAAAATAGCTTTTAGCTATCTAGCTTAGGTATTCTTAAAAGAGTATTAGCTACTACGTTCTTTTTACTAGCTATATAAATAATATTAAACTTTTATATATTAAGAAGTACTAGCTATTAAGTAATTAGAGCTCTAAAGAGATTTATTACGCTTTCTTAGAGTTATATAATAAGTATTTTTATATCTATTTTAATCTAGAAATATACTTTATAGATATAGAACTAAAACTTCTTTAGAGTAAATAAAAGAGCCTTATACTTATATTTACCTAAATTCTAATATATCTTAGTAGTAGACTAAGCTCTACTCTTAAAGTGTACTAGATAGTAATAGCTATTTAAGTTAAGCTATTTAATAACTATACTCTACCTTTTCTTACTACTATTAACTATAAGAATAATTTTCTAGATAGAGGTAGTATAATTAATAAACACTAGCGCTAGAGTAGTAGTTAGAGCTACCTTAAGATATTTTATTACTTACTTCTACTCTAGACTCTAGTTAAATAGTATATTCTTATAGAAAAGCTTAAATAAAGAGGCTATAATATAAGACAACTAAGTATCTATTTTCTATAGTAAATGCAGATTCTAAGAAATAATTAGACTTTCTTAGCGTTATTATAATTTCGCTAATATATAATCCTATTAACTTTCTTTTTATTAGAGTAATAGCTATACTTATTAATATAATAACTAGTAATAATAATAGAAGAGTAGTAGAAGTTAGATTCATAGTCTAATATTATTACGCCTACGCGCTTAATATCTATAAGCACTTTATTAATATTTAAAAAGTATTTAGCTATAAACTACCTTCTACTTAGTTCTACCTTATAGTTAGTATAACGCTTCTTTAGCCTCTTAATATATATATTATTAAGATATAGTATATATCTATTAGAGATATAGTCTTTATAGATTTTTATTTTACCGCGTATAAACTTTACTAAAGTGTTTATTATATCTATTAAGAGTATATACTAGTGTATAAGTTCTAATAGCGTTAAAAAAGCTATTATATCTCTAGAGTCTTTATATAGCTTTACTTAGTTATATTCTAAGAAAAAGTCTAGTAAAATTATAATTATATAACTAGTAAACTCTTATAAAATCTTATTAGAATTAGGTAGTAGATTAGTATTATAAATTATAACTCTATTAAGCTTTTAAGCGTTATTAATTAGATAGTTTCTTTTATTTTTTCTTATTAACTAAGAACTATAGATTATAATACTAGCTCTTATATATCTCTAATATATCTCTATTAATATAGTTCTAACTTATTTTAATAAGAACTTACTAGAGCTTTTTTAGAATAGAGAATAAGTTAACTCTCTAGGCCTAACATAGTACTATATTAATAAAAACTAAAGAGATAACGTCTTTACTAACTTTTTCTAATTCTCTAAAGTTTTAAGCTAGTACTACTTCTTATTAGTAAAGAACTTCTAAAAGTATATTCTTCTCTACTAGTAATAACTCTAATAAGAATTTTATCTTAGAAATGTATTTAGGCGTTATTTAGGTGCCTTAGAGAAATACAGCGTATTATAGCTTAAAATACTTAGTAAATAAAGCTAGTTAGCTATTAGAATTAGATACTTACTTTACTACTACTCTTTCTTTTAAATCTAACTATCTCTTAATAGACTACGTTAGTTAGCTAAAGTTAGTAATAAATTTAATCTTAATAACTTTACGTTTATACGCTCTATTAATCTAAGTATTACTTAGCTATCTTACTACTAGCTTATTAAATAGGCGCGAGAGTTCGCGTAGTACTATAACTATATTAATTTTTAATATAAGTTATCTATTTAATTCTACTAGATTCTTTATCTAGAAGAATATCTTACTCTACTACATAGTATTATTATTACTAATAACTTCTATAATATTACTTAGAAGCTAGTCTAATAGCTCTTTAATATCTTCTAACACTAAGATATATAAACCTTTTTTATTTTTTATTAGTAAGCTTTTATTAGGCCTAAGGCCTATTAAGTTACTATTTAATCTTAATAAGTATACTATTAGGTTTTTTCTAAAGAACCTACGCTGCTTTTGTAAACTTATTTACTAATAGATTATATAGAAAGCTAATTATAACTTAGACTACTATTCTTTATCTTCTTTATTACTACCTCTACTACCTCTATATACGCGTACGCTATACTATCTACTAGCTCTTTAGTTATATACTAGAGTATTACACTAGCTATTATACTTCTATCTCTTTTTCTACTATAAGTCTAGTATAGAGACTTAGCGCTATAAGCTTATTACTTCTAGTATATATAAACTTTATATTAACTTAGCTATCTACGCTAAAGATATAATAGTACGTTAATCTATTAGTTATATACTTAATACGCGCCTAAGTGTCTATTAAGAAAAAGCTACCTAGAATAATTAGATTAGTACAAAATTCTATAATAAAATGTTTATTTAAACTTTAATCTATCTAATAATAATAGAGATACTCTAAATAATACCTATAAAGCTTACTATACTTTTATTTATAGTAACTATCTAAGTAGCCTTTATACTACTTAGTAGAAATATAATTAGTAGTAAAGCTCTTTTAGCTACTTTCTTCTTAATAGTATTTAACTCTATACCTAAGTCTAAGAGAAAGAGAGAAAAAAGCTATCTCTAATATTAATAAAGATTTTTAGAAAATCTTAGCGTAAATACTTAATATCTATTAGTTAATTATATACTCAATTATTTTTTAGGTAGTTATAGTCTATATTCTTAAAGTTATAGTTTTAGCCTTAATCTATAATAATATACTATTACACGTAGCTAATCTCTAAGTTAGTCTAGTACTTTACTTTTAGACTATAGTAGTTAACTATTTTACTAGCTTTTATACTTACTAGTACGTAGTCTAGAAAAGTACTAAGAGTTATTATATTAACTACACTGCCTAAGAGCTTATTAAATTTGTACTCTTTTTCTTTCTTCTATAGCTTTTCTTATCTAGTCTATTACTCTTAATATTTTAATAATATTAACTTTAAAGTTATCTAGCTTCTTATATATATAGTAAAAGTTAAATAGTATTTTAAAGACTTTAGGTATATTACTAAAAAGAGTACTAATCTAAAAAGAGATTAAGGTGCCTAGAATACTATAAATTATAGCTTACGTATTAGACTTAAGCTTATTAATAATCTTACGCATTCTTAGTTATTTATTAACTATCTTAGATTTTAGCTTTAATTATTCTTATAGTATTATAGAAGCTTTATTATCTAGTTATATATAATTATCTTTTTTACTAAACTAAATAACTCTCTTTTTATTTAATACCTAGTAGCTTAAAAAGTATTCTATTCTATTCTTATAGTCTCTAAAGTATAAAGTTTAATTATTACTAAGTTATTATAGTATTATCTTCTTTAAAACATTATAGAGGTTATATAATATTATCTTCTTAGAATCGAAAAATACTCTAGAGATAGTTATAGCTATAATAGTGTTATTATACTAGTTTAAGTTTACTAGTTAGAGGTAGAAGTCTAATTTATCTTTAGTAAAGATACTTAAAAGTTTCTAGAATTATTCTACTTTATCTTCTTAGAGGCTTCTAGTAGAGTCTAGTATAAGCTAAACTAAGATAGCGTTATTCTTTATATGTATTAGAGCTTTTAGACTATTAAATTAGGTATTAACTATAAAAAAGTTAATATTCTTCTTTAGCAATTACTACTTAATTTTAGCTAAAATACTCTTAGCCTATAGCCTCTAGCCTAAGTTATTAATATAACTTTAGAGATTCTCTAGCATACTCTACTAAAGTATATTTTATTTATCTATATAAAGCTAGCTCTTATTTATATATACTTAAAGAGTTAAGTAGTTCTACTTATAATAGTTACTTTTATTATATACTTAATAGTTTATAGTTATACTAAGAGCCTATCTATTTATAGTACTTTAATTAAATTTAAGTTCTAGGTTCTAAAAGCCTTAGAAGTTATTATAGAATATCTAACTAGTATTCTATTAGTAACTACTATATTACTACTACTACTAAGGTTAATACTAGTTATTTAGCTAGAATTATCTCTAGCCTTAGAGTAGATACGCTTCTAGATAGTTTATGCGTTTTTTAGCTTAATAATTTACTATCTTACGTATATTAGTATTATTTATAAGCTTAGTTTTATAGTAGATCTATTAAATCTTCTATAGTTCTATCTCTAAACTAGCGTAATTAATCTTTAGATTAAGTATCTTATTAAGTAAGTTATCTACTTCTATATTAGTAGCTACTTTTTCTAGAGGCAACTAAAAGGTATAAAGCCTAAGAAGCTTATCTTAAAGTAGAATATTAAGCTTAGGTAGCTAAAAAGCCTATATAAAATTATCTTAGAAGACTAGTATAGTTACTAAGAGTACTAATAAGCTATTAGCTATATTAGGTTAAATTTAACCTTTAGAATAATCTTCTTAAGTACTTTAAAGAGGTTAAGTATATAAGCTTCTTCTTCTACCTCTAAATAAATAGTAAAATAGTTATAAGTTTTAGTATAGCTAAATACTTTTAAGTTACTAGTTTTTAAACTAAATTTATTAGGTATTATAATAGTATGCCTAAAAAGTAGTCTTGTAACTATGTAGAAACGTTAGTAATCTCTATTAATAGTTAACGCTTTAATATAACAATTACTACAAATCTAAAACTTATATAGATTCTTCTTAATATTTAGATTAGATCTTACTTAGTACTAAAGAAGCTAGTACTTAAAGTACTTAGCTTAAGCCTTCTATTAGTCTTTATTATTAGAATAAAAGAGCTTTCTAAGAGCTTCTCTAAACTTCTTTAAGAAGTTAGTAACTAGAGCGGTAGTATATTTATTTAAAGCTTAGATAATTACTTTCTACTTAAATTTATAGTAAGCTAAAAGGTAATTAATCTTTATTTTATCTATAAAATTATAGTACTTTAATATATTCTTAAAGCGCTAAAGAAATATAGTAATATAAGTTTTGTTAAATACTTAAATAATCTCTAATAAGTATAGAGAAAGCTAAGTAAAATAGACTAGAGAGTAATTACTTAGCTACTAGAGAGACTAAGCTATTGTCTAAAGAAGCCTTACTATATTATTATTCTAGAGTTAAACTAGAGGCTGCTAGTTAGTAGTGCCTAAAGCCTCTAGAATATCTAGTATTTTAATATTTTTTAGAGATAATATAGGTATAACTAAGAGCTTACTAGGCTTAGTTCTAAGTAGTAGAGATAGTTATTTAGTAATCTAGGCTTTTAAAGAGGCTTTAGTAATTAACTTAGATTGTTTACTTACTTTAGCCTTATTAGATTAACTCTTACTTATTTATATAAGGTAGTATATAAGAATTATAAATAGTATAATAGCTAGTATAAATATTAAACGTATAAGTACTATTTATTAGATTTAACTATTTACTTACTAATAAAGTTAGGTATTTCTTACTAGAAGAGCTATTACTACTTTTTTCTTATACTATAATAGTTTTCTACTACTATTTAATTATTTAGCCTTTTCTTTTCTAGCTATACTAGTATTAAGATCTACTATGTTAGTTTCTCTAACTTCCTCTAGGTCTTATTATTAATTCTTAGTAGAATAATATAGCTATATACTTTTTATTATAATATTTTCTATTTATATAGCTTTCTAAAAGGTAAGTAGCCTAGTCTAAATATCTTGCCTAGCTTTTTATATTACTTAGCGTATTACTACTATAGCTATATTATTTATTAGCTTAAATAGTAGTTATTATTATTAAATTATTTATGTTATTAGAAGTCTATTAGTATACCTACTTTTTAGAAATCTATACTTATAGGTTTCTATAACTTATAATTTACTTCTACGCATCTTTTAGGTATAATATTCTATATATCATTTTATAATTTCTTATTTTATATAGTTACCTATTACTTATTTTATTATATTACGTAGTACCTACGTTTTCTCTAAAGCTTAGCTAAACTATAATCCTAATAAGCCTTTAGCGGGTAAAATACGCATTTAAAGGTAGCGCGTAGCCTTTCTAAGGTAGAAGGCTAAATAGAATAAGTTTTAGTTATTTGCTATATATAGTAGAAAGATTAGTATCTCTATTATAATAGATACTTAACATAATTAATTATATTATGTGTGTATATTGTTTTTGTCTAATTACCATTTAGATCTAGCTTTTTCTAACGCATTAACTCTTAAGCCTAATAGCTATAAAGCCTATTATTATATTAATAATTTTACTACTACATTAGCGATTTCTTAATATAGTAATTTATATTAGTGCTAAAGTAAGTCTAATAACCTTTTTACTATTTTTTAGAATTCTGTACTAATATAATAATAAATCTAATATATTAAGAAGTACTTTTTCCTCTTAATATAAGCTTTGTTAAAAATTAATAAGTATAAAAAGTAGAATCTAGCTAATACTTTATATAAAAGCTTAAGTAAGTTACTAACTAGAACTCTATATTTTTTAGCTAAAACAAAATCTACAGTTACTTTACTTAAACCTCTAAATAATACCTAATATAACAGTAATTACGCTAAGTTAGTAATACTAAGTAAAATAATAAAGAAGTCTAATATATAGAATTATTAAATAATACACCTATCTTGTTTTCTACTTATATTTACTAGGTCTAAAAGTTTAATTTATTTTAGTATTATGTTAAGTATTATTAGTAGAGTTAGTTACAGTAGTAGCTACTACTTTAATTTTAGTAATATACTTTACTATTTCTTAACTTAGTAATTATAAAATTAGTGTTATAATTAGTTTAATAAGTATTAGTTAGAGTTGTCTAACATTTAGTTATAGAAGTGTAATTTATAGTCTTAGTAGCATAATCTTTAGCTTTTACTTTCTAAACTATATAACTATTAGTTAGATAGCTTAGTATCTAATATTATAAGTAGTAAATTCTACTACGATAAATAGTTTAACTTAATAAGTCTAGGTTTTAGTATAAAAGATTATCTAATAAGAATAAGCGTTTTTAGCAAAAGCCTTATATATAAGCTTATAATACTAAAAATTCTCTTCTAAAAGCTTGATTAATAGTTTTGAGAATAACTAAACTAGTAAGGAGAATATTAATTAAAGTAGTAATAAGTAAAGTAGTAGCTATATAAGTTTAATCTAGCAAATTATTAAACAACGTTGTTATTATCTATTTAAATTTATTAAGTAATTACTTTTTTTCTAAGTAAGCGCTGTGTAGAGTAATAAAGATGTAGTATAGAAATAACTAACTTCTAGATTAGTAGTTTTAATAAACTTCTTTTTTCTATATTTACTTCTTTAAAATTAAAGATCTTAAATTTTATAGGTTTAGTAGTTATTTAAGCTTCTTAAACTACTTCTAGATAATATTTTTAGTGTATAAATTTAAAAGTATAATAATACTTTTTAAAAAAGAATATCAAAACTGTTTTTCAGTATATTTAGATGTAAACTATATATTATAAATATTAATATATTTAAGGTAAGTACTAGTTTACTATTGTTTTAAAAACTAGCTTTATAGTTTAATAACTATTAAACTAAAGTATTTATATTTTTTAAAATTATGTACTAACTTCCTAAAAATTACTTAAGCGCTACAGCTTTTTTTTAGTAGTCTACTCAGAAGTAACTAGCTTTACTTCTCTAGTAGATTAGTAACTATAATTTACGTTACTACTATTTTAAAATTATACCTTTATATATTATACTAATATACTTTTAGAATAAGTGATAAGTTTCTAAAATATAATTTAAAAATAGTATTTAAGTAATTATTAGATTTATATTAGTAAAGTTTATATACTAGATTTTATAAAACATAATATTATAAAAGAATATAATCACTTATTCTATAGCTTTATTATATTATCTACTTACATTTTAAAAAAGTTATAATAGCTTTAAAGTAGTACATACTGTATTTAGGTAATATATAACTATTATATAAAGTATAAAGGTAACAATTCTTAAAGTTTCTTAATCCAAGATTTAGTTACTTCTTTAGTATTCTTAATTGGCTTTTTTAATAGTAAAAGTGTTAATAGAAATACTTTACCTCTACGCTTAAGCTTCTTTAGTATTTTATCTATATAAGTTTTTTAAATAAGTATTATTATATTTAAATACTAGCTTTCTATTGTATTAATACTCAAAAACTAATTTATATTTTCTAACTTAAAACTTTATACTTAGTAGAGATTTCTACTTATATAGCTATTTCTTACTACTTTATAGTTTTTAATTAATTCAATAGAATACTTAAAGAAAGAGAAAAAAAAAATTCTTCTAAAACAAAGTATAGTCTTTATTAAAATGCTATTAGTTTAATAGTTTTTAGCAATCTTAAAAATTTTCTATACTATAATAGTATAATGTTTTTTAATTTGTAAAGCGCGTAGTATAGCTATATTCATAATTTTAGCTCTCTAAAGCTATCTAGTATACTATTATTTCTTAAGTTCTATACTATAATCTTTATATTAAGAAACTTTCTATTATATTAAAATAATAAATCTCTAATCTAGTTAAATAGTAATTACTAATATCTTATAATAAAACTTTACAGTAGGTTTTACTATATAAGTAAAAGTGTTAAGGTTAGTCTTTAGATAACTACTATAAATAATTAATAAAAACTTTATATCTAGAGAAAAAGCTATTATAATTATACTTCTAACTTTCTACTTAATTTAACAAAAGTAACTAATTTTAGACTTATAACTTATAGATCTTTATTTAAGTGCTTTTTTACTTAGCTAATTAATTTCTCTTTAAAGAGTATTTTTAAGAAGAATATATATTAGATACTATAGTAGTTATATCTATAATTTAAGTAGCTCTGAGAAATAATTATAGTATTAGTAAGTAGGTTCTAGATTATACTTATAAAGCGTAGTAGCTATAGAAATTAAGTATATAGTTTTATAGCTAGTTTAATTAATCTAGTCTCTTTACGAACTATTAAAGTTTAAGAATAGGTCTAATTATCTAATTATAGACACGTAATTGCTTAGCTCTTAGATTTATAGCTAGAGATTTCTATTCTAACTTTTTTCTTTGTAGAAATTAGTTATAATATACTCTATTATCTTTTTAGCTTTAATAAATATAAGCCTAGTAGCTTCTTTATAAAACTAATATTTACAATATATTAAAGATTGCTAGAAGATAGAGTAATTTATTTTATTCTACTTTACTCTCTTAGAAAATCTATAATTAGAGCTTTTACGTAATTATACACCTACTCTCTATCTTTTTATTATTCTCTATATCTTTGTATTAATGCTATATAATAAGTAATATAATACTAACACTAAATCTATAGATATAAGTAATTATAATATAGCTATTATAGCTATAGGTATACTTTTTAAGAAGTAACCTAACTAGTATACTTTACTTACGCTTCTTAAGTAATACTATAATAAGAAAAGTACTAAGAAAAAAATTATTTCTTATCTTCTAAATATTATACATATAGACTTTTAAAAGACTTTTTCTTTAATATATTTAGTTTACAGCTTTTAAAGCTAGTAGATCTTTCTAAAAACTTAACTAAAAAGTAGAATTATAAATATAATAAAGCTATATATAAGTTTTACTTTTTCTATAAAAATATAACTAGAAGATTTTAAATAGCTCTACTTTAATAGCTTACTAAAGCTTTAGAACTAAGTAGTAGCTTTAAAAAAGTAAAGAGATTAGTAATATTAAGAACTAGATTATACATACTATTACGTCTAAGCACTAATTATTTATAATAATAAGTAATAATAGGTATATACTTTAGTCTTCTATTAAAACTCTTAGAACTATTCTTATACTAACTAATTAAACTATATATAATATAGTTTCTATAGACTATAATACTTATATTATAGAAATATATAATAGATTTACTAAGAAGTAGTTTAGTAACTAGTTAATAATCTACTAATAAGTTTAAGTTTTTAAGCTTTTAGAAGCTAAAACGTCTTTTATAAGTACTAACTTTTTTATAGTAATTAAGAAGATTAACTCTAAGTAGACTTACGAGTTATAATATAAATAGGCTTTTACTACAGCTTTTAAAAAAAAAATATTAATCTTTGGTAATCTTAGTTATTAAGTAGAAATCTAAATCTTAAGTAGTAATACTTATAGCTTAAAAAGCTTCTAATTCTAAAAAGGTAAGAACTATTACTAGTATTCTAAAGAACGCAAAACTAAAAGTTTTACCTACTCTTAGAAGTATAGTATTAAGTATGCTAAGGCTTAGAGTATTAGCGCTACTATTCTTTAAGTAGTTAAAGCTTCTAAATTATTTAGGCCTATAAAGTAGCTATTCTAATACTTTATAAGAGAATTATAATACTAAATACCTTATAAAAGAACCTTATAAGAGAATTATAATCTAATTATACACGCTTATTACTAATAGAGTAGTATATTCTAAAGCTCTATGGTTAGAATATATATACTAAGAGTCTAGTATAAGCGTACTTTTCTTATTTCTATATTTGTATATCTATATACTAAATTAAGCTAAGACTATAAGTAGCTTAAGGCTAATACTTTAATAAGCTCTTAACTACGTTCTTGCTATTTATAAGTTCTTTTACTTATTATAAGTTAGATACTAATCTTATTACTAGTTATATTATCTTACTATTTAATTAAAGCTTAGATAAGTTGTATTATTACTACTATATTAATTACTTTTCTTATTACTACGCTACTATTACTAAAGATTTTATAAGTTACTCTAAGTCTACTAAGAAAAAAGCTATTAGAGTACCTATTCTAGAGGCTATCTTTATAGTTATCTTATAAGAAGTTATCTAGAATATAATACCTAACGTTTTAAGCGCTCTAAGAAGTAGCCTAAAGTACTTAAAGAGCTATCTTAGCGACACTATACTACTTACTACGTCTATTAAAGATCTTACTGTTAATTCTATTATTATTATAGTCTTGTAAACGTATTTACCTAGAGTAAGACTATTAGATATATTACCTACTAACCTTACTATTAAAGAACTTCTTATTACTAATATATATACGTTTTTCTATAAACCTAAGTAAATATTTATTTTAGATTAGCTTAATTATATTACTATAAATACGCCTAAGGCGTACGCTATTTATATCTACACCTTTACGTACAGACTAGTACTAACTATAAAACTATATTTTTTTAAACTTATCTCTAATACTATTATTTTATAGGTTAGAGCTTTAGGTAGAATTTTTAGTTAGCTTAATAAGCTATTAAGTAGAGAAGAGTAGGTATTTATAGATAGTCTCTTAAGTGTTACTACACTTAAATAAATACAGGCTATAATAGTTATCTAGAATTACTCTTAAATAGGTAGTTACCTTTACTAGCTACTAAATAGTTAATACAGCGTTGTGTTATAGTTAATAGAGAATACATATAGCTAGTTCTATTAGTAGTATACCTATTACTATATATTATATTATTTCTAGTTATTTCTAGTTATAGTATAAAGAAAGTTATATAGGTAAGTGTAGAATAGATTTATAGATAGAAATAATTACATTACTATAGTAATATATACTAAATTAATATTAGAATTATTTATTATTTTTAAGAGAACAAGCTTAAAGTCTTTTAATATCTTTTAGTTTCTTTTAACGTTGTTTTACTATAAGAATAACTTAATTAGGCTTAAGAGTACTATAGTAATCTTAGTAAAGTATTTAGCGTTATCTTTAAAGAATATTAATTACTTTTAAAAATAGTAAGGCTAATATATTTTTAAGACTATTATAGAAAAACTCTTTACGTATACTAGAATAAGTAGAAAGTAGATAAGCTTACTACTTAAAATCTACTTTTAAAAGTTTATTATAAAGTATAAGTAAGAGCTTATTACTTACTTTTAATTATAAACTATAACTACAAGATCTAAGCTACTATATAAAATATTTATAGAGCGCTTAACTTAATATAAGTAAATAATTTAGAAGTACTATTTTTAAGGTAACTAAAGTAATTTATATAAGAAAGTTTAGTAATTAAACTAGAAAATAAGCGTACTAGCTATAAAATACTTTAGTAATATAGTCTTCATAATTATTTACTCTAAAAAGTCTATTACTAAGTTTAAGTCTTCTATCTTTAGTATAAGCTTTAAGCTTTATACTTTTTTAACTTAGAATTATCTTTAATAGTAAAGCTATAGTCTACTTAGTTAATAAAAAAGTTTTAATGAAGACTAATTTTGCTATTAGAACTAATAAAGTATTAGTAAAAACTAGTAGCTAGACTTATTTAGTAATAAATAGTAGTTATTATATACTTTATTTTCTTCTTAGTACTTCTGAAAAACTTAAAAAAGCTAATTCTACGCTTACTAGCGTAGAATCTATTCTTAGATGTTATATAAATACTATTCTAGAGAAGCTTTTTAGAGATAGTAGTATATAGTATATAAGCTTAAATTTTATAATTTTAATAGATATACTATAAGTGTTTATAATTTGTATAACTCTAAAGTATAGAATTTATCTATTATTTATTAAATAAAATACTTTTATTAATCTTTCTAATTAAAGTATTATAAATACTATTTTCTTTTTATAAGTTCTATACTTTTATACTTATAATACTAACTTTTAGTATTTATAATCAAGCTATCTAAGTAAGTAATCTATTAAAGCTCTAATTAAAGCTAGTTAGAGTATAAAAATTACTAGTATATACTATAGTAAATGTAATAATTACGCTACTATTTATTTATACTAAATAGTCTCTTATTAGCTCTATAAGTTATTACTACAACTCTTCTTTAGAATATTATAAAATCTATTTAGCTTATTTATAAGCTATAATATAAAGCACTACTAAGCTAGCTACTTTTTCTTAGTATCGCGAACACTACGTATAAAACATAAAATTACTCTATATTCTCTATAGATTCTTTATACAACGTAGCTATATTAGATTTAGAATCTTCTTCTATATCTTTCTAATACGTTTAAGCGTTATATCTAGTTTCTTTATAATTACTATAGCGTTGTTAAGCTAGCTAGGTCTTTTCTTAACTACCTCTACTACTACTCTTCTTAAACTTTATATAAGTAGTAGAAGTACTTTTAGCTACTTATAATACGCCTATACTAAACTTTAGTATACTACCTATCTAAATTTACTTTCTTTTGCGATTTTTATACTTTATTAACTCTACTACTTACTCTTAAGCTCTTATATATAGGCTTTAATAAGAATATTTTTATATAGCATCTCTTTAGCTTCTTTAATAAGCTTTAAGAAGCCTTTTAAAGTACTTATTAGTAATTATATAAAGAATTCTTTTACTAGCCTTAATTATAACCTAAATTTATATATATTACTTAGTATTCTAAACTACTAAAGTATCTTTAGTAAAGTAACTAGTAGTAGCGTACAAAGGTAAATTTTAAAGTAATTAAGAACTCTCTACGTATTAATAGAAACTAGTTCTAACTTTTATATAAGTTCTCTTATATACGCTAGCGCTTATTAAATAGTAAGACTTTTATTAAATAAAACTTTCTTAATTAATAGTAATATCTAAAGATTTCTAACTTTCTTAATATATACAGCGTAGTACTAGCTAATATTACGCTAGTCTCTAAAACTAGTATTTTATACTCTTTACTAGGCGCGTAAGAGAGAGCTATACACTAAACTAAATAAGTTATACTACTTTGTAATACTATAGTAAAGTATAAGAGAAAAGCTCTATACTATTTTAAAATATATAAGCTTTTAATAAAAGTACCTATATAAAAGTATATAACTATAATAATTACTACTATAAAGTTTAGTATTTTACCTCTATTTTTAGTAGTTAGATAATATACTTAAAGTAAAAGATTACTAGCGTAAAAAGTAACTTTATACTTAGTATAACTATTTTAAAAACTTAAAGACAACAAAACTAAAGTCTATAAAGTAGTAGAAGAATACCTCTTTATATAATATAGATACTAAACTTAAAATATAGCTAAGTAAGCTCTAGAAGTTTATTACTACTCTATAGAGAGATTAGTAGTAGTAAGCTTTACTAAAGACTTAAAGTTAAATATAGCTATTATTATAAAGCTTTATAAATTACTAGTATTATCTAGATAGTCTAAAAGCTATAATAATAGCTTATTATAGTAAAGTGTTAATATAGAGTAAAGTAATAGAACCTAGTTAGTAACTTTATATAGTAACCTTAATATAGATATATTTTCTAAATTCTTTATACTTACTATATACAGCTATAATAATTTATAAAACTCTTTTTATAATATTTTCTATAGATATAGTACTTTAATAATAATAATAATAAAGTACTTATAAAGAGTAATAGTAATAGAGGCTTCTCTAGTATATATAGAAGTAGACTTAGAGGTAGTATTAGATAAGCTATATAGCTATAGAAATATTAAAATATTTTTTAAAGTTAACGTAGAAGCTTTCTAAGAGAAAGCTTCTAGTAGAGATCTTAGTAAAAAGAGTAGAAATTAGAGCGTAGTATAATATAGCCTTTCTGTTAGCTATAAAAGGAGATAGATAGAAGTCTAGGTAGCTATATAGGTAACCTCTAAGTCTAGCGTAATATTAAATTGTAGTACTATACTACTATAAAATATAAAAAGATATTTGCGTAGGTAAACTATAGTATAAGAAATAGTAGCTTAGAGAAAAGTATAGAAAGCTTTATTTATAGAGAATACTTTTCTTCTTCTTTTTTTTTTCTATCTTAAAGAACTTCTTATATCTCTAAGAGCTTTATATATTTCTAAAAGCTTCTTATATCTCTAAGAGCTTTTTATATCTCTAAGAGCTTTTTAAATCTTTATAAACTCTAAATACTTAGATATAACTTCTAAGCTTAATACTAATACTAATTTTACTTTAAAGATATTAAACGCCTTTCTTTCTATATCTACTACCTAAGTAGATACTTCTAACTCTTAAGTGTCTAGTATAGATAATAGTTACCTAGTACTACTAATAGGCTTAGTCTTCTATAAAGTTAGTATTACTAATACTAATATAACTTTTAATACTTTATACCTCTAAGTATAGATATATAAAGATAGTTTTAAGAATATAGTATTAATATTAATAGACTCTATTTTATAAAGAGAATTTAAGCTAGAGAATAAGATACTATATACTTATTTTTATATAGATATACTCTTTATTATTAAGCTTTTTAAATAAATATAACGTAGATATATACTTTATAGTCTAGTATACTTTATAGTCTACTTATGCTAAGACCTTACTAAAACTACCTCTACTCTATAATACCTAATTAACTACACTAAATAAAACTACTAAAGAAAGCTAGAATATAGACTACGCTTTAGGCTATTAAATAAGATGTAAATTTCTTATTATAACGCGCTATAGCTACCTATAACGTCTCTTATATAACTTTACACTATTAATACGCTAAATAACTCTTATAAGTAGATTATAGGCTAATAATAATAAGTTTATATAAGACTAAGAAGGTAGTAATTATTTAGTATATACTTAACCTAGTTAAGTAAGAATTTCTCTCTTGCCTTATAGATATAGCTAATATAGCTAATTTCTTACGCACTAAGTGTAATCTAGCCTAGATTAGCCTAAGATAGCCTAGTATATTTATTAAGCGCTAACTAGAGCTCTAAGTAAAGTTTAATTATAAGTATAATTATAAAAGAGCTTTCTATAATAACTCTATAGCTATCTAAGCCTAGTTTTAGCTAGTAGCTAATATAAAAGCGAAGTATAGTATCTAAGATAAGAATACTTATAACTTTAATAAAACTAGCTTTATAATAGGTATAATATTAACTAAAGCTGTTATTTTAGTTTTAGAAAAGTAAGAATAATTAAAGTCTATTTAGCTAAGTAATTATAAGTAGACTATAGTTATTTAAAGTATTAATATAATAAAATAGACTATTTTACTCTATATTATCTTTAAAAAGCGCTATTACCTCTTTACCTAGTATAAAAAGAACGCTATACTTTAGAATTAGTTAATCTTAGTCTTTAAGAATAGTTAAACTATAAATAAGATTAGTTTCTAGTAGTTAGAGCACTTTAATACTTATATAAAGAAGCGTACTATAGAATAGTACTAGCTACTTATTATTAATAGATATAAAAGCTAAAACACTTTTTAGTTTAAGTAATACTATAAAGAGAAAAAGACTATTACTCTCTATATACTTCTTTACTTATTTTACCTACTATAGCTACTTAATATAAATTATTTTAAGCTATTAAAGAAGGTGTATAGACGCTAAGCTAAAAAGCTAATATATAACTAGATTAGCTATATTATAAAACTTAAGTTTTTACTATACTTTAAGCGCGCTTTTAATACTATAATTACTTCTAGTAATATCTAAGAAGAGTTTAAAGGCGCTAGATTAGTTTTATTTAATCTAGAATAAGTTATAATAAACCTTAATATATAGTTACGTACTTCTTTACTACTACCTATTAGTAACTTACTTTAGCTATTATAAACCTCTAGTAATACTCTTAAAATAGAGTTATAATTAACGCTAGTAAAGTAGAGAATTTAAAAGTATATAAATAGCTTACTAACTTCTATAGTAAAGGCCTTTAAAAAAGTTTTAAAGAGCTTAGTAATAATCTTATATAAGCTAGTATTAGTTTAAAAAAAGGTTACTAAGCTTTAAGTAGCTAATAAGGCTACTATATAGTATAAATTATATAACAAAAAGTAAGTTAGAGTAGAAAAGTTTATAATAGTAGAAGATAGCTAGTATAGAACTACTCTATAGAAGTTTAGAGCGCGTAATAATAAAAGAAAAGTAAAGAGGCTAGCATATATTAAAAAGAGTAAACTATTCTAAAGATACTATAAACGCTATAATAATATAAAGTATAATATATAAATATATAATTATAAAGTAGAAGTAGCCTCTTAATTCTATTTTAGTATCTTTTATACTATATTATACTAAAGTAGGTTATAATAAGCTATAATAAAGAGAGGTTTTAGTAGAGTTTTAGTATAGGTAGTCTGCAAAGCATGCTAGACTGCGAAGCATGTACCTACGTTACTATTTATATACTATACTAAAAAAAAAAGAAAATAAAGCCTTTATCTAGAAGAAATTTAAGTATTATAAAAATATAGACGTAATATATAATATAATAATAGTACTAGTATAAATACTAGTAAGAAAGTAGATATAGATAAATAAACTTTATTTCTAGAGTTTACTCTAGAAGTTAGAGACGCTTAGAATTATAGAGAAAATAAGAGATAAGCTATAAATATAAGTAAAGTAGTAATAAAGCTAGTAAGGTAAGAAATAGTAGTTATAGGTGCGCTAGAATAATCTAAGCGTTATTATAAAGTTTAGACTATAGTAGTAAGAGCTAGAGAGTTGTTAGTATAGATAGAGAATAGGTAGGTAGATAGATAGATAAGAGTAAATATAGATAGTAAGTAGTAGTTACGTATTATAGCTAATATAGCTAGGCTTATAAGTAATTACGTATAGAATATAAGTTACTAGTAATTATATAGGTATTATATAGGTATTATATAAGTATTTTAGATTAGGTTAGACTTTGTGCTAGTAGTAGACTTACTATTACTAGGTTTTCTTTTAGTATTATGCAATTGCATAAGACTAGTGCTAGTACTACTTGTTAATAGTCTAGATAGCTATTAGTAATATATAATAAATATAAAGCGCGTTATAATTACACGTATAGTAAATATTACATTAGTAGTAGTATACGTATAAGTATTATAAGTTATAAGTCTAAGCTTATATTAGAGATTTTTAAGTTTACTATTAAGTCTAATATAGTAACGTATTAATGCGTGATTACGTAATTACGTATTTACATAATTACTTTATTTTAAGAAAGGTTCACTATAGGCTCTATCTCTTAGGCCTTAGAGAAATAATAATAATAGCTTATAATAGCTTATAATATATATTAATAGGTAATACAATATTAAATTTAATAAATAATATAATAGATAATATAAGAATAATATAGAGATAAAAGGTAATCTAGATATAGTACGCGCGTGCGCGTATAATACTAGAGACTAATATAATAAGCTAGGTAATAGTAAATATACTAGACTATAGCGTGAGTACTACGTAAAATATAGCTAGATTATTATAATGTTGCTACTACTACTACAAAACCTACTACGTAGAGTATAGTAAAATTATTAGAATATTACTACTACTACTTTTATTATTATTATTATTAGTTAATTAGGAAAGTAATTAGCTAAGACCTTAAAAAATATTATTACTTTCTAAGTTAACTATATACCTACTTACGCGCGTACTTATATCTATAAGTAAGTAGTAAAGCGCTATAAGCGCGTAATATATATATATCTATAGTAATAAGGCTGTAGTAGAAACTAATACTATATATAGTAGTAGAATCTACTACTTATAATACTAAATATTAAGCTATTAAATTAGTAGCTATAAAGCTACAGATAATAATACTAAAACTAAACGTTACGCTACTAAGACTATATACTACAATACTATAACTAATACGTATTGTACTAACTACGCTACTAACTTTATAATAGCTAATTCTAGAACTATAAAGTATATTACTAGAATAAAGATAGTAGCTACTACTAAAACTAACTTAAATAATAATATTTAAGTAACACTATATTAGATTAAAGTTTATAGATAAGTAATTTTAAGTTAAGAATATAGATAGTAGTATTAACTTATAATTATATACACTAAACTCTTTTATACTTTTACTAAGTAGTACTAACTAAGCGTAATTACTATATTAATTAAAGTTATTTAGACTTTTAGATAGTATAGACTTAGAGCTTTTTTTTACTTAGAATCTTATATTCTAGTTAATAACTTACTTAAGGTTTATAATATATACTTTAAGCTAAGTTTAACTTTTTATAATTATTTATAATTAAATTAAGCTAGTATTAATAAGAGTAGAACCTTTTAAAACCTTAGCTCTATTATTAAGTTAGTAGAGTATTAAAACAAATAGTAGGAAGCTTATTAAACTTGCTTTTGTACTAAAATATACTACTATATTAACAAAGCGCTTAGATAGATTCAAATATAGTATACTATATTTTTAGAATTTTAAAATAAGTAGAACTAAACTATAGAAAGTTACTTTAAGTAGTTATTTTTAAGAATTCTTTTTTTAAGTTAATAATAAATAGACTAGTTATAAATAAGATAGCGTAAGTTATTAAAATTAAGTATTACTTTAATTTACTTAAGCTACTAACTTATAAGCTTTTTAATTTAAAGCTTAAAGTTTCAAGCTTTAAAGCTTTAGATAAATAACTATAACTTAAACTTAGAGACTTCTACTTTTAAAAAAAAATTTTAGTTTACTTTTAAACTTACTAAGATAATTAGAAGTTTATATTCTTATAGTAAAGAGTATTATTAGCTATAAGAATACTACTAAAGTTCTACTTAACGTATTTATAAACGCTCTTATTATTATAGTTACTAAATTAATACTATTACTAAGCGCACTTATAATTTTTATAAAGAGCTTAGTAGTCTAATTCTAAGTACTAATAATATATATTAGCTTCTTAATATAATCTACTATTACTATTCTTTATAAGGTTTTGGCTTACTTAGTTATAAGCTAGAAGTAAAATAGATTAATACTTAGAATTATAATTAAGAGACTAATAATTGAAAGTTCTAAAGCTTAATTAAATACTAACTAAAGCTACTCGTTTTGTTATAGAAGCTAGACGCTAGTGCACTAAGCGCTATCGTAGTTATTATAGTTACTACTATTACTATTATCTTTTACATATAAAGCGTTATTATAGTAGAAGCTAGATTACTAATACCTCTAGTTATTATTAGAGTTAGAAGTTAGGTTATTAGACTAGATTATAAAAATTAACATTTAATCTAAATCTAAGAGTAAAAGCTTAGTATAGTAATAAAAAGAATTATAAGTAAGTAAAAGTAAAGTTTTAAAGAAAGTAAAGACTTAAGTATAAAGCTTAATAGTGTAAAAGCTTAAAAGAAAAGAATCTTAAGTAAATAAGAAAAGACTAAGATGTAGCTTATTAGCTTAAAGGCTAAAGTAATACAATACTATTAAAAAAAAGTTAAATATAGTAAAAGAAAAAGGGTTAAGAAACTTATTATTATTAATAAAGTTTTTAATTCTAACCTAAGTGTAAACCTATATAAGTAACTAGTATAGCTTATTAAGCTTTTTATTATACTACGAACGTTACTTTAGAAAAGCTAGAAGCTTAGATCTTATAATTAGAGTTATTCTTTACTAGTTAAGTACTTAGTTTCTTATAGCTATTTGCTATATTTTAAGATATTATAGAATAATTTTTAATTTAATTAAAGTAATCTTTACGCTATTAAGCTATATCTAATTAAGTAATAGCTTACTACTATTAGTATTAGGTATAATTCAATACTTAATAAAGCTATTATTTACTACTACACTTAAGACTTTTAAGCTTAATCTTTACTAGAGTATACTAATTATAGTAGATTTAGTAGAATTAGATTTAGTAGAATAGATTAATACTCTTACAATTTTAAAAGGTATATTAAAGTTAGAAAGTAGTTATAATTAATTAATTATAGATGTATAATTACTAAGCTCTTAGATATATAGATTAAGATTTTATTCTAACTTTTCTTTATAGTATTATTCATAATATACTTAATTATCTTTTATTATTAATTATCTTGTAAGCTCTAATAAGTATTTATTAAACTATTTTCTAGTAAATTCTATTTATACTATTATAAGATAAGTATAATACTTAATATAAACAAGATGTTATGTAGTTTATGTTGTAAATCTAAATTAATCTATCTTTTCGTAAGCTATTATTTATAGTAAATATAAGTTTTGTAATTAAGCTACTAGGCTTATAGATCTTAAAGCTATAGAAATAATTAAAGATTAGAAATAATTATGTATATTATAAGAAATTACTCTACAAGAAAGTTAGAATAAAATCTCTAGCTATATACTTAAGAACGAACTACTTATATATCTATAGTAAAGTATATCTACAAAAGTAATAAATTAGATAGAAAAAAATATCTATGAAAAAACTTTAAATTTTACAAATTCTGCGAATAGCTACTAATAGTGCGATTTACGCGAATAGAATTAGATATAAACTTTTTAGTTAATAAAATAATAAAAAAAGTTAGCTAACTACGCTAATAGAGCTACTAAGAAAACTAGTTCTATTCTAGCTAATAAAATATATATTATTACTTATTAAGAAAATGTTCTATTTAAATATAGTACTTACTAAGTAAGTTATATGTAATTAGTGGCTTTAAATTTTAATAAAAAAGAAAAGAAAAGAAATTCTATTATTATAAATACTTACAATTGTTTCTAAAAATAGTTATATAGTAAATAATAGGTTTAGCTATTCTAGTAGCTATTATTATAATAAATTAAGTTATATTTATATATATATCTTATATATTTCTTCTATTTAAAAGCTTTGTAACTAATAAGTAAGCTAAAACTAAAAAGCTAACTAAGTTATAATAAGATATACTATAACGCACTAGCTAACTATATTTTTTACTAACCTTCTAGCTAGCTATAATAGTAGTTAACTTATAAGGTTTTAATTATAAACTTTCTAGACTTTCTACTTTAACTATTAGACCTACTTACTAAGAGAATACTAACTTATATAATAACTAAATATAATATTCTCTATAGCTTAGCGTACTTACATTACTTTTATTTATATTTATTAATTAAATACTAAATAGAAGATTTCTAAAAAGTGGCTAAAAAGACTTTTTAGCTATTACTACTAGTAGTGCTAATAGTCTAGATAGCTAGTAAGTAGTAACTTATAGTTCTCTTAAATACTAATTAAGTAAATCTATAATTTACGTAAAAAGCTAGTAAATAGCCTATAAATTACGCAAATTACTACGTTGTATACTCTTCTAACTTAATTATAACTACTCTCTAACTTTAAGAATTATATATTATAAATTTATAGTTAAGAATATTACTATTTTAAATAAAGATTAATAAAACTTTCTATTAATTTTAAATATATAATTATCTTTAATATTTCTTAATTTTAAATGTTTCTTAATTTCAAGTATTTTACAATACTAAAGAATTAATATTAAGTAGAGTAATAAAATATAGCTAATAACTCTAAATAGTAATTATAATAGATATAGATTTTTTAAATACTTTATACTTATAATATATAAGTATAAGAATTAATAAAATCTCTTCTCTAATATTACTTATTAGTATAAATAGTGATACTATACTTGTTAAGAGTACTTATAATATTATATTAGCTTTTTTAGTAGACGTAAAGTTAGACTTAAAAATTAACTTAGAAGTATTAATAAGTAAGCTATAAAGCTATTTTAGTTTCTTTTAATTTTCTATATTAAAGCTAAAACTTTATTACTTATAGAATCTTTTCTAAACTTCTTTTTATAAATAAAATTTATTTAGCTATTTTAAAATACTACTTAGCTACTCTTTTAAAATATAAAAAAGTACTAATAAAAAGTAATATAGTTTTTATTTTATTAGTAAACTAATAATTCTATAGCTTATAAGCTAGTTCTTAAAGAGTAATATCTATTACTAGTACACTAAAGAACGTATAACTAAAGGTTTTACCTACTTCTAAAGTAGTTAAAGCTTTTAAATTTAGGCTAGCTATAAAACTATCTTAATACTAAAGTTCTTTATAAGAAAATTTTAACCTAAATACTTCTATACAATTATAATATAATTATATATACTTCTTAGCTTATAACTAATAGAGTTATATATTCTAAAGCTTTATAGTTAGAATGTATATACTAAAATTTTAGTAAAAGCGCGCTTTTTCTATTTTTTATACTTATATAATAATAATATCTAGAACGTAAAAGATTAAAGACGTAAGTAGCTTATATTTAATACTAAACACTATATTACTATATTAATACGTACTTCTAAACACTTTTTAAGTCTTCTAGGTAATTGTAAGTCTATATAAAACTGATCTTTTACTAGTTATATTATCTTACTACCTTACTAAGAAGCTCTACGAAGTTACTTTATTATTACTATACTAATTACTTTCTATATAACTATGTTACTATTACTTACTAAAGCTTATATAAGCTACTCTATCTCTACTAAAAGAAAGTTTGTTAAAGAGAAATAGTTCTTATAATAGTAATAAGTATTATTATTCTATTATTATTAAAAAATATTTATTTTAAAAGCTATATAGCGCTTTTTTTAAAGCTTTCTATTTAATAATTTCTTTTTTATTAGTTAAGATTACTAGATAGAGATAAGATAGAAAGCTTTTAGAAAGCTTTTAGAAATCTTTTTTCTCTAAGTATACTACTAAAATAGCTCTAATTAGAAAATAATAAAAATAATACTATTAGAATAAAACTATAGATCTAAGAAGAAGAAATAAGTATAATAAAGTAGCTAAAATCTAGTAACTTCTTTCTACTTGTATCTACTAGAATTATTATATATAATATATTAACTCTAATCTAGTTTAATATATATAAGTAGAATTAATACTTCTAATAAATTATAGAACTATATATTAAATATAAATACTTATTAATAACTATAGTATTTTAAGTAACTAATTCTCTTTAAGACTCTTATAATGTAAATTCTTACTAGGTAGTAATATATATATTTTTATATAATTTTTTTTTAAATTATAATCAAAACTAAAGCTTTAATAATTTTATAACTTAGAGTATTTATATTTATTTTATTTCATTATTTTATAGAAGCTAGATTATCTTAAAAAGTAGCTAAATAGGTTTTGCCTTCTCTAATATATTTTAGAAATTCTTTAAATAACAAAGTATAAGGCAGAAGCTTAAGCTTAAGCGAAGCATTCTTTGTAGCTAGCTAGCGTTCTACGGCAAACTATAGAATGTGCCTCTACTTCGCGAACCTCCAGCTGTTCACAACCCCCGTGCGCTCCTCCTCTGCGACCAAAGCCTTGTTCTTCTTACTACACCACCACTTCGTCACCAAACATAGCACTATAGTCAAGCCGCATCCGGCGATGATGCAGCCGCCTCCGGTCTCGTGCCTCGGCTCCTGGTTTCTCAAGAAGAAATACGGCGTGAACCAATGACTGACACTTGACACGCAGTTTGCGATAGCAATGAGTGCCGCCCTTTTCGTTCGTGGTCGCGGCACAACGGTAGTCTCCCACGAAAGCTGGATGTTCAATCCTACGAACGGGCCACAGCAGAGCAATATCA
>Ga0265797_10001006_pt1 | contig 50686 bp, 53 predicted proteins | sample P2T30metagenome_FD_192433 | JGI IMG/M metagenome (GOLD analysis project Ga0265797, IMG submission 192433) | Plant litter microbial communities from East Loma Ridge, Irvine, California - P2 T30 | ecosystem: Environmental > Terrestrial > Plant litter > Unclassified | place: USA: California...
TGAACGGCATCCCGTAGACGTAAAGCCAATACCGGTTGCCGAAAGGGATCTGTGTGACCAAGAGGACGGCCATGAAGCACAGGATCACGACGCCTCTCCAGGCTAGCTTGAACTTGATGTGCCTTGCATCCTTGAGGTAGCCGACTGTGATGGTCGAGGCTGATTCGTAGACGTCAGACCAGGCATCAGGCTTGCATATCAGCACACTATGTATACGTTGATGTCGGCCAGCCAGCTCACCAATGGAACATAGCCACCGATGGGTATCAGCAGCCTTACCAGTCTACGGCGCATTCAAAGGCTTTTGGATAAACGATAGCAGGAAAGCTCCCAGAATGAATGATATATCCACGGGCTCCAGAAGAAACTCATGAGAATGACTTGGTTTCTCTCGACCCGGACATGCTGGAAACTGTAGCGTGAGAGCCACCGTATAGGGCACTGCATGTGCCGTCAGCAATACTCCATGTTGCCTTGTGGCTTGATGGTGGTTGACGTTCTTGGCCAACCACTGGTGGAACAGAGAAGCGATCATCTCGCTTGGCGTGGGGTGCTTGTTGGACTTACGGTACTGTTGGCGAACATGCATTCGCTTCGTTCGCATTCCTAGCCTCTCTGCCGAACAGCACTGAGGAGACATTTTCTTGCGAATTGCACTTCTGGAAATAAGTAGTGTGGAATTGATCGTTCCGGAGGCAGGTGATCTCGAAAGGTGACGACCTATGTCATGCCATGGCAACATGAAGTATCGTCCGTTTACACACAGAGTGATTCTAGCTGTACACAGTCAATCGTATCTTACAACTCATTCGACTTTGCAATCACGTACAAATCGGCATCTCGATCATCCCTCATGCCCAGCCAGCAAGGCACCCTTCTCCTCCCCCATTTCCGACATCGCATCAGGCCCGGCAGGATCATTAGCCACCCAAGCGTCTTCAACATTCTTCCAAGCCCACTTGCCCTTCTCCCTCCACCCCTCAACCCTTTTCTCACCCACCTCCTCCGCAATTTGCAACACATCCCAGCATCGAGTGTCCCTCACTTTAGCCAGCAGCGTAGCCAGCTTCTCCAGAGTTCCGAACCGCGGCATCCACTCCAGCGGCTGCATGTCCATGAAGTGCCGGGTCGACCAGTCGAGCAAAATCTTCGCACGGGCCACGCTCTTCTCGCCGTCCGTTTCGATCTCGGAATTTTTGGCCAGATCTAGGTGGTTTTGCGCCGCGGTAATGAAGACGAGGATGAGGCGGTCGTACGTCAAGGCTGTAGGTAGGATGCGGAGCGCGAGCAGTTCCGCCACAAGGAAGGAAGCCTGCGCTTCGTCCGGTGGGCTAGCAGTCCGGCAGCCCCTGAGCAGCAAGTTGAACGTTTCGATGTTGGCGAAAGTGACCTGCGGTGTCCCGTCCTGCGGCGCGAACGTGTGGATTTGCTTGTAGACTTTTAGCGCTTCCGCCAGGTTGCGCTGGTGGACCCAAGATTCAATCAGGACGTTGAATGCTGCCATTGGCACCGTGCGGTTCTCCCCGTGCAGGACACGCAGAATGCTTAGAGATTCGTGGGTGAGCTCTGGGGATTTTTTGATGACTTGGAAGAGAGAGCGAGTTTGCCAGGTTGTTGGCTGGATCTTCTCGATGGGCATGAGAGTGAGGATGTTGAGGGCGCGGGAGATGTCTGGAGGCGAGGCCCCGAGATACGCGTCGATCAGCAGTTGGTAGTGGAGTGATTTGAATGGTTCGTTGCGCTTGGAGAGGTGCGTGAAGACTGCGGTGGCCAGGTAGGCGTCTCCGGCGCGAGAGGCGGTTGTGAGGACGTTCAGGCAAATGCCTGAGCTAGGATTCAGGTAGCCAAGGTTCACTTGAGACTTCCAGGCGAGGAGGGTTCCATCCAGATGGTCAGAGGCGCTGGCTTTGTCGAGGAAGTGGTGCCAGAGCGCGCGACTGAGGTTCAACTCGCCGTCGAGATGCCTGCGTTGCATGATGGTGTATGCTTCTCCAACCTCTCCCGCTTCGCAAAGCATGTACACGAACATGTCCAGCAGCCAGCCTTGCACTCGCATGTGCTGTCTCTCCATGCCATCTAGCCTCTCCAGGGCTTGTTCGAAAAGACCTTCTCTGAGCAACCCTGCCGCGATATCATGCTCGCCTGTCTCATTCACGCCAATCCACTTGGACCGCATGTAGTCCAGAATACCCGTCCGTAGCAGGTGGTCAGGATGGACAGCGAGCACCTTCAAGACGGCATGGCAAGTAGCAGCATCCAATTGCAAGCCAGCGTGCTGCATCTCTGCCAGCAGGTCATGGACCCGCCATGCCGTACCCGGATCCGCAGAAACATTCGACAGTATCAACGCATTGTAGTGTTCCACACTCGGCATTTCCCTCCTCTCCCTGACCAAAAACTCCACCAAGTCTCTCGTCTTGTGGTATTCTCCCTGCGCCGCAGCGACTCTCATCCGGTTGTACAGTGAGTTCGTTGGCACGGTATAAATGTCTTCTTCTGGCTCCTGAACCTTGCCGTTCTGCTGTGAAGGCTTCCACTTGGGTATACTCTGCTTATACCGCCTCGCCGGCTCGCGATCGTCAGGATTGTAGACCGCATCAAAGTGTCTACTCTGCGCTTCCAGACGCCTGGCGTTCAGCCCCCGGTCCTCGAATTGTCCTTGAGCAGAGTACGCCCGCCGGTTCGCAGGTGCATTGAGGCATTTTGGTGGCTTTCTTACTCGTGGGATCCTAGCAGGACCTCTGAGTAAAGTAGTCGCGTTCCAGCTTGGGCAAAGGCAAGCCCAGAGTTCGTCAATGGCTAGTTTGGACATTCCTTGTTGTGGAGGTCGATGCGGCGCATTTGTTGCGCAGCTGTTTTGCGATTGGAGGTTTGGCTGTTCGGCGATCCGTCGCTTCGGCATGCCGAGCCATGATCGTGAGGGGATATACATTATAGTTCAGATGGCCCACCATCAAGCATTGGTGGTTTAGTGGTAAAATTGGCCGTTGCCATTTGAGATGATCAATCTCAGATGTCGGCCAGCCCCGGGTTCGATTCCCGGCCGATGCATCAATATAATTTTCTTTTGTCCATGCTGAGCCCATTCATTTTTGTGTGGTGGCTGCTATCTGGAACTCAAGAACTGTTTCATATCAGGCCAGCAGCTTTTGTGTCCTCCCGATTTGACATGAGATTCGATATATAATTAACCCAATCAACTAGTGTTTAGACAAGCATTGACAGCGCCAAAAAGCCTCTATTGTTGGTGGCAAAGACATCGAGTTACAAGATTGAAAGTCATATTTCAGATCAAACCTCCTGATGAGGACATGTATTATACACATTATGACAAGGAGTAAAAATGCAAGCGTGCCGCAGCATCACGCTGTCTTGCCGGCAACCTGTAAACAAGAGAAATCAACCTGCTCGTGCGCCCCCCAACGCCGGTACCTTGCACGAAAGTGTGCTGATCCGTAACCCCTGACATGAAATCGGTTTCTGTTGGTCCCATATGTGCTGTTCTATCCCAAACGCCGCGTTGAAAAGGATGTGTGCCTACGAATCACCGCTGTGTCGTGTGCGAAGAGTCTCGGAACTGCATCGTGGTGAGATGGCTACAACACTGCTGACGGGAGTATATCTCGTTGAATTGGTTGGAGCGGCGGAGAACCTGGCGCCCGAGTTGGAAGTTGCGGGCGTGTAGTCTGTGAAGCCGTCGGCGACTCTGCCGCTGCCGTCGCTGGTATCCGGTGTTGATGTATAATCTGGCAAGCTCTCCGCGGTGTATGAGGGGAGAGTGCCGGTGCTTCGCCGTGAAAGAGTAGCGGGGAAGTAGGCGTGTGGTGGTGGGTTGTGGCGTGCGAGATCGAATCGATGCTCGTCAACGCCGATCAGACCGGCGACGATATCGTGCGCGTTCCTTAGCTCGCGAATCTGGGCTTCCATAACTTCCCCTTTCTCTGCAAGGTCGATGTCTTGCTCTAGAAAGGCGTCTTGCAAGATCAGAGCGCGTTTCTCGTCATAGTCACGCGGCATGGGCTCTTTAGTGCCCCCGAAACAAAAGACGGACGTGACAAAATTGTTCCACCTTTTGCGAATAAGTGCGCGTCTTGCTGCCCTGCGATACGCGCGGGCGTTACGTCTCTCTTCCTTGTCCGCGGCTCGCTCGACCCGAGTTCGCATAGACATACACTTCTTGTGAATAAACGCACAGAGCGCGGTGAGACCCAGGATGCCAGCAAGGATTTCAAGTGCAATCACGAGCGGGTTGTGTAGACTTTTCTTTCCTACGAATCGTGGTCGTCCCTCGAGTGTGCCGACAGGGGGCGTAGTGGCGGAAGTAATAGATTGGCCCGCCACTGTTGAGGGTCTAGACTGGGGTATCTCGTTGTTATCGCTTGACATATCGCCTCCGGTGATCTCCTTGGACTGTTGTGACGATTTCTCACCGCCAGGCGTAAGCATGTACTGCAGGTGAGTATCGATCTCTGAGTAGTCGGGAGGGCTGTCATTGGCCATACCCATTTTGTCGCAGAGGCGCCCAGCCACGATCTTAGCAGCACACATGATGCCATCGCAATGCTCAACAAGCTCCTTCAGCGGGATGTTGGCCAGTTGTTTTTGTAGACGCTGGTTGACGACCAATTTCCGAACATCCAGTTCAGCTTTCAAAGCCACAGCGTCAGCCTCCAGCATCCTGAGGACCTCCAACTCATCCTCGATGTCGAACAAGTCATCTTTGTCGAACTTGGCCATGTTTCTCAATGGCTGTCTGAAATTTGTGAAAGACTTTGTGAGTTTATCGAAGCTGATGAGGCGAGGAGAAGGGTGGTAAATCAGTGTTCTCAACCGTTTCTCTGGCAGTACGTCAAGCTGAGCTGAAACTTCTGTTGGTGGTGTGAGGAGAGTGTCGTCAACCGAGACCACCCTGAGGATGATGTCTGTTGGGTAAAGATCGTGATCTTGATCCGGGTCCTGCTCAGACGGGCTTCGAGCGTCGGCGGTCACATTCACGGCGTGATGTTGATTGGAAGAATCGGTGACGTTCAATAGGACGCTTGCTCCGGCCGTCGCGTGTTGCTGGAGGTAACCTTTGCTGAAGCACAAGTCCAGACGCTGACCATTCAGGACCAAGTCGAGCACGTCCAGGCAACCCTGTCGTGGGATAGAAGCCGCGGGTTGGACGTCAAAGATCTAAGGTAAGGCAGCAACTGTCAGTACCTCAGGATGGAAGAAGTCGAACGAGGATACCACAATGGAAGAAAGTACGAAGGATCACGAGACTTGGCGCAGCGTACGTGGCGGGCGAACATACCAGGTCAGCTTGCGCGGCCTCGCAGCTAGCACAAGGCAGCGAGAAAATAGCGTGCTGTGTCTGTATATCTACATGATAGAGTGTTAGTGAGGCTGAACAACCGATACATCCTACGACTCGACATGAACATACCGTATTGTAGAACCTCGATCTCTCGGGTCTGTTTCTGCGTAGCGCAAGCGAGGGCGACGAACGCAGCCGTTACGACTCCTGTGGGCAAAAACGAGCGCATGGCGTGGCTGGCGGCGATGGTAATTACAACCTCACTTCATCCCGTGCCACGTGGAGTCGCTTTCTTTCTCACTGGCACTCTCTCTCTCAACAGTAGAAGAACGAAAGATGAGAATGAAACAACGCGGCGATAAAGTCCCGAGAAACAACAATAAGAGTGTGTAATGACATGTATGTTCGAGTAGTGAGCGGGCTCAGCTGCCAGGCAGCCGAATAACTCCATGGCGCTGCTCCAAGGCTCGCTTTCGCAATTGTTAGGTAGGTTTCCTTATCGTTATCAGGCGCAGACCGTGGCTGTACCGTGCCTCAGGCTGACTCGCGGTGATCAGATCGAAGCTCTCGAAAGCAACATCCAACACTTCCTCTTTGGGCATAGATACGTCGCATAACACCAAACAATACTCCAACAGTAGAAGCAACCATGGTAAGATCCATATATCCTCTAACCAATGCCTTCATAGCCCTAACGCCGCCGCAGCTACCCCTCGGCCTCCTCACTGCCGCCCAAGGCCACCCCATGCTCGTCGAGCTCAAGAACGGCGAAACCCTCAACGGCCACCTCGTCCAATGCGACACATACATGAACCTCACCCTCAAAGAGGTCGTGCAAACAAGTCCAGACGGCGACAAATTCTTCCGACTGCCGGAATGCTACGTGCGCGGAAACAACGTAAGTCAATGCTCGCGAATGCGCTTGAAAGATATCGTCATCATCTTGATACATGTGCCAAATGAGCCACCTATGCAACCTCTGAACGACTGACAAACGCGCACGCGCACACAGGTCAAATACCTCCGCGTCCCCGACGAGATTGTCGACATTGTGAAAGAGCAGCAAGCAACGGCGCAAGCACAGAGAGGCGGCGGACACCGTGGCGGCAGGGGAGGAGATCGCGGCGATCGCGGCCGTGGTAGGGGCATGGGTGGACGTGGTAGAGGACGAGGCGGTCGCGGCCAGGCCTAGATGGGATGAAGCGAGGCGTTGTGCTTTTTCACGAGAACGATCATCAAAACGATACCCGGTTTGCGACACGGTTTTTTATTGGGAGCATGGGGCCAGCATTTTCTTTTAGTGCTTTTCCCACATGGGGCAACCTATGCATTATGGCAAGCCACCGATGTTGCGGGCTCTTTCCGTGCCGTCTTGGTCACAGTGAGAGCGTGGCTATTGGCAGTAAAAGCATCCACCAACTCTCTCGAACGTTGCGCGGCCTACACCTGACTGCAGAACACGATCTCGTTACGGTAATAAATTGCATAGTAATCTGGCGGCATAAGGGAAAGGGTAGATAGTAGGACCGGTCCTGATCCTGGCATTCTGAGCTTCGACGACCTCGAGCTTTTTATGATGTTGCTGTCCGCACCAACATCAGACGAGCCGACAGCAGCCTGTCAGTCAGCAGCTAGACAGAACCTTACGCATACACGCCGACATGGGGCCCACTTTGTAATTGATAAGACACCTAGGTAGTCAAAATGAAAGATGGTACGCATATTTGATGATAAAATCTACATTTATCTCACAGACAGGTGAGGGGCGCAGCGTCCTATGTCTTGATGCGTCCCCCGAAAAAACAGCTACAGTCCGAGCCCCAGTCCTATGCCATGCAATACTTTACGCTTCCCTTACATTGTATTTGTACACTTTTCTCCGCCACTAGTAGTAACACATTGGTCGCTTCGAATTTTATCCCTGTTTCCTCCTTTTATGTGATGATTTCGCCAACGTCCACCATCTGCGCCCTCCACGCCTTCTTCGCCTTCACCTCTGCGAGCTCCATGTCGCTGGGAAGAACAATGTCATCGGGAGTCGGGGAGTAGAGGTACCAGCTCCTGAGGGCGGCGGCGGCAGCACGGACGCGGGCTTCGTTCAGGCTGCTACCTGCGCCCTCGCCAAGCTTGTCATCACCGCTGTACACGCCCACAACGAATACGGGACTGCGCGAGTGGCGACCAGTCTCGCTGATCAGACGCGCGACAGGAGCCTCCAATTTTTCGCGCAGACACAGACGTGAAAGATCGCGTGTTGGGTGTGTGAAGGCGAAGAGCTGATGAAGTTGGAGGTGTCGGCTGAGCACATGCTCGGCGTGGAAGGCCTTGCTGGCAGCGGGACCAGCGTGCAAGTGGAGAGCACCGGCAAGAGCGCGGACGAACGATGCGCTGGCTGCTTCCACGGTGATGCCATCGGCTGGCGATTGTCCCTGGGCATCCTGCTTCGCGACTTCATCTGTGTTGTGTTCCTGACGGCGGGAAGAGATGGGTGCACCAGGGAAAGGCTCGGCGTCTGGGTCGGGCATGCCGGTTTGGAGGTCGCCAAATTGGTCATCGTAGACAATGCGGCTGGACATGCCTCTGCGGTAGTTGTGTTGCTCGTTACGGCGGCCGGTCGCAAGACGGGCGAGGCTGGGCATGTCCTTCCTAAGGGTCATGCCGTCTTCACTGAGTGCATTGCCGGGTGTGACACGCTTCAATTGCAAGAGACCAGGATCGACTTCCCGACCCGGCGCAGCGACAACTTCAACACCCCATTCAGCACGGAGCGCTCCTAGGGTTGCAGGACCGACTAAGCCATATTGTGCGGCGAAAAGGACTGGCATCGGGAGACGAGGGTAGTGGCAGAGGAGGTGTTCCGATGTGTAGTACCCTAGGAGGTCCTGGCCGAGGAGTGCTAGGGGTGCGTTGTTGTATCCAGGTCGGGAGTCGACCGACGAATCGATCAGGCATCTGGCCAGGGTCTGCAGGGGCAGTTTTGAAGGCAACGACAATCGTGCGTGAAGAGCTGCCAGCTTTCCAGAGCGTTTTGCTCGTGTATGAGATGGTGCGCTGAGTTCCTCGCCCCATTGATTTACACTTTGTTCAATGTTGTTGTCTTTCACCTCCACTTGTTCCATCTCCGCCATTCTCCTAGCCGACGCGGTGTATGCTCTCTTCTGCGCCCATTGCTGCTGCACACTGTAGCCTCTAGCTGAGATGTTCCTCTGTGCAACTCTTGCGGCCTCCTTGCAGGGCGTTCGGGGATTCCGTGGCGGCTGTATGTGACCGGCCCATCTCTCCAGGTGTATGCGCCTCATCAATGCCTCCATCCAGTCCAAGTTCCAGTAGCACACGCGGCGGCTGCGTGCACTATACAAAGGCTGTGTAGTTTTTCAATGAGTGTTGTCTCTGTGATGTGCCGTCGTCGTCGTCCTCCCTTTCCGCGATGCGATGGTCAAATTCTCGACGGGGTTCCCCAAAGCTTCAAGCACACGACACTTGCCAGTCGCTAGCGCAGACGAATCCGTCACCTCCGCGCGCTCGCACCTCCAACCTCACCTCGACCACACAGCCTGGTGATTGGCAGATACCCACGCAATACCTCATAACAGCAACAATGAAGCCCACACAAGTCCTCATGGGAGGCGGCGCTAAGGTCCCGTACGTGTAGCAGTCTTGGACCCGCGTGTGGTGAGACTCAATGGCTGACGGCTTTGCGACAACAGGTACCCTAAGCACGTCTGGTCGCCCGCCGGTGGTTGGTACACTCAACCGAAGAACTGGAAGGCGAACACGGCTGTCGTCATGGGTGTTATGCTTGGAATCACAGCTATGGCCTGGAGCGTCAGCGCGGAGAGGGAGCACAGATACAAGATGCCCGAGGTACGCATGGAGAAGATCGAAACGGCATTGGGCTGGAATCTGGCTAAGGAATACCACTGACATATCCGCAAAAGCCCGACAGGTTCGCACCTTCGAGATACTGGTCGAGACAGATCCGCGAGCACGAGGCGGCACAAAAGGAGGCGGCCGGCCGCGAGGGCTCCGCATAGAAAGACGCGAGGAAGCAAGGACTCGGTGTGGAAATACGGCGTTCATGGGATACGACACAGCGTGTAGAGCGGCTGTGGTAAAGATATTTGTACAAATGCGAAGAAGCGATTCGACAAGTTCCACCAATGCTGTACCATCGGCGATCAGCGTTTGGCTGTTGTGCAAGAGAGATTGATTGTCGCGTCGGCTGTTCCCAAGGCTGGCGCTAGGATGAGGGACGTCTCCTCCGTGAGCGGAAGATGTTGTGATTAGTAAGTGTCGATCGACTGTGCATGCTGTATTGACCATGAACTCATATGTATCGAGGCAGAGCGGCTTACATATCACACCACCACCTTGACACATGGCGACCATAAGTGGTATAAATATGTCCTCGAAGGGCTGTTGAGATGCTCATGGAGAGCTGGTAAGCCGCAGTACCCTCGCGCTGCTATCATTGTGCCACTCAAGACCCGGCACCGCGCCCAATGTATTCCCGGATGACATCACGCACGACACCTCCCACAACATCCAAAGACCGGTATTACCACTTCTTCGACCTCAAATACTACAACGAGAACGTGCTAATAAACGTCACGAGTGCGCCCCAACATCCAACACTTTACGTCACCATCTCATGAGCCGACAAAACAAAAAGAAAAAAAAAGATGATCCCACTTCCGTCTTGGGTGATTCGAACACCCGACTCTACAAGCCTAGACTCTTAGGAGCGTCCTCTGCTCGAATTGCAACGTGTTAGCCACTACACCATGCCACCTGGGTGGTTCAGGTATCGGATCTGGGTGGAATAGAGGGTCCTGTCTTGCGTTTACTATATCGGCTGCTTCTCTATGGGGAAGTGAGGTGAGGCCGAGACGGACCTAGCGGGTTGGAAGCTGATATCGAAAGGCAACCGAAGCAGGAATCATGAGTTACTTGCATTCACAGCTGGCGTGAGGCTTGGATGACAGCACTTGTGCACGATCGCGGCTACTTACCAGTGATATGTGTATCCTCTCGACACTTGCTTGTGTGTTTTGGCTTCCTTACCTCATTGCCGAAGCCACATCGATGAGCGCCGGATAACAGCGACGGAACCTCGAAGGTCTACTTGACCGCAAAACGCATGACCTGCGCTGCTATCAGTCAGTGCGGATCGAGTTGCTTGAAGATACATGCCCTATCAGAGGATCTTCTAGCAACTTACTCAGAACCCTCGCAATAAAGGGCTCAAGACTACAGGCGGCAGTCGCTTCGCAACAGGGCTTGTAGTGTATGGCGATATGCGACGCTAAACATGCATATAGAGCATGTATGTTCAATGATGACTAAGCCTCAATGTATGTTCAGGCGGATTCAGTCGGGTGGAACAAGGCGGGATGAGATATCGATTGTATCAATATTTAGACTGATTGAAAATTGATCCATCAAATGATTACTGTATCATGATGTGATGTTGCAAAGGTTCATCTGAAACTTGGGTTGATATCTTGTGAAGTCCAACTCGGCTCGGCGTTCTGTACGTGGAGGGTGGACCCACTCGTCACCCCGGATCGCTTTGGATGTCCCACCACGAGTTGTCGACCTGGAAACTTGACCTCCAACGTTACGCGCCAGCGCACCCTCGACATGCCGGTCAGTGCCGACAAGGAGCGCGAGCTTCTGAACAAATACCACCTGACCAGTCTCAATCCTTTGGAATGGCCGCACCAGCAGGACGATGACGACAGTGACGAGACCGAGTCTGACGAGGAGGCCGCCGCCAACGGCAACCCTACGCGACAACACACCAAAACCTCCGCGAAATCGCAACGGTCGCTGTCGAATACATACAAAAACATCGAACGCCATGCCAGTTTACGGTCCAGCTTGTCAGGAACACAGAAGACCGCCGGTGGTGAGGACAGCTTGGTGCAAAAGGACGAAGCAGACCCGTTAGGAAGGGCACCCAGCGTTGCGGCCACTCTTAGGCAGAGAGGGCTACCCGTTGAGGAGAATGTGAAACTCAGGAATCGCTTTATGCTCTCGAGCACCAGCTTCTCTCCGCAGATGTTCTTGTCACAGGTTCACCAGAACGCCAGCACCGAGGAACTGCTCCAGGGTCTGGATTATCTTAGTAGAAGTATTGAACAAAAGAGTGCCTCTCTGAAGGTACTTGTTGAGAGCAACTTTGAGAAGTTCGTACGCGCAAAGGCTACAATCGACAATGTCTACACCGAGATGCGCACGCAAGGCGCAGACCCTGAAAGTCCACGACCGTCGACTGCCACAGGTAGAGGACCCCATTCGCGACAAACGAGCCGCAGCCATTTCCGCAACTCCAGCAATCCTTTCAGTCCCACCAACAAGCCATTGCCTAGTGACAAGAAGAAGAATGCTCTCACAAAAGAAAGCGAATATGGCGTTCAAGGAATCAAGATGCCTCTGTTGGAACTTGCAATAAAAGCCGAGGAGGTCTGGGGTCCAGCTCTTGGAGGAAGAGACAAGGAAAAAGGTCTTAAGAACGTACTGGATACTCTGGACCAACATCGAGAGATTTTCAGTCTGAGCGGCAGCGTCCACGAGGCTATGAGGAAGAACGATCACGATACTATCATTGCAGACTGGAAAAAGGCCGTCAACTATGCAGAGGAAGCTCGCGGAACTGCCGAGGTTGCCCGACAAGAAAACTTCACACTCGCGGAAGGACATGTGTACAAGATAATTCTCACCGCGCGCATGTGGCATGATGTGTCGGCGCAGATCGAGACTTACAAACGAGATGTATGGAAGCGACTCAAGACGTCGCACGGCCGCAAACCCGCTTCCGTGGCTGACGAGACCGACAAAGAAACACACATGGAGCTTATAGGAATCTTGCTACAACTCGGTGTGGACGAGAACCCTATCTGGCATTGGCTGAACAGTCGATCTTTATATCTCAAGGACAGGATTGCACGCTCTTTTGAACGAATAAGGATTGAGATTGAGATCCAGCGCAGACAGCTTGCGAACAATCCAAACACGAACGCAAAGAGCCTCGCCAAATATCTACGATCAGCCGCAGACATGAGCACCGCACGTATCCTGCGCGACAGCAACAAAGATATCGACGCGCCAAATGTCATTGCTTTCTGGGAGAAGGTACACGCATCCATTACTGCCCTCTTGTCTGTTTCAGATGGCGTTCTGGGCGAACTCATTGAATTCTGGGAAACCGCGCAATCCTTCATTGGCAACAAGGCGCAGATGTCTTTCTCGCCAGAGATTAAGAAAGCTGGACAAGAACATCTCGAGCTGGAGCCGGACGATGTCGCAAATCTCCGCTCTGGAGCTCAAGAACTGGTCAACTTATTCAGAGACAGTACCTTCGCGTTCTTCTCAGACCCTCCTGTCGAAGATTTGAGTGACCTTTACTCTCCCATACCTCCGACCCCGATTACACCTGCTTCCGCTGGCACTCCGAGTGCGAGCCGAAACTTCAACTTTGATCCTGCCAATGTTCCTTCGCCCAGCATAAAGAAGGGAGACTCTTGGGAGAAGTTCGCTTTCTGGCCTCCAGGTGGAAATTCCTTGAGTGGTGCACACTATCTCGGTCGCATTATTGTGTTGGTTGGCACTGCTGCGAGCGAACTGGTCAATCTTAGCGTTGTCAACACAATGCGGTCTGGCAGTGAAAGTTTGAAGACCCTGGTTGGTGCCGTCCGAGAGCGAAGCGTCGCCGCCGTATGCGGCGCTTGGACGCCAGACGCCGAGCGCTGCAAGTATATGGAATTGTGGCAGCGTCACCCTGACCGTCGCGACCTGACGACTATGCCCGGGCTCTTCATTGCGTTTGAAGAGAAGGTGCTGGGTGGCATGCAGAAGATTGCTTACATATCCGAGGCAGTCAGTGTTGGTGGACGTGGCGAGGATGTTCTCGTCCCGCCCAGTGCGAAGCTGCTGCAAACCATCAGGACTGGCTTCGTCACCAGTCTTTACAAGGCACTCAGCGGAATGGTTGAGAACGCTGAAGGACGTGGAATTGATCAGGTTGTCGATAACGATCCCGACGGTATCACGCTTCCCCTGGGCGCAGAAGGGCGCGGAGACGGAGAGGTTGTCCTCGTGGACGCCCGCAACTTTGTAAGCATTCGTGTACTCATTTCTTCGAAGATCACGTTGACTAACACGCTTTTCAGAACGTCCGCCGCCTGATCACCCTCTCCAACTTGGCCCATCTTCGCTCCGAGATTATTCCCCAACTGATTTCCCAATTTGAGTCGTCATTCTCCGTCAAACTCACAGACGAGAGCAAGACCATCCGCGACGTTCTGTCCCAGATCGACGCGCGCTTGTTCCAATCCTACGTCAAACCCATTGTAGACTCCCTCCAAACCACCATCACAGCCGGCATCACCTCCAAAGCCTGGGCTCCCGCTTCCGGCCGTCCCACTGACGCTCAACCCTACATCTACGACGTGCTTCTCTCGCTTGTCCTTGTTCACAGCGAAGTCAGCACCACAGCCGCCAGTCTCACGAACCAGATCCTATCATACTTGCTGGAGCAGAGCAGTTTGGCGTTGATTGCGGCGTTTAAGCAGCGTCAGCGGTACACGCTGCCCGAGCTCATGCAGGCTACCCTTGACGTCGAATTCATGGCGCAGACCCTGAACAACTACACGACAGATCGCGCCAGCGAGGTTCAAAGCCATGTTTATTTGGCTCTGGACGAGCGGACTGATAACGACGCAAGGGCGAGGCTGGAGGGTGAGTTGCCGGAGATGAGAGCTGTTCTCAAGAAGCTGAGGGAGGGCACCAAGGGCGAGTTTGGTTGCTTCAAGAGGGAGAGGAGAGGGAGGGAACGAGCTGCTAGTAGTCGAGGAGGTTGATTGCGCATTTGTCAAAGACTTCGATGGTTTTCATTCGCACTAGAAGCCTGTCATGTCCTCGTTCTAACTCTATTAGCGCATGCTCTCACTAATGATTGGGCTGTATCTGCACCCGTCTCATTCCATCTCAAGCTCTTCTTCGAACCAAACACTGCACGTTAGTAATCCCAAGCAGGTCTCTCGACCAGCTAAGCCCCGAAACTTTGTGCTTAGTCAGTCATCGATCAACAAGGTCAGTAGTCCCAACACTAGACCTGCGAAAGTGAGCCGTGCGCGGAGATTTGACGAACAATAAGCACGTCTGGCCCGGACTTCAGCTGATACATACCACGAGGAGGATTCAATGCACAGTCCTCAAGGGAGACACTGCAAGTTCCATCTCAATTACTAAGACAGAGCAAAAACGGAAGTTGCTGATCATCGATTAACCAAGGCGCGGTTCCAATCTGACGCTAGATCCGTCATTCGAATTCTTCATGTCTATGCTTTTCACAATGTCGAAAGTCCAACCAATATGAACTAGACCTGGATGGGTGGTACATGGTGCGCCGACTACTTGCTCTGATGTTGCCAAAGACTTGTCCAATAACAATGTCTCGAGAGCGAGGAAGATGCCGTGTGCTCTGGACTTCGCCAAAATACTTCCGGGCAGCTGAAAGAACCCTGGGTACGTCGAGAGTCGGGATGCTTTGATCCTGTAGCGTAGTAAGTCGGCATATAACAGTCCAATCGCTTTTCTAGAGCAGTCTTGCCCATTTTCGTCACAAAAGTCCACTATCTGCAACAACCAGAGCTCCAAAGAAGTCGACATACAAACCACAAAGACAACCTATCAAAGTTCCCAGCACTCAACCCCATCCTCAAACCTTAACCACACGACAACAACAGCAATATCCGAACGCGAAGATTTGCGATCACTTCCTGTCTTGAGATTGTGTTTCGGTCGAGGATGATAGTAGAGAACGTTAAGGGGGCGAGGTGAGTGTTAATAGCTGGGTGGGAGAACGGTTATGTAGCGACGAGATGATGGGAGGAGATAAGAGCGCAACGGCAATCCATTCTTGTGCTACTGCCGCCATCAAGTGTCGAAGAACGCTAGCAAAAAATAGTGTAGGTAGAGAGCGTACCTATGATCAAACCCCAACTTCCATTCCCATTCCCATCAGGCACTTTCCCAAGTTCATGCACATCGTCCAAAGCCTTTCAAAAAACTTCGCCTGCGGAGGTTCCTAGCCTAGCCCTGGACCGATAGGAAAAACGGCAAAATCACCTAGGTTGTCCTCTTGCTTTTTCGGGTCAAAAGGTAGGTGTCAAAGACAATAGAAAAAAAAGAAGAGTCAAACGCCTAATCGGTTCTGCCTGTTTAGCATATCGAACCCAACCCGATTCAAAAAGAAAACGCCGTTTCGTGCCCACAAATGAAATTGTTGCTAGAAGCACTGATCCTTCTAAAGATGATGAATGACTTGCGTTACGCTAGTGACTTTCATTCTGTCTTCATGATCGACTTTCACCTCGCCCGCGTCCTTGTTGCTCACCAGTCGCTGCTTCGTACGTGGGTATTGGCGGGTCGGAGTTGTGATTGCCAAGAAGCCGCGAACGCTCGTCGTTCTGTTCGCTCGCTCGCGGGGTCGGGTCGTCCTCGTCGTAGTCCTGATCGTCTGGGCTTTCGTATTCAGGCGGCGGATGATCTTCGTGGTCTGGAGGAGCGTCGGAATCGACGTCAAGCTCTGTCTGATCGTGATCGTCAATTCCGGTGTGTGCTTCGCTGGTACCTTCGCCCGCATTGTCTTCGACGAGGAGATCTTCTGGCGATTCGTAGATGCTCAAGCGTGAAAGAGAGATGTCTGTTGGGCTCCTTTGCGGGCCAGGTGAGCGGGCAGGTGGCCCTCGGCTTAATCTGATTTGTGCGCTGGAGCTCCGACCGTGACCTGGAACGTAGCCTTGCCCTTCACGTACGCCCTCGCGGCCCCCTTCCAGTAAAATGCTCCCTTGCTCGCTACCATAAGGTGGCGGTGGCGCAAGGGAACCAGTCTGAGGTGCGAGGCCCCACTTTTTCACATTTGCCTCTATGAAAACAAATCCCATTTGACCGAAGTTGATGTGAACATTGGCCGGGCCGTTGGCACCAACCGTGGGGAAGAAGTTCTGGCTCTTCAGGCCGTGTGCGACGTCCTCGAGCCTTTTGCCGTTGCGAGTGAAGAAAACAGTGCCGGTCCGTGGGCGATAACCCACGCCCACTACATCGCCTTGGACGAAAGGTGGTGCATAATTTGTTGCATTGAATGGTTGGTTGTATCGTCGTTGTCCAGTTGAAGTATATGCGATCGAGTATTTGTGAAGTCCGGGAAGTCGGAAAAGCGGGTACGGTTTCGTTGTGAGTCCAATGCTGAGTAGTGTCGATTCCGGTTTGTCGTACAGTTTTGCTTCCCAATAGTACACTTCGTTCTGTTTCGGAATAGGCAAGTTGCTTTGGACGCTACACTCCGAGTCGAAGAACTCGATTTCAGTCCTGGCCTCAACAAAACAATTTGCGATCTCCAACTCCGGTTCGAACTCCCAAGCGGAGACACCTTTCTCTTGTATGGCCAGGAATTGCGATAACGAAATGTCGGTCTGCAGCGACTCGGGAGGATTCGCTTGTACGAAAGCTGCAAGCTGTGTCAACATCAACACTTCAACATGATTCTTGTAGAGTACTCACCCTTTGCCCTCAGGTATTCCGCCTTTTGCATGTCGTCCATCTCCGCCATTGCCTCTTCCTCTTCCCGCAAAAAGGCTTGCTCGTCATCATACTCTCCAGGTCTGCTCATGCGATCCAGCAAGATGCGTCCTCGTCCAGTGTACCTAAAGAAGTAGACGATGGCGATGATGATGCCGACGAGCGCCGCAGAACCAAAGGCCGACAGCATGCCAATAAGGATTCCTTTGCCGGTCGAGTTAAGGCCATGCGACTGGAAAGCGGCGCGTTGGTTCTGCCATGAGAGTCGTCCATCGGCTCCGCGAACTAGATTCGGTGGCAGCGTGCCGGAGAGGGTATGTGAAGGGCGGTAAGAGGTCGACAAAGACGTCGGGCCATCTTGGAGAGCCAGTTGCGCCATGGACAATGGCTGTGGCGAGTGTGTATGTGAGAGAGGCCGCTGGTGGGCGATGGGATACGGCGCAGTGCCTGTCGAGGCGAGGCGACGGCGACGGCCTAACGTTGGTGTTGGTACTGGTTGCCGGCTATGACGCAAGATAAGGTGTTTGGCGCGCCCGCTTGAGCCAGAAAGCGAGACAAAACAAGACGAGGCGTTGTGTCGCGGGTTGCCAGGCACGGGAGGGAGAGAGATATGTTATGTGTCACGTGGATGGTATTGTCAAGTGTGTGCGCAGGTGTGTATCTAGGTAGGTAAGGTAAGGATGTTTCACCAAGCAGGTGGTCGTGCAGAAGCAAGAGGCTTGGGTGGGTGCTGGTGCGCTGGTGCTAGGCTAGACTGCTGATAAAGGCCTAAAGGCGGAGATCCGGCTGCATCTAAAAGCCTTCCGAGGAGCGTGATCGCGAGCAAAACGATGTTCAGCGCTGGCCTGGGCTCGCTACAGCTGCTACAGCTGCATCTATCATAACGCCACTCCTTGCCGATCCGCCTCGCCTGCTGTCCAACGTGGTAAATCAGAATGCCATGATAAGTGAGACCCCCACGTGCTGATCGCAAAACTCGTGTTGGACATGCAAGGAACATGCGGCGTGGCCTCTGTTCCATGCAGTAGCTAACGAGAAGGGAATTGGCCCGAGGCGCTGATCATGTCTCTATGGTACAACTACATCTAAAGTACAGTACAGTACAGTATACAACCATCCATCCCGCTAATGCACGTGCCTGCCCAAATACCTATATCATAAATTTACTTCGACGTGTTAGCGTCGACACCGCTGTGCCAGGCCTTCGGCACCACCTCGTCGCTCTCACTGAGCGCATCCGTCTGCTTCATTTGCTGTGCGGCCTGCGATGCCCTCTCCTGCTTGCCTGCGACAACTTCGGCCGAGTCGCTGCCTTGAGGCTTCGAGACCTTCTCGCCGGCCTCATGCTGCGGAGGCGCAGCCTGTCCTTCGGCAGGAGCCTCAACTCCCTCCTGTGGCGCCTCGTCGTCCTCCAGTTCCGCGCCATAAACATCCGGGTGTTCGCGGAAGCAGTCCTGCATGCCCTTGAACTTGTCGATGCAGTCAATGCCCTTGGGCTCGTCCTGAGAAAAGACGAAGCAGCTGAAAGCCTCCCTGAACTGCTCGCCGCAAGGACCGTGTGCCATACCACCCAAGCATGGGCAGTCCCAGTTGATCTCTCCAGTCTCCTCGTTGAAAGCGCCCTGCTGACCTGCCTCTGCCTCAAGATCCTCAGGTCCACCAGGTCCACCGGGTGCCACGGGCTGGTCTTCTTGCGTGGCGACGGCGCCGGCGGCAGGAGTGGCGGAAGAATGTGCTTGCGCTTGCGATTTGGCTTGCGCGCGTCTCTTGTCGGCTATCGAGTCGACTGTAGGGTAGGTCTCGGTCTCTCGTGATGTCTCGGGAGGGGAGTGCATAGTGTCTGCATTTGTCAGCCATGTTCATCATGAAAGTGCTAGTATGAGCTTTGTTTTCTCAGACGTACAAGTAGGCTCCTCTGCGAAGACGGTGGATGTGTTGTAGTAGTAGATCAAACCACCGGCCAGTGTCCATCTCGCGGCCGAGTTCTTCCAGCTCCTTGAAGTCTTATGGGGCGGCGCGGTGGTCAGGAACCGCTTCGTGGCGGTCGCATTGTGAGGAATGGCGCGCGAAAGGCGCGGCAGTGCTGATCTGAACATGATGGAGAAATGAAACGCTGAAACAACGTGTATGCCCAAGGAAAGTCGAGTGCCGTGTGAGATTGAAGATGGCTTGGTAATGGAAATGGGAAAGTCGCATAAGTTTGGCTTTCCCGGCCCGAGCTGCTACGATGAAAGTCCCGAAACGCTTCCTTGCCATTCCGTGTATTCACGATGCTGCTGATCTCTTCACTGTCAAGCAATGTATTGGACTTCAGTATAGCATCTTTCAATTGCCATTGTCATGGTATCCACATGTTGTCAAGGAACCCTCTATCCATCTGAAATATCAAAGCGCACTGTACATGCTATGCTGGAGATCGATGCGAGATCTTCCTCTTGGATCTTTCGTCAACGCCAGCATTGGCTGTTTCGTCTCTCTTGCCCTCGACTGCCTTGAGTCGAAATCATCAGTCCTCGGAAAGGTCTAATCAGTGGAGCTACTGGCAACGCTCTGTTCCACATGCACTCGAAGCATGAGAAGTCTCGCGATAGGTAATCTCCGTGATGCCATAAGTACAGTACCTTAGGTAACTGACCTATCCCTATCGTTGTATCGACACGCACTCGCCGGGTCGCTGGTCCGTGCCCATACCACTTTACTTGTAAATGGCATGCGACGCACGACGTAATACCACCACGACACATATTTTCCTAGAACTCAACAAATTGACAATGACCGAAGAGAAAAGCAGCGTCGTCAATCTACGCCCTACCCAATATCTCGAGGCCCCAACTCGGCAAGAGAATGGCCATCTGGAAGATGTATCACGAGATGACATTGCTTTGATCATCCTCAACTCACCAATAGAAGATTTCGAGTATTTCAAAAGACTTTACAGCCACGCATCATACGTTCTATGCGCCGACGGCGGAGCAGACCGCTTATACAACCTGATGACAAGTACATACTCCGACCTAGCATGGGACACTGCCCTCCGAAAAGCCCTTCCGACGGCAATACATGGAGACCTGGACTCGCTATCAGACCACACCCGAGCCTGCTTCACCAAACTCGGCGTCGAGGTCACTCAAGATCCAGACCAGTACAGCACTGACTTCGGCAAAGCCATCAGCAAAGTCCTCGCGCACAACCCAGGCACCCGCGACCTCCTGGTCCTCGGCAGTGTAGGCGGCCGCGTCGATCAGGGCATCGGCCTCCTGCATGAGCTGTATCGCGAGCAGAAGTTTCGAAATCCGAGTGTGCGCTTCTGGTTGTTCTCCGAGGCTAGTGTGAGCGTGGTGCTGGGAGCCGGGACGACTGTGCTCCGTACGCCACTGGCTCAGGGCCTGATCACCAGGAATATTGGCATTTTGCCTGTCTACGGGCCGGCTGCCATCAGTACCAAGGGGCTTGAGTGGGATGTTCAGGATTGGGAAACGGAGATGGGTGGGCAGGTCAGCTCGAGCAATCACATTGTTGCGGATCAGATTTCTGTCACTACGAACAGGGAGGTGTTGTTTACGGTGGAGAGGGCTGTGGGTCGGTGAATGGACTGATCGAATCTTTCTCGAGGCTCTTGCGCGCTCCAAGGGTTCCAATGGCACCTGTGCGCTGGAAGCCGACGGAGTCTGAGTGCCGCAAAGAATGTTGGATATGTTAGACCTCACGTTGGCATCGATGCTGGTGTTGCAGAAGTCTGCAAGTGCCCGGCAAGATGGAGAAGTAAATCCGGGGTGACGACGACAACGAATACGACGACCGCGACCACAAGAACAGATAAGGCTGGCGAAGCCTTGTGCAACGTAGGACACTTGATACAAAAAACCGGGATTGGGAGGTTGGGGCACTATACGGTGCCGGGTCGGAGCAGGAAGTCTAGGAAACGTGATAGCTTAAGGTATTTTGAAAGATGTAGAAAACGTATTTACAGCGATAGACACTGCATACTGAGGCAAGATCATGTCACCTAGCGTCGCTGGTAGATACATCTAACTGCCCTCTGGTCGACTCTTAGGTTCCTGCATCATCATCACACTGCCAAACCGTGGTGCCACCAGGCTCACCCTGTAACCGCGCGTGCTGGTTCTTCCCTTCTTCCATCATGTGCCCTTCCGCTTCCGTGTCATCTGCATGGATCTCACGCTCCACTTCCTGGTCGCGGTGGACATATGTCTCGAGTCCGTCATGCGGTGGACACGGCGCTATGCCTGCCACCGCATACGCGGAGGGCAGACATACGTTGCCGTGTTTTTATTAGGATCGGATCTCGATGGTCAGTACGTGTAAGTACTGCGAGCTGTACATGTGCGCAAACGACAATCACAACGGCGATGATGATGCTTGTCGACGCGCCAGGCTCTGAAGAGTGAAGACGAAGTCGGGGCGGGCCGCTAAGAAAAGCAGGGCGGGGGCCAACCGAAGACGAAGAGGGAGCGCAGAGGGTCTAATCGCTGCCGTGTGTTTCCTCTCTGACTGCTGCCCTGCCTTTACACCTCACTGACTTGGACTGTGTGTGCATTATTCACCTCGCACGCACACAACGCCCCTACGCCCAAAGACATTGCTCGTCCGATCGTCTTCCCGCTCCACGCCCACTGCCGCGGCACATCGCTCTCTCAATCTGGCTTCAAGCCATCGCACGATGCCTATGTACTAGAGACAGCCCCACTACCACCACCAATATTTGCAAAAGTCAGTTAATAATTCACCACGCTCGCCTCTGCCTGTTGTATGCGCCAGGAACCCTTGCTGACTGCCGGACGTCTCGTACAGAAAGCGATATTCACCGGAATCACACCTCCCTCGCGCAAGAATTCTCAATCCCACACCGAAGTCGGCCTTCTTGGATCAAACGTACTGCAACATGGCCTGGACGCCTCAACAGGACCAGCTTGGTCAGTTATCGCAATGCCTGCGCGATTCTCTGAGCGGTCATGACATCAAGGCGCAACGCAATGCAGAGCAGATGCTCCAGCAAGCAACGAATTCGCCGGACATCAACAACTACCTAGCATGGATCGCAACCACCGAATCTGCCAACGCCGGCTTGTCTGAAGATAACTACTTCTCTGCTCGTTGCGCGGCTGCAATCATGCTCAAAAACAACGTCAAGAAATCCTACAAGTCAATACCGCAGTCCAGCCAAGATTATATTAAGAGTACCATTCTGCTCGGCCTACAAGACAGGAGACCTCAAATCCGAAACTATTCCGGCAGTGTGGTCACAGAGGTTGTACGCGCGGGTGGTATTCTGGGGTGGCCGCAGGTGCTGCCGGAGCTTGTTGCGACGGTAGCGAATGAAAACGGACAAGCCACGCAAGAGACGCAGGATGGCGCAATGGGTGCGTTGTTCAAGATTTGCGAGGACAACCGTCGTGCGCTCGACAAGGAGTACCAAAATCAACGGCCGCTCGGCTACCTACTGCCGAAGCTTCTTGACTTTGCAGCAAACCCGAATCCCAAGATTCGTTCTAGGTCGCTGGCTGCGGTCAACGTATTCTTGAACGAGCCCATAGCGCTTACTTGCCGCGAGAATATCGACTCGATTCTGGGCCGCCTTGTGCAACTCACAACAGACAGTGACGATGATGTGCGTCGCTACGTCTGCCGTGCCTTTGCACTACTGGCGGATGGTATGCCGGATATTCTTCTGCCTCACATCCAAGGAATCGTCGAGTACACGCTGTCGCAGCAAAAGAACCAGAAGAACACCGAATTGGCTCTTGACGCCGCCGAATTCTTCTTCGAGGCCAGCAACACCCCGACTTTGCGCAACGCTCTTGGACAATTCCTTCCTCACCTCGTCCCCGTCCTTCTTGACAGTATGGTCTACAGCGAGGACGACCAGCTTAGACTGGAGGGCGATGATGACGATGCCGATGAAGAAGACGACGCCAAAGACATCAAGCCTGTTTTCGCAGACGCAAAGCAAAAGGGCTCGACAGCAGCTAGCGGTACCAGCACGCCACAGACCAATGGCCAGAGTTCAAAGCTTCCCAATGGATACGGTTACGAAGATGACGAACTCAGTGATGGAGAAATTGACGAGGATGAAGACTACGGCGCCGACCCAGAGGATGAGTGGAACTTGCGGAAGTGTTCCGCCGCATCCCTGGACAGCATTGCCACGCACTACGGTGGCCCGGTGTTCGAAGTCACCTTGCCTTGGCTGATGGAGAACCTTCAGCACCAGGAGTGGCCCAACCGCGAGGCTGCGGTGCTCGCTCTTGGTGCCATTGGACCTGGTTGTATCGATGCTATCCAGCAACACTTGCCCAAGCTCGTACCCTACATGATTACGCTACTCAATGACGATCAACCGGTTGTGAGGCAAATCACTTGTTGGGCGCTCAGTCGATTCGCTGGCTGGGCTGCAACGCTCGACGAGGACGGCAAGCGTCAATTCTTTGAGCCCATGATGGACGGCATTCTCCAGCGTATGCTCGACAAGAACAAGAAAGTGCAGGAGTCCGCCGCGTCAGCCTTCGCAACACTCGAAGAAGCTGCGAGCGACCAGCTCATTCCGTACTGCGCTGTCATCGTGCAGCAATTCGTCCGCTGTTTCGATCGCTACAAGGATAAGAACATGTTTATTCTCTACGACTGTGTACAAACACTCGCCGAGCATGCGGGCCCTGCGCTTGCTCAACAGCCGCTTGTCGATTTGCTCATGCCCGCCTTGATCACTCGATGGACCAAAGTCCAGGATCAGTCACGGGAGATGTTCCCACTGCTCGAATGTCTGTCGTACGTTGCCACTGCTTTGGGCGAGGGCATTACACCCTTTTCCAAGCCTTTCTTTGAGCGTTGCATTCGAATCATGCACCAGAACCTGGAAGAAGGTCTTCACGCGGAAACAGACCCTGTCTTCGACCAGCCTGACAAAGACTTCCTGGTCACCAGCTTGGATTTGTTGAGTGCGATTATTCAAAGCGTCGGCGAACCGACCATCAACATGCTTGTCACCAGCGCCCAGCCGAACATGTTTGAACTTCTGGCTTACTGCATGAAGGACGCGAACAACGACGTCCGCCAGTCTGCTTATGCGCTGCTTGGAGATTGCGCCATTTACATATTCCCCCAACTCCAGCAGTATCTGCCCACAATCATGGAGCTTGTCATTCTCCAACTGGACCTGAACTCGGCGACCTCGGACCCCGACACAGGCTTCCGTGTGATTAACAACGCTTGCTGGTCATGTGGCGAGATCGCAATGCGTGCGCCGCCAGACGTTATCGGTCCCTACGTCGACCGCATCCTGCAGCAGCTTGCCCTCATCCTCATGAACCCGAGCGTGCCGCAGTCCCTGAATGAGAATGCCGCGATCGCCCTTGGTCGTCTCGGCGTAAGCTGCCATCAGCAACTGGCACCTCACCTGAGCTCCTTCGCCTCGCCCTTCTTGAACATCATGCGCAACGTGCCGTGGACCGACGAAAAGGGCCACGCCTACAAGGGTTTCGTCACCGTTGTGCTCGAGAACCCGCAGGCGCTGGAGAAGTGCCTGCTTGACTTCTTCATGGAGATGGCGAATGCGCCTGGCATCGTTCTCACCGGCATGCAATCTGACAGCCCGTTGCAGGGTTTCGAGCAAGCTCTGGCCGTCTACAAGACCATGATTGGCGACGGCTTCGACGCCTTCCTGCACAACATGCCGCCGCCGCAGGAGCAGGCCCTGCGCCAGCTTTACAAGTTCTAAAGCGCTCATGTGCGTTTTGAACAGTATGAGGAAGAGAAAACATGTTTGCTTCATGTCAGTTTACCATGATCAACGAAGCGAAGATGACGAAAGAGGAAGATACATGAAGCAAGCAGATGACGAAGAAGACGAAGAGATACCTAGATAGTGTCCATTTTAGCGATTTGATTTCCCCTTTTCTTTCGGCTTTGGAGGCAACGCGATGTAAGCCCCGGGTCCAGCTTTTAGCGTAGCATCTGTCCGTACTAGACGGCAGCGAACAATTCTTTTTCTTCTGATACTTGTTTCCTTTTCTTCGATGGGCGAGCCGGCGAGCCGGCAAGATGCTTTCTTACCATGTTGAACAGGCTGGTAGCTGGTGGGTAGAGAAAATCTACTTGATGAGGGAAACAAGGAAGACTTCTGAGATCTAGCGAGCGACAGCTCCTATACCGGACAGGTAAGAGATGGGACGGTACATTAGGGCACTTGGACCGCTGACACAACGCCGACTGTAGATAGTGCTGTAGATAGACATATACGTCCAAAGAGAGAAGCGGAAGTAAGACTCCGAAACATCCTCTCACTCCACTTCGGGTTAACAGTCTATGAGGGAGAATACTTGCTTGCTTCTCGCTTAACATTTGCAGCACGCCTGTAAGCGGCCGGTCAGCATGCTTGTGGATATTTGCATGCGGGAGGATCACTCACTCATGCACTTCAGCCGTAGCTGGCTGACTGCTGTCGGCTGGTCGCATAAGACATGGAACATAAGGATGCACACAGCCAGCTTTGTCATGTCACCCCTTTTACAACATCAAAGCATACTACTGTGTGTGCTGGTTCGAAATGGTGATGGAATTGTGGAATCCGCTGTCGGTCCTTTGCGGAACCGTGAGTAGTGTCTTTACTTCCAACCGACGTACCCTTTGATCGATCCGACGACTAATCGCCTCGAACCATCGCAGGCGATATGCAGCGTCGTATCGTACGCCGTCTACAACATCTACTTCCACCCCCTCCGCCACTTCCCCGGCCCTCTCCTCTGGCGCGCATTCGGAATCCCTCGAACCACCTCAGCGATCCGAGGCCGTCTACCCTACGACGTCGAACGCCTCCACCGCAAATACGGCACAGCCGTACGCATCGCTCCCAACGACCTCGCCTTCGCAGAGCCGCAAGCCTGGCAGGACATCTACGGTCTCCAGCCGGGACGTGTCCAGAACCGCAAAGACCACCTCGTGTATCCGATCCACGATCCGTCGGACGAGGATCGCAACATCGTTTTCGGAGGCGATGCACAGCACGCGAGAATGAGGCGGTTGTTGGCTCCTGGGTTCACGACTTCGGCTGTTAGGGACTTGGCTCCGATGATCGAATCTTACGCCGACTTGCTCGTGGCGCAGTTGGGGAAGGTCGCCGATGGGAAGCAGGTTTTGGACATGTCGCATTGGTTTGAGTGGGCGGTGAGTTTGATTGGAAAGTTGCTCAGGGGCATTGGTCTTTTTGTTTGCTGACGACTGGGCTTGGTAGACCTTCGATATCGGGGGCGAGTTCGCTTTCGGCGAGTCGTTCAAATGTCTGGAAAGTGGGTCCTCGAACCTCTTCGTCCAGATAATGTTTGAAAGTACGTATATCGCGGTCTTGGTATCGAGTCGCCGCTGACGAACCGCAAAGGTGTCGATCTCAGCTCCGTGTTGGGCCAGCTTGAACGCTACAAGATTTTCACGATGCTACGCATGGTCCTCCCAAAGAGCGCCTTCAAAGCAGTGGCCGAGCTAGACAACTACGTCGCAGAGCTTTCAAGAAAACGGCAAGCACGCGGTCACCTGAAGGATGGGACGGACATCTTCAACTACCTCTTGGAGAACAAAGACGACGACAAGTTTTCGCAAAAGGAGTATGAAGGCAATGCGCTCGTTCTACTCTTCGCCGGCGCCGACACAACCGCTACTGTCATGATCTTCGGGAGCTACTTGCTCTGCAAGAATCCGGAGGCTGCGAAGCGAGCTCGAGATGAAGTGCGTAATAATTTCCGGAATACCGGTGATATCAACGCCACGAATGTCAACGAGCTGAAGTACATGATCGCTGTCCTATCGGAGGCCATGCGTTTGTATCCACCGGGTCCTACTGGGCTTGCTCGCCATATCGTCAACAAGGCCGGGCAGATGGTGGCTGGTCATCACGTGCCGTACGATGTGAGTGCATTGTTGCCTTTGAGAGCGGACCCAAGGTTGGTCCCAGCTGACTTCCACAACTAGACCTCATGCGCAGTCTACCAGCTAGCCGCAAACCGTCTGGACGTCAACTTCGCCCGTGCCAGCGAGTTCCTCCCAGAAAGATGGCTCGACGATGCTCCGGCTGAGTTTGTGCACGATCGCCGAGACATCTATCAGCCTTTCTCCGTCGGTCCGCGCAACTGTATTGGGAAACCGTGAGTGCTTTCTTTGGTCCTGATAGCAATACAGCACTGGCGTCTAGCTGACACTTGGCTTCGTAGAATCGCGTACATGGAGATGAGGGTCTTGATGGCCAAGTTCTTGTACAACTTCCAATTTGAGCTGGCGTACCCGGACGACAATTGGGTGTCGACAAAGAAGGCGTATGGGGCTTGGAACAACAGTGGATTGAAACTTCGCCTGAGGGCTGTTGAGGAGTGAGAGTGAGGGGAACCGTGTTGATTGATCAGTTGCATCGGCAGTTCTTATATCTCCTGTGTTGCTTCACCAAGCTCAAGAACAGGTGCATTCTATCTTTTGTGATGGTCGTCCAAATGTAACATTCCCGATGGCATGATGTAGAACCCGACGGTGTTAGGGTTAGGGTTGGTATGTTGGTCTAAACTGCAGAGCGACCGTGCAGGACAAACCAGATAAGCATTGAACCTTCTAACAAGATTGCAATTTCAGATCAATTGGCAGCTGTTATCAATTCCTAGATACGCATGCAAAAGTCGACGGGATTGTCGTGGAGCTCAACGTAACCACTGAGACGGCAGACCTTGATGGCACATTGACCTAAATTCGACGGCGCTGTTGTGGCGGTCTTTTTGTCTACATACCACAACAACCAAACCCACTTTTTGGAAATCCTGAAGATACACAGCAGCCATGGGCCGCGATGTACCTTCCGTTGGCCAGCCACCAGCTGCTTTCCGCAAAAATGCTCGCTCGAAAAAGGCAAAAGCTACCCTGAATAAAGTCCTTCCTTCGCTGCTCACAGCACATCCACGCGCGAAACGCGGCACGAACGCGGCAGAATTGATCGTACAACCCAAGGCGAATGTCCCACTATCGGAAACTTCGAAGGGAAAAGACGGCCCTGCTGCAGTGTCACCGTCAACCAACAACATCCAAGTCAAACTTCGAGCGGTAGGCACTCTAACGGCCGCCCATGAGCTTTTGAAAGACCCGAAAACGCAAGACCCCGACCTCAGCAATCGCACTGCCAGAGTCGGCGTGCTCAATATGGCTTCCATGCTCGCTCCAGGTGGCGGGTTCCTCAACGGCGCTAGTGGCCAGGAAGCGTCTCTTTGCATGTGCACAACACTGCTACCATCTTTGTCGGACGAATTCTACCCGCTCCCGGAGATAGGAGCCGTCTATACTCCAGACGTTCTCGTCTTCAGAGACGAGCTGGCTGAAGACCTGGAGAAGAAGAATCGTTGGTTCGTCGACTGCGTTTCCGGTGGAACTCTTCGCTTTCCCAGTGTCACGGTCGACGAAACGACGGGCCGGGGCTCCTACACCAACGAAAAAGATCGTTATTTAGTCTTGGAAAATATGCGAGCGGTCATGCGTATCTACCAAGCTAAGAATGTCTCGAGAGTGGTCCTCGGTGCATGGGGTTGTGGTGCTCTTGGCCACCCAGTTGGCGAGGTCGCCACAGCGTGGAGGAAAATTCTGCTAGGCAGCGAGCGGGCACGGAAGAACAAGAAAGGTAAACAAGATGTGTGGACTGGGATTGAGACTGTTGTGTTTGCTATCAAAGATCCCGGGCTAGCCGATGCCTTCGGACAAGCCTTCGGTGATGGCATAGTTCAAGAAGAAGCAGGTGGTGACTCCGGAACCGAGGATGGTCTTGACGATGACCTCGATGCTATACGGCTGCGAGAGATGCAGGAAAAAATTGCAGAAATGCAACTCCGTATTCAGCAGGCTAGGAGCCCCGAATTGAAGGCTGGCTTGACCTCGATCCTAGCTGGTCTAGAAGGTCAGGTACCAAAGACAGCAGCTCCTGTTGAAAGCGATGACTCGTTGGCCTCAAACAGCCGCGCAGACGAAGACGTATCTGATAGCGATGCAGCATATAGTTCGCATGGAACGTGACACTTCGTTGCCGCTCTCTAGCATCACGTGATTCTCTGATGTTTGCTTACATAAGTCGACATCAGTTGTGAGTGGGCCCGACGCCTTCATATCAAACGCCGAGTCGGCTTTCGACTCTTGACATCACATTTAGCCCTCGGGTAATCCGAAGTCGCTATGTATTGGCAACATGTCCACTCGTTCCGATCAGACTCAACCTGTTTGTTAGTGTTTCACGATTTGACGCCCACCAACTGACTATTCTACCTTTTGAGCTGGGAAAGTCACCTGAAATCGCAAACCATCGACGCAATCATGTCCAAGCCTACCAACAACCGTGCAAAGGCCATCGTCGATGCCGCAGCCGCAGGAGGTTGGGCTGTACCAGCAATGTGTCTCTACAATGTCGAGGGGATCATCGCCAGCGTGCGGGCAGCCGAGGCCAAAGACTCACCTGTGATCTTGCAGTTGTTCCCGTGGGCAATCGAGTACGCAGATGGCCTCCTCCTACATGCCGCCGCCGAGGCGGCGAAGAACGCAAAGGTCCCAGTTGCTGTCCACATGGACCACTGTCAAAGCCCGGAGATGGTGAAGAGAGCGGCTGATCTTGGAGGCTTCGACGGAATCGTAAGTATCACGTCTGGACGTACCTCTATATTACAGCACCTGACTCGCCACTAGATGGTGGACATGTCCCATTACGAAAAAGACGAGAACTTGCAGTTGACCAAGGAGCTCACCGAGTACTGCCACGCCCGCGGCATCATCACCGAGGCCGAACCAGGCCGCATCAACGGCGGCGAAGACGGCGTCGCAGACACCGCGGAACTGGAAGGCATCCTCACAACACCCGAGCAAGCAGACGAGTTCATCGCCACCGGCATCGACTGGCTGGCGCCCGCTTTCGGCAACGTCCACGGCAAGTACGGCTCAAAGGGCCCGCAGCTCCAGTACGACCGTCTGCAGAGCATCCGCGACTCGACAAAAGGCCGCGTCGAGCTGGTGCTTCACGGTGCCGGCGCTGAGTGGTTCGGCGCCGACGACGGCAAGCTGCTCCAGCAAAACATCTCGCATGGAATCTCCAAGTGCAATATCAACGATGTGATCAATGGGCCTTATCTTGAGTACCTGGCTGAGCACGCGAAGACCAAGGGTCTTACTGGGTTGATCGAGGGCGCCACTGCTGTCATGCAGAGGGAGACGGAGAAGTGCATGGACTGGATGAGGTCGTCTGGTAAAGCGAGCAGCGTCAAGTTTAATTAGAAGATGGAGGTTTTATGTAGCCTGACGATGTGTCCATGACGAACTACTTTTCCCATGAGGTCCTGTCAGCCCCAGGGCCCCAGGTGGCTTGGTGGATCAACTTGCTCAGCCGCACCTGAAAGATGAGCTGACGCACATGTTAGCGGATGAATGCCCATGCGACGGATCGTAAGTTTTTAGTTGTTACCAGTCACGTTCAGCCAGTTTTTTGTCAGTCAGAAGGTCAGAGTTGCTACACACTTCTATCTAACGCCCTCACCAACTTCTCCATCAATTTCGCCGCTCGCACCGACAAACTAACTATCAAGCCACGATGTCTAAGCCCACGATTGTCATCGTGCCAGGAGCATGGGTATTCAACCCTGGGAAACAAGGATACACCTCTTCCGCCCACTAACACGCAAGCAGCACATACCCGCACACTTCAAGCCGACGACGAGACACCTAGAAGCCGCAGGCTACGAATGTGTCGGCGTGAATCTCCCAGGCAACACGACCGAGCCCCGAATCGAAGGCCGGCTAATCGGCATCGAAGACGACGTCTCCAAAGTCCGCCAAACCGTTCTGACGCAAGTAGACGCCGGCAAAGAGGTCGTGGTCGTCACGCACTCGTACGGCTGCATCCCCGGGCCCTCAGCTCTCACAGATCTCGGCACCGAGACCCGCAAAGCTAGCGGCCAGGGCGGCGGCGTCAGAGCAGTGGTGTTGATTGCAGGCTTCTTCTGCCCGCCCGGCGGGACCATGCTTGACGCCATGGGCGGGCAGCTTCTACCGCAGTATCTCCACGAAGACGACGCTACGCTGCCGTTCAACGGGCCTGGAGCGATCCACGTGCTGTACAACGACTTGGAAATCAACGAGGCGCTGAAAGCGGTCTGGCTTTTGAAGCCTCAGTCGTACGGCATCAACACGAGCGCGATTCCGTCGCAGGTTGAGGGCATCAGGGGAATTCCTGTGAAGTTCTTGCTTTGCAGGAACGACAATGCCACTCCTTGGGAGGCCCAGACGGGTTCGATTCTGGGTTTCAGAGCTGCTGGCCTGGATGTGTATGCGGAGGTCGCGGAGAGTGGGCATAGCCCTTTCTTGAAGTTTCCGGAAGAGACTTCGAGGTTCATTCGACGTGCTGCTGGTGAGGATGTTGAGAGTGGCTTCTCGGCGTACTAAGTTCTGTGACGGGGATTTCAACTTTAGCCACTGTGACAGTTTAATGTATCGCAACAGCTTTCTATTCGTAGTTACCAGGATGGTCCCGCAGCTAGAATCACAACCTCGACTCAAGCCACCCCTTCCAATCAGTCCCACCATCCTCCTCATCCTCTTCATCCCTGCCCATAGTAATACCCTCCACCCAACCCCTCCATTCACCCATCCCAGCCAGATGCCTCATCGTGGGCCTGCCATGCGGGCAATTCCACGGCTTCTCCATTTCCCCCATATGCCTCACAACCCGCTCCATCTGCTTCAAAGTCAGCACCTTGCCGACCATGATACTGCTCCTGCAAGCCCGCATAGCCAGCATGCGCTGCACCTTTTTCGGCCGCGGGATCACCGTGCTTGACGAGGGAGCGTCGGACAGCAGGTAGAGGAGCTCGGACAGATCGGAGAGGTCGAAGGTGGTGGTGTGGGAGGTGGGGAGGGTGAGGAGGCGGCAGGTTCGTGTTGTTGTGGTTCCATCTTCTTCGTCATCCCCAGAGGCTTCGTTGTCTGTAGATATTATCTCGACTTCGAATCCATTGGCTTTGAGGGCATCGGCGTGGTTCAGTACGACTTCTTGCTCGACGGCTGTCAAGTCGAGGGTTTTGGGTTGAACTAGGCGTTGGCTTTGCAGGGTGATTGTGCGTGAGAAGCGCTCGTAGTTGTATTTCTCGTCAGCGGCGTGCTGGTCAATGATGAACAGCTCTTCTTGATCTTGGTCATGGGAGGCGGGACGTATTGCCAGAATGAAGCCGAGGTTGAATTGACCTACGATGTGCATTCGGTCAAAGTCGGCTTTCGTTACGGTCAGCGAGAGCTTGTTCTCGGCCTGTGTGCTGTCCAGCTCATCTTTGACGAGAGCGGTGTCTTGACATTGGTGTTGAGCGTGCGAAGCTGTTGTGACAGCTGAAAGAACTCGAACTTGCAGTTCGATTTCTTGGATCGATGGACTCAGTGTGCAGCATAGCTGGAGTGTAGAGTCTTTACGCCCACTTGAGTTCTTCAAGAGTTGTGAAGCTCGTTGCAAGGTCTGAGATGACGGTTTGGCAGCCGCCTCTTCGGCTTCTTGAATGAGTCGAGTAATTTTTTCATCTTCCTTGATCTTCTTCGCCTCTTCGTCAAGGTAGTCTTCGTCTGAATTATCGTCATCTTGCAGAGCCAGAGGCGTAGATCCCACTGGATCCGAGATTGGAGTTCCGTGGTCTCCTTTGTGCGACGAAGCTGGAGTATGAGCTGATATTTGGGCGGCATCTTCCACATCATTCTCGCTCTCATTGTCGTTGTCAGATGCACCGGATAGGAGTTCGTCGTCGCTGGCTGCGGCTGCCTCCTTGTCATTGCCTTGCTCATCGAAAAGCGCAGCCCGACGAGGAGACTGTGATTGGGCATCGCTACTGTCGACACCGACTTGTGTGCCAGGTGCTGCAAAATTACGTAGTCCTCTGGCTAGAAGCGGACTGCAGCCGAAGGAAGCTGCGGCTTGTGAGTTGACGGGTTCATGAATCCTCCTTTTCTTATACATCGGCGCGCTCCCAATGACAGTCGTGGTTGTCTGGTTCCCGACTGTGATCTCCGCAGTCTGCAATGGCGTCCGTTTTGAACGCATCCGGTCGAAGGCGTTCGCCACAGGCCCTGGTGTAGTCATCTGGCTGCCAGGCGCTATCGCAGGGATCTTAGGCTCGGGGTCTAGCTCCATCGGCGTGCCATTAGCAGGCGACTGCGGTTCCTCACGCTCCTCGTTGGCCGCATCGTCAACGTTTCCAGCTTCTCTCGCTTGCTCCATGAAAGCGTTGAAGTCTTGTACTCGCTGTGGCACAGGAAGTGGCCTCTGCGAGAAGAGATCATCGTAAGGAGTGCTCATTGGATCGGGCCCTGCAGTGGTGTGAATGGGTTGTTTTCCACGGATCTGTCGACGATCTTCGTCTACCTCATCTAGCAAGGCTGAATGGTGCGATGGACCTTCATTTCCGTGATTGAGCTCAGGTGTGTTGACGTTCGCATGAATTTGCTCGCGATCTCTTTGCACGGTGTTCGTGAGGGAAGCTTTACCTCTAGCCACACTGGTCTGAGACTTTATCGGCTTCTCGCTTCGCAGTTCGCTATCGCGTCCTGCCCAGCTCTCGATCAGATTGACGGGATTGGCGTTCGACCTGTTCACGACTCGATGCTGAGCTGCCGCAGAAACTCCTTCAGATTGACTTTCGTCCCCGTCCGCTTCCTCTTCGGCTTCCCCTTCGTTTGCACTTTGTGGCTCGTCTTCTTCCACGAATGGCCCAGTAGAGGAGTTCTTCAAGAGCGTGGGAGGTCGGAAAGAAGGCAGCTTCCGATTTGGTAGAGTTGATTGTGGCACTGTATGATCAGTCTGCTCGAACATGGCAGTCAAGGTTGACTTTAGACTGTCCAGCAAAGCTGTTTGATCATGGAGCATTATTGACCTCTTGTCAGGCGATACATTGACGTCGTAAGCGTTAGTGTCCATGATCAAATTGGCAAAGATGAATGGTGATTGGGAGACGTTGAAGGACTTGTAAACCTCGTTGAACGCTTTCGAAACTTGAGGCAATCCGCATGGACGCGAGTTGACGAAGAACATCTGGCGATCTGGCGCCTGACGTCCTTCCCCAAAGACCGGCCTCGAGATGTGGCCTTGGATGAGCACCTCTCGAGAGCGGTCGGCCGCTTGGGTAGCCCAATCCCGAGCGTTCTGTGTGGAAGGACCTTTGCTGGGTTCCATGTCAAGCTTGAGATCGAGCTTGACAAGGGCCAAGAGCGTCTTTGCTCCAAAAACATTGACGATGTTCTCCTTTGTAGTGGCGTTGGACTTTGTCGAGAAGACCGCCACTTTCTTGCCCTTCGGCATCTGATTGCTGACGGCATACCGCACGCCTACACTGATACAAGCATAGGAGTTCAGCAAGGTGGTCACCTTACCGTACTCACGCTTGATGTTCTTCTCCAGCTCCTTGCGCCGTACTGGCAGACTGTGGAATAGGTTCTCCACAACGACGGTGGTACCTCTCTGAGCCGCCACGACACTGGTGCCTTTCAGGTTGCCAGAGACCTCAAAGTCCAGTCGCTTGCCGACCGCACCATCTTCAGCCCTTGCAGTGATGATGTGAAATTTGGAAAGCGCGCACATGGACGACAATGCCTCTCCTCGAAATCCGAAGGTCTCCAGCGATGTGAGGTCCTCATAGCTCGACAATTTCGAAGTGTAGTGCTTCAGAGCAATAGTCTCGAAATCATCAGGCGAGATACCTTTGCCATTATCCGAGACTTCTATGGAGTCCAGTCCCTGGTTCTTGAAACGGATATCGATGGATGTGGCGCCCGCGTCCAGGCTGTTCTCGACAAGCTCTTTGACGACAGAGTTTAGGTCGACGATGACCTGGCCGGACTGAATCTGGTGAACCGAGCGTCCCTCAATGGCCTTGATCGTGGCCATGTGTGGAGTCAGTCAGCCCATGGTGTTGCCCTTGGGTAAGGTAAGAAGAGTAACAGAAGTCGACTGCAGTCAAATTAGAGCGCGCCGCGTAACAGATTGGGCGGGGTCTCGCCAGCCAATCAGCATCCACCGTGAGGCGCGCGCTCTCACCATACTGTGTGCTGTACAGTTCGGTTCATTCGCACCCAGCTGGCATTTTTCGCCGGCAAACAATCGAAGCATGTGCCGTGTTCTTATACGCCGAAGATACCGTTGACGTATGAGGCATTCCCCCAATACCTAGCGCACCATCAGCAACTGACGAGTCTTCGCAACCGCCATGCCTACGATTACATCGCTCTCGAATGAGCTGATCATTGGAATCTGAAGATTCCTTGCCAGCCCAACCATGTATGATCCTGGAGATGGCAAGAATTGTCTCACCGTAGATCCCACCCGGCTCCGAGGTCATCAACAGCTTCATACTACTTCATCCGGCAAGCGGTACTTGCGTACGATCATAGTCAGCTTCGGGACTCGCTATACAAGAGGCTCCGGACAGAGCCGCGCGAATGGGTCGAAGAGCAAGATGAATTCGCAGGATACATGGATGGATGGGCTGACATTGAGAAGCACAAGCATGGCCTTTACAGGGGTGATTGCGACCCCGAAGATTGCTGGGAGTTCGCGACGGAGTTGATCAGGGCGGCAGTGGCAGACAGACTGCATCAATGTACAAGCCATCTAGAGACATCAATCCGCTGCTGGCTGACAGAGCCAACATCGACGCCTTATTCATCAACACCACAATGAACTTGCCGATTGGTATCGTCCTGCAAGCTTTTAACTCCTGGATTGCGGGTTTGACAAGTCGGCTAATCATTAAAGTAGACCTGCTGATACTGCTGATACTGTCATGTCATGTCACTCATGATCGAGAACTCACGCTGCTGCAGCAGTGATGGATCCGCGACGGCTCATATGATGAACGCGATCTCCGATCAGATTGGACACCCATCAACGTTCTGGTCGATACTATAGAAACGTGGAGAGCTCCTCGGACATTCGTCATTGAATTCGAAAGGTGTGTATTTTCTTTGGGTTGGGTTATCGTGGATCACGATCAACGCCAACCCTAACCCTGACTATTGATCGAAATCGATGTCCGTGATCGCGAAGCGTGGTATGATCTGGTGAAGAGCAGGAGCAGGAGAGCCTAGCAAGAAGTATTGTCGTGTTCATAAACGTAAACTGTAAAGTGTAACCTACACACGGGGTATCCCAAAATTGACGCGCCAAACTCCACGTTCACAGACTCCAAGTCGCGAACAATGTCCTTCTCTGTCCTTCCCCAACTCAAAGGCTATCCCAAAACATGTTGGCATAGACGCGCTTGTCCACCTTGCCGTCCACTTTGACGACATTGACGTCTCCCTTCGTCGGATTGCGAATGACAGCTCGGTTGAAGACGCCCGTGTTGGCATCCTGCGACACGTCGATGCCGAGAGAGCGGTATACCTGCAGTTTGAGGCTGAAAAAATCGCGAGTCAGCAAAAGCAACAGGTCGCAAAGAGCATCGCAAGAACACATACAGAACCTCGTCCCCCTCGCTCTCATTCCCCCTTCTCCCACCCTCGACACCCTCCCTCTCCAGCGTCTCAAGCTGGGCCTTCAGCCCTGCCAACTCGCCCTCTAGTCTCTCGCCCTCGACCTCAACATCGTACGCGCTCTTTGCGACTCTAAACTTCTCGGCGTCCAGTGCCAGGATCTCGCTCGCGTGTTTGCCCGCATCGTGTCTGTTTTCTTCGTACTCGTGCTGGGAGTGTAGGTTGTTGAGGCGGCGCGAGAGAGATTTGAGGGCGTTTTGTTGCGCTGCGAGGCGCGAGTGTCGGTTTGATCCTAGGGCGGAGAGAGAGGAGGAGATGCGCGAGAGACTGTCCTTGTCGGGCGCGATGTGGAATTGGTTCGTAGTTTCGGAGATGAGCTGGGAGGGGGGTGTTAGTGGATGTTGTGGTTTAGTGAGGTGTTGCGATAAGACGTACAGTTACGGGGTCTTCGTCGAAGAGAACCATGGCGGGCGATTTTTGTGTGTATGCGATTGCCTTGCGACGGTTGGTAGACGGATTGATCTTCAAGTCTTCTGTTTACTTTCCCAAACAAGATGCACCTTTCCCCACGCGACAGCGGGAGTGCCGCGCTCGGAATATGCCGAGGCAATGACGTGGGGCTGTTTGTTTCAGGTAGCAGGTGCTATCGCAGGCGACAGAGGGCAGTGAACAAATCAAGAAAGAAACATCTCACCACGTGAATACCATCGCGTGCGCAAAAACACACATATACCCTCAACATGCCTTCCGACAGACTACCCTGTATGCAACCCACTCCATCAGACTTCATCCCCAAAAGACCTCACCACGACCATGCCTAACACCATCCTCCCAGACGCCGCCGACGCAGAGTCCGCCCTCAAACCCGCCGAACTCGCCGTTCTGCGCTCACAATACGAGAAGGAAGACCCTTACCCTTCCCTGCAGACCAAGTTCAACTATGCCTGGGGCCTGATCAAATCCAACAAGCGCGACGAGCAACAACTCGGCGTCCAACTCCTTTCCGACATCTTCAGACAGAGCCCGGATCGCAGGCGCGAGTGCCTTTACTACCTTGCCCTCGGACACTACAAGCTTGGAAACTATGCTGAGGCCAGGCGATACAACGACAGTCTTCTGGAGCTGGAGGAGGGTAACCTGCAGGCGCAGAGTCTGAAGGATTTGATTGAGGACAAGGTCCAGAAGGAGGGCTTGTTCGGAGTTGCTATCGTTGGAGGACTTGCTGTCGCTGCTGGTGTTGTCGGAGGACTGCTTGTCAGAGGCGCCCAGAGGAAGAGGTGAGGTGGAATGGGGTGAGGTGAGATGATGCATGCGCCGAGGTGCGGTTGAAGCCTCACTTCGCACGCATGCTGGATATGATTGATAATGGCTTCCTCAGAAGCCAGCCACATGCTGCTCTTTTTACTGCTTGCCAGGCGTTCTCAGCGGGGTTTGTTATACGACTTCACTTTCTCTTTCTATTTTTCGGAAAAAAAATGTACAACTCCTACCATCATCACGCAGGACCGAAGAAAAAGAATCCAGTCCCATTCACTGCTATACATTCATGCCAACGGCGTCCCAGCAACACCACCTGGGTTCGTGCCCGCGATACCCAATAGCCGATGAGCTTCGACGGCCGCATCCTCTCCTCGACAGCTGCCGCCACCGCCGCCGCTACCACGATCATCATGATCACCCCCATCATCCCCCAACTGCCCAATGAAAGTCCGAAACCAACCACCCTCCCCCTCTCCACCCTGCTCAAACCTCAAACCGCAATTCGTCCCACCCCACGTCCAAATCTTCACTACAATATGACGGTAGACAAGCGGCCACACCCCATCAGCAAAACACCCCATATTCAACACCCTCACCTCCCTCACCCCTTGCAACGTCTTCAGCGTCTCCGCCAGCACATGGCTGAGAGTATGCGACTGGTTCAGCTCCGCCACTTCTGCCCACGCGGTATTCCCGGCGTCGGGCCGCTGCGGCACGATCGTCAACGTCTCCAGAGCGAGTGATGGGTTTCCGAACGGTCTTCCGTTCCAGGTCTCGTTCAGGGCGCGGAGCTGCGTTATTCGCGCCGTGAGGGTCAGGTGCTTGAGCGCTCCGAGCTTGGCTGGCGTGAGAGGGTGGGCTTGCAGGGCGAATTGCTCGGGGAGAGCGTGGGTCGAGTGGAGGTGGAAGATCGAGGTGCTGAGGGCTAGGAGTTGGACTTCGCGGTGGATTTGGCGGCAGGTGAGGAGGGCATCGAGGTGGGAGTTTGAGGGGTGGCGGGTGGGAGGTGCGGTCTTGCTGCTGTCGTCCTCGCTGGTGTCGTTACTGTGGCTGGTTTCCTGAGAGAGATTATTGCCCGTTGGAATGCATTGCGGTGGATGTTCGCGAGGGTCTAGCAGTAAACCTTTTGCTAAAGGCGAGTTGATTGCTGGGACTGTCGGGATAGTATCGTTGACGAGCGGCTCGAAGACGTCTGCGTATATCGCATTGCGTATCTCTGGGGGGAGGGTGAGGAGGGTGTGTGTAGGCATGGTTGATCAACACCTAGGATCGGTCACTCTGGAGCTCCGATGAGTGGTGATAGTGACGCGGTCTGCAGGCTTGCTGCAGCAATAGATAAATGGCATGGAACACACCGACATGACGGGACTTGAGGTCAAGACTGTTGTGTCGTCGTTCCGTCATGGCGATCTTTTACCTGAATAGTTGGCTACCGGTACGTTGTGATTTAAGTTCGTTGGTTGCATGACGACCTCGGCAGAAGCTATAATTTGTGGTAGTATTATCATCGACCTTAGTAACTATACACCTCCCCGGTTCGACTACGTTGAGAGGGAGTTTCTTGTTGGCACTGAGAGTTAACTATCTCTTGTGATGATATCATCGGTTTTGGAACATCAAAGGAGTGGACTCGCCAGCGAGATGGCCATCACCAATCAACTCATCACTCTATTGGCGTCCCGAACCGAGTGTCAAGATCCAGACGATCGTGATGGATACGGTCGTTCTGCGGCTTGCTAATAGCAAACATCATGTTGTCAGAAAATCAGTACTGACCGACGACCTGAACAACATCTGTTACATGATAACCGCTCCTCCGTGAGACCATAATATCACATCATGTCGAGTCGACACCAGCTCCCAAGACATCACCAAGCCGAACCGAGCAAGCCTGACAAAAGACAAAGACCCACCGTGTCAAGTCCATTAGTAGGTAGGTAGTCAAAGTAATACATCCTATATCAACAAAAGGAAAAAAGAAAACCCTCATACATCATACATCCCACTGATTCTTCGCATCAAACCCAAACCCGCCCCCCTGGTGCAGGTGTTCGCGGCTCGACTGCTCGTGCGAAGTGTGGTACATCATCGTCCTCTCAATCCCGCCGTGCTTCGGCGCGCCGCCGCCGCCGCCGACCAAACCGCCTCGGTCTTCCAGCTCTAATTCGCGATCGCTGGCCGTGCTGTGCAGGCGCTTGACGCCGTTGCTGTCGCCTGCGATGCGCGAGATGTGGGATGCGGAGTTGCCTGTGCTGGATTTGGTGAGGGAGGTGAGTTTGGAGCCGATGTTTTCGCGGAAGAAGAGGATTAGAGGGCCAATGACTAGAGAGGAGAGGGGAAAAGGGTGTTAGCGCGCTGACACTGACGATGTATGTAATGTAATTTTTGATGTTGCTTTTTCGCATTCACATACCTGTGGGCATGCAGGCGCAGATGACGCCGACTTCGCATTCGATGCCGCTCCACGACGAGATCTCGGTGTACTCGTAGGTCGCGTTGGTGATTTTGCTGACGCCCGTGGAGTACTTGAGGCGCACCATGCTGCAGGCGGTGACGAAGAGGCCGACGAGGAAGGTGAGGACGACGCCGACCTTGCGGCGCTTGTCTTGGACTTGGATCTGGGCGAGTTTGGGGATGGGCAGGAAGAAGACGACCAGGTCGAAGAAGATGTTGAGGCCGCTGTTGATGTAGACGGCTAGCTGGAAGTTGTTGCAGTAGCCTTCGTGCTCGCCGTCCCATTGTTTCCAGACGTAGCTGATGGGCTCGCATTGGAAGCTGGGGACGTGGGGTTTAGCGGGATGTTCTTTGTCAGGCGTTGAAGGGGTGTTTTTTTTCCTTACCCGATGTATACCAAGAAGGCTACGCAGTAGGCTACCAGCGCGGCAATGACCCCCCAACAGACGTATGCGAACCGCGGAGAGACTGCTTTCGGGAAGATGCGGAGGTAGAGGAGGACGATGGAGATCTTGGTGATCGTGATGATGAGCTGGTAGATGTACTGATCGTAGTAGAAGTACTGATTTTCGATGTTAGGAGGTCATCGACGTGGGCTTGTATTGCACATAGCATACCTTGAACATCAATGTGATGTTGTCGAAAGGCACCGTCCAGATGTCGCGACCCAATCCAATGTTGATCACTACAGGCAGAAAAGTCAGCACATCGAGCAGAGTAAAGGCTGTGCGGATGAGAAACGGACTGAGTTGGAGGACTACCGTGGAGGGAATCAACAGGAGGAAAGATGCCAGGATTGTCCAGTCATCCCAGCCGAGAGTGTTGGTGCCTTGACCTCGCCAACGAGATAAGAAGCGAATTGCAACCAGTATCGCGGCCTAGAAGCAGCAAGTCAGCACGACGAGTAGAGCATGACATGGACGGATGGGACACGAACGAGAACGATCAGGGCGATATTCACAGACCGCGTCGTAGGTCCTTGATCGCGGATTGGTTCCTGACAGGCTCTCGACTGCCATGCTTGAGTTGCTATCGGAGTTGTCAGCGTGAAGTTTCGTTGGAGAGACCTCAGAAGGAATATTCATACACAACGCGCCCTTGTGAGAGCAAGTTGACAAGACGCAGTTCCCAGTCTTTTCCTTGTACACATCGTCGCTACACAAACAAGCGAAGTCGCTGAGGTCGCACGTCGAACCTGAGAGTCCTTGTGTGACGCACGTGATCTGTGTTGCAGAGGTCAGCGTTGTCCGTGAGTCTCTAGGCCAGCAAATAACTTCGATGTGATACATACAGCGCAATCAGGAAGTTGTGTGAGCTCCTGCACCAGCTGGTCGGCACTGGGGGCATCCTTCTGCGCCGCCACGAACCACGCCGAGAACAATAAGCTCGCGACAGATACCAGACGCATGGTTGTGGTGAGTGATCTGGGCACGCCTGGGGTCTGCAGTGGACTGTTCTTCGGTGAGCTTAGGGCTGATCAACCATATAAAGAGATGCAAGGGAGTGCATCGTAGTCGGAGCCAGCCTTCAGGGTGGTGGTTAAGCGTAGGCCGCCTGCTTATTGATCGACCAGAGAAAAAGGTTATTAGGGCGATGAACCGTCATATTCGACTCAGCCGCGTCTCCCCAACGAGCCTACTGGCGCAACGTCTTTCATGCCACATGTAGAAGGAAGCGCCGACCGTTGTGAAGATTGAACCTCTTTGAACGTCGGAGATCTTGTAGATATGTTTGGATATCATCCTTGATAGCGTGGACGAACCTTTAGCTACATGAACAGATCGAAGACGATCCATGTTCCGCCACTTTGTCAACGTAGTCGACCACATCCACGGCACAGGTACTCCAGCAATGTCCGTTTGGAAAGCCTTGGTAGCTCTCGGGGGATAAGTGAAGCGGGACAGATTAGAGCAACGCTTCCAGCAGTCCGTCCTAATTGATTTGTCCCTTGCAAGTTGAGAGGGTAGAAAGTGGGAAGTAAATCGAGTCAGTGAAAGTGGGTAGCTCTGAAAGCACTGGTCATCCATGCTTCTCTACGGCCGAGTGTGTTCGATCAATCCACAGAAGATGCTAGCTTGGTGGTTGTCTTTATTCTTGAGACGTTAGTGGTTTTCTAGAATGCGGTCCCGCGTCTTTGTGGCCAGACAAACAGTGCAAGCAATATCGTCGCATGAGTTGATTCGAGGTGCAATCTTGCACAGGTGATGAGAAGACGACGTCCCACCTCCTAACCATGTAATTTGTGATCGCCGGAAGGCCCGACGACGAGTCATCGACCACTCGTAGTGGAACGTCCCCGGATCCACCAACCTGGAATGGCGAAGGATCGGTGGGATCCCTTCTGAGGGATCAGTTCTTCAGCGTAGAGAACGAGCTGATGGGCCGGCCGTTTTGCAGGGTCTAAAATGCTTAGCAAGCTGTCACACGGTACTGGCAGTTTAGTGCATTGACTTCATTGACATGGAAGGATGCAGCTTTTGATTCTCCGAGTCTTGGGCGAGCGAATGATGTGCTCACTTGACTCGAAGCTCTGCCAAACGGAGTCGCCGGCACTTCCATTTTCAGCGTGCCGGTACGATCGAAGATTTGCATGCAGACCGTGCGTAGGTGTACCACATCGGAGGATGGAGCGACTCCGTCGACGCGGATCCAGTACGGAACCTCGGAAGAAGGGGCGAGTTTCGTGATGAAAGGTAGAAGTACATAGAAGAAGGCTGGCACCTGGTTATGTTTCATTGAATCCTTCTGGAAACAATGTGAAAGACGACTGGAAACAGCCCTTGCCCTCGCACAACTTCTCTCTCGCCCTCCATCGAGTCATGTCTCGTGTTGTGTCATGTACTTGTTGCGACGCGAATGCGACCAATTCTCCTGAGCATAGGAGGGCCTGAGGATCTGAGGTAGCATTGACAACGATACACTCGTGGGCAGAAAACTCAGAAGTATGCCAGAGATGTGTAAGGGCAGGTATACACGCGCACACGTGTTGCTCTCGGTGGTAGTGTTGAAGTCAAAGGAGGAGGGATCCTGATGGTCTTGGTGTGGGATGATCTTAGGCATCCGGAAGAGAGAAAAAACGAGACGATTGATGAGAGGATCCATTGCAGTCTGTCCCATTTAATCTATCTTCCCGACGACAGGACCGGTAAATCGCTTCCGGCTTCCAGCTCGTGGAAAGCTTCCATTTTCATCGCCTCTCCATCCAGTCCTCACTCCTCTTCACCTTCCATCATTACAGGTACCAAGCAGTATCTCACCGATGGGCGCAACAACCGTATCTTTGGCACTTGCCTTTGTGGCAAATCACTCATATTTTCCGTAATGATGGCACCGCCTAAAAGTGGACGACGCAATATCCAATCTCGCAGCTTCTTAGGCTGCGCACAATGCAGAAGTCGACATCTCAAAGTGAGATCACCATCCAACCTATCCGTTTCCGGAATCTGACTCTGTAGTGTGACGAGGCGCGTCCGAGCTGCTCCTCCTGTAGAAGGGTTGGTCTGACATGTGTCAGGGATACGAACCTGGTTTGGCTCGATGCTAGTAGTTCAAACGGTGCACGTGGCGCTCCCTCGAAGCAACACCATCGTGCACAGCAAACTCACGCATACCGCTATCCGCTCTACTCGGAGACTGAACGCAAGAGTTTGGCCGCGGAGCTGTTGGCCAGTACACAGGGCCGTCCGGCAAATTTGATCGCTCGTCTGGATGATTATTGCGTTCAATACGACGGTCAAAACCTGCCAGATGGCTATCAGGATGGACCATTCGGCGTCTTCGAAACAAGACACGCAGGCTTCTCGACAGCCACCGACGAGGATGCGGCTGCTGCGAGCTCTTCACAAAACTGTGACACGCTCGAGCCTACAGCATCTGCCGATATCGATACAATAGAGAGGACGGCGGAACTCGACGCCCTGGTCTCACCACCTGAAGGTCCGCCCTCCAACGAGTCTGTTGAAGAAATTGTAAACGTCCATCAAAGAGATGATTCACTTAACACCGCTATTGTGCAAAGCTCGTCGGAACATGATTTCTGGCACATGGACGACCCATTTTCCTTCATGGATGATTTCAACATGCCTACAGGGCTACTGACAGGTGATGATATGGGATTTGATGTTTTCGACAGCACGTCTCCACTCAATACAGACGGCTTTCCTGGGTTGGTCGACAATGTTGGCGCAGCTCGCAATTCACCAACACCCCCTCCCCCAGGAGCCTACGCGCACCTTTTGGCAGAGGCGCCTCTATTGCTGCGATACTATCAACATGAGGTCAATTCTTCCAGACCAGCAAAGCAGTCGTTCTGGAGGTCTTTTGTTTTGCCATCAGCAATGCATACGTTCGCGGCGCTCACCGTATTTGGCCAAGCCTCTGATCTGTCATCATCTGCGTTCTATTCAATACTTGCAAACAGCGCATTTGCCATGCAACGATCTGACGATCCGCACTGGCACATGGTTGGGAAAGCCGCCGAGGACGCAGCTAGACGGTACTTGCAGAAAGCTCTTCAATCACCTCAACCAGACTGCAAGGAACTTCTTACAGCGACTTTATCTCTGGGCCTAGTATCTGTGAGTCGCTCGATGAAGTAACATTATGAGCCTTGCAATGCAAGCCACTAATGCAGTCCGCAGCTGTACCATCGTCCCGAGAAAACCATGAACCATCTAATCGATGCAGAATCCATCATCCGACAGAGAGGGCCGATGAGTATGCACAACACCTTTCAGTACCGAGCACTCCTACACGTATATGCCTACTATCGCATCATCATGGAGAGCATCTGTTTTGCCACCGGGCCATGCACACGTGGATCTCCAAACAACTCACTCGAAAGGTTCTCAGTCACCGAAGACACGCTCGAGACGGGACTAGACCCGACCTCCGAGAAGCCATCGGAAGTTGGCTACAACGACATCCACCTGGATGTAAACGGACGCTGGCGAGAGGGGCTCTACACCAAAATCTACGGAGTTCCTGAAGCGTTACTAACGGCTTTGTCCCAAACCGTGAAACTCGCAAATGGCAAGCAACGCCTAGAAAGCGTAGCGGTGAACTCCAAGCGAGTCTCTGACGCTTTGCGCCGCCACACCAAACAACTGGAGCGCAACCTCTGGACTCTCCGCCTGAAAGACGACCCGTCAAACGCGGACGAAACCTCGGAAAGTCCTCTGGTCCTTGCAGTCCACCAAGCTTTGATAGTATACTTCTACCGCCAAGTCCAAAAGGTAGACGCCATGATCCTCCAAGACTCAGTCCACAAAGCGCTGGACCACCTAGAACTCTGTCTCGACGAGCTGGAACAGGGCCACGACTTGACGTTTCTTATCGCCTGGGCGTGTTTTGTCGTGGCCTGCGAGGCCGCCACGGACGGGCTGCAGAAGCGGGCTCTCGATTGTCTGGCTCGAATCGAGGCTTGCGCGGGCTTCTTTGTTGTTCGCAGGATGAGCGATGTTGCCCGCCGGGTTTGGGAGTGTCGACTGCGCACTGATGATTGGACGGTTAGCTGGATTGATGTTGTTAGGGATTGAGAGGATGATTGTGGGTTCTGTCAACAAAGTATACGGAGCCTGAATTGTAGCTTCCTTGAGGAATGACCGTGACGACCTACGGAGCGACTGCGAGCGAAGTTGACAGCATGCACAATCGCTTCGTCTCACATGGTTCGTAACCTACTCTACCACTGGCACACCAGCACTTTTCAACAGCCCAACAAGTTCAATCTTCCTCTCTCCCTTGATCAGAGAGAATGGCTTACGCAGACCACCCGTGCACCAACCGCGAAGTTCCATCCCAGTCTTCACAGCCGCGGCATAATTACCACTTTCCAAAAAGTTGCAGATCGGCCAGATTTTCTTCCAAAGCTTGCGTCCACGTGTCAGATCGCCTTTGACAGCGATCGCGTCCCAGAGCTGCATGGAGAGCTCCGGGATGATGTTCGTGGCTCCCCAGACACTTCCCTTGGCGCCTGCTGCAAGGCCGTAGAAGGTCAGCGTATCCCAGCCGTTGAAAGTGGTGATATGCTCGTCTTTGTCGAAGAGCAGGTTAGTCAGGCTGGGAGCATTTCCCGATGTGTCTTTGAGGTACTTGACGCCGACTTTGGCTAGGTCGGCGATCTCGGCTGGCGAAAGCGAGACGCCGGTGGCTGATGGGATGTTGTAGTAGCAGATCGGCAGTTTGGAAGCTGTGTGGATTTCGCTTAGGAAGTCATGGAGCTCTGAAAGGTTCGGGGCGTCGTAGAAGGGTGGGACGACCATGACGGCTGCAGCGCCAGTTCTGGCAGCGTGGACGGCAAGATCCACAGCCCGTTCGGTCGAAGTGTCGCCGACGCCTGCGACTACTGGCACACGCCCAGCGGCGTATTTGACGGTGAGCTCGACGAGCTGTTTGCGTTCTTGAGAGGAGAGCACGGTGAATTCTCCTGTGCTGCCGCCTGGAACAAGACCGTGGACACCGGCTTCGATAAGACGATCGATATGTGCCTTGTAAGCGGCTTCGTCGATGGACTTTTGGTCACTTGCGAAAGGGGTGATGACGGCTACCAAGATGCCCTTGAGTTCTTGGGGTGGCATGTCGCTGGTAGAGCCCATTTTCAAACTATAAGTTGGAAGATGCTGGTGATGTGTGATATGGTGCTGAATCGCAATGGACAACGGAAGAGATGGCAGTGTGGCCCAAGAGAATCGGCCGGTGTAAACAAGAGGAGACGGGCCCTTTTCTATCACCGGTGCACATTTTGCTGGCACTCTGCAGCTACAGCTCCTGAGCTGTTTTAGCAAGCCACCTTCCCTTTCGAAACGGATCTCGCATCTTTGCCGAGATGTCATGTCTGAGCGGGTGGAGTTTGAGGGCTATGCCGGAGTGCCGAATGGGGCATGTTTCCACGAGTCTTTTACTGAGATCTGCCCATTGCCTCCACCACCTGTCTAACAAGCTTTCGCGCATGGCTTCCTCTTCCATCGCCTCCCCTCATTAAAGGCGATATTGCTTATCGTGAGCATGAGCTACCGCGCCATCACAGCAAACGAAGTCCGAGGCAACTAGCTAGACGGGTAGGTCGGCTGCCCTGTTACACAGGTACATGTGTGCAGTCAGTAGTACTGTTCTTGTCCACTACTCTCTCATCCGTCTCCATCCACATTTCTCATATTCGATCGAAACCCAACCAACTTCCAACGAGCACAAACCTGAACATGGCAAACAGAGGGCAAAGTTGGGACTCTCAAGTCCACAGCATCGCTGACCTCCGCGAACATGGCAGCAGGAAACTGCCCAAAATGTACCGCGACTATTACAACGAAGGAGCCATGGACCTAGTCACGTAAGAATTCTCCTTGGATTTGAAATCACCCATCAACGAAACTACGACCGAAGCTCACAAACGAGGCCGCAAGCTTGCGAGACAACGAAGAAGCCTTCAACCGCTACAAGATCATGCCGCGGATCCTCGTCAACGTCGACAACATCGACACCTCATCGTCGATCTTCGGACAAAAAGTAAAGAATCATCACCCTCTCTATGCCGACAAAAACATCTGCCCTCGCTGACGACCCCAACCTTCCAGACCTCAATGCCCCTAGGTTTCAGCCCAACCGCCATGCAACGCCTAGCCCACCCAGCGGGCGAACTCGCCACCTCGCGCGCAGCAGCGAAGTTCAACATCGCAATGGCCCTCTCATCCTACTCGACCGAATCCCTCGAAGACGTCAAACGCGAAGGCGCCTCCAACCCGTACGCAATGCAGCTGTGCGTCCTTCGCGACCGGAACACCATCAAGCAGATGCTCGAGCGGGCGGAGAAAGCGGGCTACGCGGCCATCTTTCTTTCGGTGGATGTGCCTTTGCTCGGGCGGCGGCTGAACGAGTTCCGCAATGGGTTCTGTTTGCCAGAGGGGATGGAGTGGCCGAATCTGATGAGCGATGGGAGAGCGGAGCTCAAGCAGAATCTGGACGATCATACCCAGGAGACTCAAAGCTATGAGTTCGGTGAGTAAAAACGACCTCCCCGTCAAAATTACAAGTCACTCCACGGCAATGCAAAAGTCCTGACCGCCGCGCCAATAATACCAACCAGACCCCTCCCTCGACTGGGCCTCAGTAATCCCCTGGCTCCGCTCGCAAACCAGCCTCCAGCTCTGGCTCAAAGGCGTCCTCTCACCCGACGACATCACCCTAGCGATCCAACACGGCCTCGACGGAGTCGTCGTATCCAACCACGGCGGCAGGCAACTAGACGGCGTCCCCGCCACGCTCGACGCCCTACGCGAGTGCGCCGCCGCCGCAGGCTGCAAGATCCCAATCGCCGTGGACGGCGGGGTCAGACGCGGGACGGACATTTTCAAGGCGATGGCGCTGGGTGCGTCGCATGTTTTCGTCGGGAGGGTGCCGGTTTGGGGGCTCGCTTATGATGGGCAGGAGGGCGTTGAGCTTGCGCTGAGGATTCTGATGCTTGAGTTTAGGTTGGCGATGGGGCTGGCTGGGTGCAGGACTGTGGGGGAGATTTCGGGGCGGCATGTTGCGTTTTTGGATTGGAGGGGGCGGTTGGCGAGGTTGTAGTTGGATGATGATGATGATGATGATGATGATGATGATGATGTGAAAGACGGAATACGACAAGATGGCGGCCTTGGACTCCCAAAGTCAATGCGAGATTGTGCTTACCGTTCATGCCCGTGTGGTCTGTCTCTTATTATAGGCACTAGTGAGAGAGATAGGCGTAGACCCCGCCCACCATGCCCTTGGTGGCGGCGGTCGGTTTTGGGTCGGTTTGATGGTGTATTTTTATGTCGTTGTTGTGGACGACATGGTTTATAGAGGGTCGTCGTCGTCTTCGTCTGCATTGTTGCATTCTACCACAGCCGGCACACCAATCTGCTAGCTTCAGCTGTTGAAGAATGTTACAGACAACAGTCTTGCGAGGTGGTATTTTATGTTTGTTCCATTATCAGCAGACTCATTATCAAACATTCTGTTTCCATTAATTACGCCAAACCCAACCTTAACTAGGACAGATAGCCGTTTCCACGCTCGTTCGTTCGTTCGTTCGTCCATCCCGTGCCCAGCACTCCACTTCACATGTACGGCTTGCTCTCCCTCTCACACCACTCCCACAACTTCACCCCGTCCCGACTACCCTTCACATCGGCCCTCAAATCTCCAAAGCGACCCCAAGGCACCACGTACTTGGCATCATTCTCAGGCCTGCCAGCCTCCTCACTCCAACCCGCAAACAACTCCGTGTAAGCGCCGAAGACAGGCGGGTAAGTCAAGAACCGGATGAAGAACTTCTCGACCGCAGACGAATGGCGCTGCAGCTCGCTAGCCAAGTTACCCGGATTCCACGAATTGCTGACAATCCCGCTTTCCCTGCCGCCGTGGCGGGCGGCGTACTCGCGGGCGAGCAGGACGTTGGAGGCTTTGGACTGGGCGTAGTCGGTTACGCGGTCGCCGTGGAGTTTCGGGGTGGTTTTGGTGTCGTCGGACCAGGCGATGCCGTTCGCGGGGGAGAACATGGTGGCTAGCGAGGCAGCCCAGGTTACGCGGACGGAGCCTGGGGGGGAGGTGGAGGCTGTTTTGCGGAGGAGGGGGGTGAGGAGTTCGGTGAAGAGCCAGGGGCCCAGGACGTTGGTGCCCATTTGCAGTTCGTGGGATTGGTGGGTGATGGAGCCGGCGGGAGGGGTCATTACGCCGGCGTCTGTGAGTGAGGAGGTTAGCTTAAGGTGCGGTGGCGATGCTGATGTGAGGTGTCGAGGATGTTGCCACCTGATGATGGTTGTACATGAAGCAGTCTGCGGGCGACTCACTGTTGGTCAAGACGTCGAGACGCTGTTCGCGGCTCATAAAGTCATCGACGGACTTTCTGATCGTGGGCAAATCACTCAGGTCGACGTGTATGAACTCGAGTCGCCCATCTGAGTTGGGATGGGCCTGCTTGATCTCGTCGATGGCAGTTTCGGCTTTGCTCTGGGAGCGACCGGCTACGTAGACAGTGCCATTGTGCTGGTAAAGGATCTTGCACAGTTCCTTGCCGACGCCTGGGAAGCGTCAGTATGCTGGCTGAAGGTGCATGAATGAATTATCGACAATACCTGCATAACCGCCAGTGACGATGAAGACGCGGCCAGACTGATTGGGGAGGTTCTTCTCAGTGAGCGTAGGGGCTCCGATGAAGAAACATTGACGGAACGCATCCATATAGGCGGCCATGATTTGAGTTGATTTGATTTGATTTGATTTGATTTGATTTATGTTGGGAAGTGAGTTGTGAAGCTCGTTAGGTGTGCAAGTGAGGTAGGTGGCGAGATCGTGCTTTATAGCTGATGATGACAGCGAGCAAACAACCTGGAATTGACTTTAACTTAAGTTAACGTGGGGCACGGGGGCGTGGACCAAACGAGGGCGTGGACCAAATTCAGGATTAACTACATTCACCAACTTCTACGCGTTATGTCTCAATCAAAACGCGTTCAAATCAGTTCAAACGAAGGCCGTATATTACTAGCATTATCAGCTGTTCAGTCGGGCCAATGCAAATCTCCCTCCGCAGCTTCAAAGATGTACAGTGTTCCT
>Ga0265797_10001007_pt1 | contig 50681 bp, 38 predicted proteins | sample P2T30metagenome_FD_192433 | JGI IMG/M metagenome (GOLD analysis project Ga0265797, IMG submission 192433) | Plant litter microbial communities from East Loma Ridge, Irvine, California - P2 T30 | ecosystem: Environmental > Terrestrial > Plant litter > Unclassified | place: USA: California...
GTCGTTCCGCAGCAAGGACAAGAACACGGGCGAGCAGAAGGAAGTGACGGAATGGCACCGCATCTCGTTCTTCGGCCGCCTGGCCGAGATCGTCGGCCAGTACCTGAAGAAGGGCTCGTCCGTCTACGTCGAAGGCCGCCTGCAGACGCGCAAGTACACGGACAAGGACGGCGTTGAGAAGTACGCAACCGACATCATCGCGCAGGAAATGCAGATGCTGGGCGGCCGCCAGGGCATGGGCGGCGGCGACGGCATGGGCATGGGTGGCGGCGACGAGATGGGCATGGGCGGTGGCGGCTACGACGCGCCACCAAGCCGTCCGGCACCACGTCCACAGCAGTCGGCCCCGGCACCGCGCCCGGCACCGAAGCCGGCGCCGAACTTCTCCGATATGGATGACGATATTCCGTTCTGATCGCTTTCGGACGAAGATGTCACGATGCCATGCAAGTCTTTGACTGCATGGCATTTTTTTATGGCGCTGCCACGCGTTGCCAGAGTGTTTTCTGCACCGATGGGGCACTGCCGGGACTGAGCCGAAGCGTCCGGGCGCTGCGCCAAGGGCTCCGAATACCTAGCCTGCGGCATCTTTCCGCTCGTCAAACATTTGTGCAAATGCAGATTTGCGATAACAATAGCGGTTTGCCCTGCTGACGTGGATTGGCCATCATATCGACCGCAAAAACCGGGCACATCGTACCCCAGGGCACGCTTGCAGCAGGCGTCTGGGCGGCTCACGGAAGGACAAGGCAAGGTGTCGAGCACTAACGAAGGTGGCGAGCAGCCAGAACAGGACGCAGGCGTCGCGCGCGCCGAGCCGGTGCAGGAACAGCGCATAAAGCATGACCACGACTGGCGCACGCGGGCACGCGTTGAATTCTCGGACCGGGCACTGTGGACCGGCAGGGTCGTCGTGGTCGCGATGGCGGTCCTGGCCGGCCTGACAGTCGTCGGCTTCACCTGGCTTTGCGAGCAGGCTTTCGACGTCTTCGAGCAGCTGCGCCTGATTGCCTGGTGGAGTCCGCTGATCTGGACGCCCGCGTGCACCGCGGCGGCAGTCTGGCTGACGCGGCGTTTCGCCCCCGGTGCCGCCGGGTCGGGCATTCCGCAAGTGATGGCCGCGCTCGAGCCGTCCCTGGACCCGGGCAAACGGGGCCTGTTTGTCTCGCTGCGCCTGAGCGTTGCCAAGGTGTTGTTCACGGCGGGCGGCCTGCTCGGCGGCCTGTCGCTGGGGCGTGAAGGTCCTTCGGTCCAGATCGCCGCCGGCGTGATGCTGCAGGCGCGGCGCCTGTTGCCGGCGCGCTCGCACGTCACCACCCACAGCCTGCTGGTGGCGGGGGGCGCCGCCGGTATCGCGGCCGCCTTCAATACGCCGTTGGCGGGCATCATGTTCGCCATCGAGGAACTGGCGCGTGCGCCGGAGCAGCGCAACAGCGGCCTGATCATCACCGCGATCGTGCTGGGCGGGCTGATTGCGGTGTCTGTCCACGGCAATGCCACCTACTTCGGCGTCATTCACAGCGGCGCCATCGGCACCGGGCTCCTTTTGCCCGGCCTGGTCGTCGCCCTGTGCACGGGCCTGGCGGGAGGTCTGTTTTCGCGTCTGCTGATTGGGTCGCTCGCGGGCCAGGGGCGTGACCCGATGAGCCGGCTGCGCGCCAGCCGCCCGGTGCTGTTCGGCGCGGTGTGCGGCCTGGCGGTCGCGCTGATCGGCCTGGTGACCGCCGGCGCGACGTTCGGGTCGGGCTACGGGCCGACGCGCGCCATGGTGGACGGCGTTGCCACGATGCCGATGGTGTATGCGCTGTTCAAATTCCTGGCGACCTGGTTCAGCAGCTGGGCGGGTGTGCCGGCCGGGATTTTCGCGCCGTCGCTGGCGATCGGCGCGGCCATGGGCAACGATGTGGCGCTGTTGTTCTTCCACGGCCAGGCGCCGGCCCTGATCGCGCTGGGAATGGTCGGCTTCCTGGCGGCGGCGACCCAGGCCCCGCTGACGGCATTTATCATCGTCATGGAAATGGTGGACGGGCATTCGATGGTGCTGAGCCTGATGGCGTGCGCGCTGGTGGCCAGCGTGCTGGCCAGGATCATCAGTCCGCCGCTGTATCCGACTCTCGCGCGCCTGCAGCTTCAGCGTGCCGCCCCGGCGGCCTGAGAGCCGCCGCGGTTTTCAGGCTAAAATCGGGCCGACGTGCGTCCTGCGCCGGCCATCGCTGGCCGCACCGCCATCCCAGCCAAGGCCCCGATGATCGAGCAACTCGCCACCATTCTCAACCGCCACGCCACCCGCGACGGTATCGAGGCCACCGTGCTGCCGCGCGTGCACGTGCTGCGCTCGACCCGGCCGACGGAGCCGCTGCCCGTTGTTCACCAGCCGGCCGTGTGCTTTGTTGCGCAAGGGCGCAAGCAGACCATCCTGGGCGAGCATGCGTACCTGTACGCGCCGCCGCAATTCCTGATTGTCAGCGCCGAGGTGCCGATCACGGGGCAGATCCTGGAAGCGTCGGCGCTGGCGCCGTATTTGTGTTTGCGACTCGATCTGGATCCGTCCACGATTGCTTCCGTCATTCAGGACGCGGCGCTTGGCGATGCGCCGACGGACGTTGTCGCGAGCGGCCTGGCCGTCAGTACGGCGGCGCCGGCGCTGATCGATGCCGTGGTGCGCCTGGCATCCCTGCTCGATGTGCCGGAGGCGGAGCGTCGCTTCCTGACGCCGCTGGCCGAACGCGAGATCCTGTATCGCCTCTTGACGGGGGAGCAGTCGGAGCGGCTGCGTCAGATCGCTTTTGCCGACAGCAAGCTGTCGCGCATCAACCGGGCCATCGCGTGGATCAAGACGAATTACGCCAGCGCCGTGCGGATCGACGAGATGGCGGCGCTGGTCAACATGAGCACCTCGACCTTCCATGAGCACTTCCGCACCGTGACGTCGATGAGCCCCTTGCAGTACCAGAAGCAGATCCGCCTGCAAGAGGCACGGCGCCTGATGCTGGCGCATGCCGTGGATGCGGCCACTGCGGCGTTCCGGGTCGGCTACGAGAGCCCGTCCCAGTTCTCGCGCGAATACGCGCGCACGTTCGGCCTGCCGCCCCGGCGCGATATCGAAAAGATCCGCGGCACGCCCACGTTCGCGTAGCGCGGCAGCCAGGATTCCGTCCTTACCGCTGGCCCTTCAGCAGTTCGACAAACCATCTCCCCGCGGGTCCCGGCGGCATGTCCTTGCGGTGCACGGCATGCATCGCAAAGCCCTGGCCCATCACGGGGCTGGTTTCCAGCGTCAGCCGCACCAGCGTGCCTTCGCGCAGGTCGCTCTCCACCATGTGCAGCGGCATCGTGCCCCAGCCCAGGCCCGCTTTCAGGAAGGCGTGCTTGGCGCCCAGGTCCGCCAGGCGCCAGACGCTGGGTGAGACGACACCGAAGTCGCGGCCGGCGGTCAGCGGCGAGCGGTCCGTCAGCACCAGTTGCACGTGCTGCGCGGCGGCCGAGCGCAGGATCACGCCTTGCTGCCGGGCGAGCGCGTGGCACGGCGCGGCGACGGCGACTGCTGGTACGTCGAGCAGGTAGTCCGAGACGCAGTCGCGCGGCATCTCCGGCAGCGAGCCGATGACGGCGATGCGGCACTGCCCGGCCAGCAGCGGCTGCACGACGGCGCCGAGCGCCTCCACGAACAGCCGCAATGGCGTGGCGGGATAGCGCTGCTGGAAGGCCTGCACGGCCGCCGTCAGCGTCGCGATCGGGAACATCACGTCCACCGCCACCGCCAGTTCCGGCTCCAGCCCTTCGGACAGCGTGCGTGCCCGCGCCTTGAACGCATCCATCCCGGCCACGGCGCCGCGCGCGCCCTCCAGCAAGGCGGCGCCGGCCTCGGTCAGGCGCGGATAGCGGGCGCTCCGGTCGAACAATGTCAGCCCCACCTGCAGCTCCAGGTTGGCCAGTGTGTGGCTGACCACGGACTGCGCGCGCCGCAGCCGTCGGCCCGCCGCGGAAAAGCTGCCTTCTTCGGCGGCGGCGATAAACGTCCGCAACTGGTCCAGCGTGAGCGCCTCAAGCATCCATCCATCCTTTCGATACGTCACATCGAATTATATTGGATTCACAGATGGATGCGTCAACCCTAAGATACGTTCATACCCGCTGAACACGGCGGACAACCTGACAAATGCAAAGGAACGATCATGAACACCAACAACACAAACGCTTCCGCCGTCCCCGCCATCGGCCGCATCCTGCTCGCCGCCATCTTTGTTATCAGCGGCATCGGCAAGATCGCAGCGCCCGCCGCGACGATCGGCTACATCCAGGCCATGGGCCTGCCATTTGCGACGCTGGGATTGGCGATCGCCGTCATCGTCGAACTGGGCGGCGGCGTCCTGCTGGCGCTGGGATATAAAACCCGCTTTGTCGCGGCAGTGCTGGCGGCGTTCTCCGTGGTGACGGCGATTGCATTCCACGGCGCGATCGGCGACCAGAACCAGTTCATCCACCTGCTGAAAAACTTCGCGATGGCCGGCGGCCTGCTGCAAGTGGTGGCGTTCGGCGCCGGTGCCTTCAGCATCGACAACCGCACCGTCCGTACCGCCCAGCGAGTGCAGCGCGCAGCGTAATCGGGGAGCGAAGCCGCCGAGGGGCCATCAGCGTGGGAACGCTGATGGCCCCCGGTGGTTTTTGTCGTGCGTCGGCAGGGAAGCAGCGTCCCCGTGAAATGCGGTAGCATTGTGCTAACAACCACATGGAGGAGCACATCATGACCGAGCCAATCGAAACACAAGACACGCTGGTTTCGCTGCAGATCAAGGCCGAATCCCTGAACGAAGGGCAGCTCAATGTCCTGTTCACGGGAGTCGATGCCGCGGGCGACCCGCTGACAGGCAGCGTCATGGTGCTGACGCAGCAGTTCATGCAGTCACGCGACAACCTGACCCAGGCTGCCGCGACGATGGCGCCCGCGCCGGTGGGCTCGTATGGGCAGGACCAGGCACACGTCGGCTTGAACCTCGAGCAGGGCGGCAGCGGTGGCCTCGAGTTCGTGTTTTCGGTTGCTTACCCCACGGGTGAGCCAGGCTACCAGCCGCCATCGCTGCGTGCGCCTGTCACCAGCGCCGCGCTCAATCGCCTGGCCGACGGGCTGGGACAGATCGTGCAAGGCGGGCAGGGCGTGGTGAATTGGGTTCCGGGCGAATGAGTTTTGCAGTGCTGTCCCGTGCCGGCCAGCCTCTGACGAGGACCGGACTTGCGTCATGATCTGATCCACCGCCAGGCCGCCCTGGTGAGCTATGGCACGGGGTTCCTGCGGAACGAGAATGCGCTGGACGACTGGTATCGCCACGGCGTCTTCCTCAACGCGCGCTCGGTGTTTCGCGCGGCCGCCGATAATGCGGTCCTGGCCGACGATTTTACGTTGTGGTTGAGCATACTGAAGGGCGCCGGCGCCGTGCGGCTGTCGCTGCATGGTGCAGACGAATTCGCGGCGGCCGTGCCGAGGGACGCGCGCCGCCGCGCCTATGCCGTGGTGGCGCATTACGCCGATGGCTACCAGATCTGGACGGTCGGCGAGGAGCGCACGGCCTGGGGAGACGATCCGGCTTTCAACGAGGGGCCCGACGTCTGGCCTTATATTCACGCGAAAGGCGGCGCCGCCATCGACACTTACTGGTGCGGCGAGAAAATCCCGGGCGCGCTCGATGTGCCCGCCACGGACTGGAAAGCGCTGGCCGCGGAGATTGGCGCAGACCTCGACGTCAAGCTGCCGTCGGGCCTCGGTCCCGCGGCGCCTTTCTTCCTGTTCGATTCGGACCATCCCGCGCGGGCGAAACTGCCGCTGCTGCCGAAATCGGAAGCATGGGCGGCGCACCGGCTGGCGGCAGGGCTGGCCCGGGAACAGGCAAGGTTCGCCAACGACACCCATCCGAAGAACGAGGGCAACGTATTTCAGCATCTGGATGAAAAGGCTGCCGCCGCACTGACGCATTGGGGCCTGCGTCTGGACAGCTGGATGAACGAAGTCCTGATCCGCGGGGCCAACGACTGCGCGGGTATTGGTGCGAACCGCCGCGGCGCGCCGTTCCGGCGGTACCAGCCGCCACCGCCGGCGCCACAAGAGGAAGCGGGCGCGAAAGACAAGGCGGATAACGCGGACGATGCGACTGTCGTCGCCGCGCCGCCGTCAACGACGGTCCGCAGACCGCCGTCAACCGGCACATGGACGGACCGCATCGGCCTCGCGATCGCCATCGCGGCGCTGACCCTGTTTGTTGTCGCCGTCGCTCACGTCATTACCTTCTATCCTTGGCTGGCAATCCTCATCGCCCTGCCGTTCGCGCTGCATCGGCACTACAGGAAGAAGGACCGTCAGGCCTGACGATCGTCCGCCACTGCCCGCACCAGATACTGCGCCGGCAGCGCATCGCGCTCCGCCACCTCCGGATCGGCCCCCGCCGCCAGCGCCAGCTGCCGCAGCGCCGCCAGCACGGCAGGATCGGGCCGGTTCGCCTGCACGGCGCGGATGTCCACGAGCTGAAAACCGCAGTCGCGCAACAGCGCTTCGATCGACGTCCGGGTGAACAGGTGCAGCGAACGGCGGTCCGGCACCCCGTCCTCCTGATAGTGCAGATTGCCCGATGCAAGCAGCGACTGCACCAGCCAGTTTTGTCCGTTGTTGACGCAGGCGACCAGTTCCACCTTGCCCAGCGCCTCGCGCCGTATCGTTTGCAGGAACGTCCACGGGTCGCGCAGGCGCTCCAGCGTTTCGGGGAACAGCCAGCATTGCGCGGGCGCGAGCTGGCGCCATGCGGCGGCGTCCAGTGCTTCCGGGTCGGCAAGCACGAAACGCGTGCTCCAGTCCTGCGCGGGCGCGGTGGTGCCGATGCCGACGAAATGCGAGTTGGGCTGGCGTGAGCGCCAGGCGTGGGCCAATGTGGCGCCGCCGACTTCAACGACGGTGTGCAGACCGGGGCGCAGCAATGCCAGCATGTCTTCGTGCCGGGTGCCCGGATGGTCCGGCTGCGGCAGCGTGTCGGCGCGGGCCGGTTCCTCGCGCAGCGGCACGCCGGCCGGGCGCCGCACGACGCCCGCCAGCAGGTCCTCGTAATCGCGCACGAAGCGCGGGGTGTCGAACAGCGGACTGCTGTCGCGGTTCCCGGCCAGGCGCCGACGCAGTTCGGCCAGCCGCACGCGGTCCGTTGCCAGCGCCACGGCCAGTTCCTCGTAGTCCGCCAGCGTGTGCGTGACCAGTTCCGGCAGGCCCACCGCATGCAGCAGGCTGCCCGCCATGCGCGAACTGAATGTGCGGCCGGCGCACGTCAGCAGCGGCAGCCCGGCCCACAGCGCGTCGCTGGCTGTCGTGCCGGCGTTGAACGGTGCCGTGTCGAGGAACAGGTCCGCCAGCGGCAGGCGTGCCAGATAATCGGCCGGCGCCACGCGGGCCGCGAAGACGAGGCGTTCCGCGTCGATGCCTCGTGCTTGCGCTTCGCACGTCAGGTTGTCGCGGGTTTCGCCTTCCTCCGCCAGCAGCCACAGCACGCTGTCGGGCACGCGGTGCAGGATGCGCAGCCAGGCGGCGAAGATCTCCGGCGTGATTTTCGCCGTGCTGTTGAATGAGCAGAACACGAAACCGTCGGCAGGGAGACCTTGTGCTGCGCGGTCGGTGGGCGCAGCGGCGACGCGCCGGCGGTCGTTGATCTGGAACGTGTGCGGCATGCGCAGCGGCCGTTCCGTGAAGTGTGCTTCCAGCTCGGGCGGCAGCACGAACGCATCGGCGATCACGTAATCGATGCCGGGAATCGCCGTGGGACCGGGGAAGCCGAGCCACGTCACCTGCACCGGCGCGGGGCGCCAGGCCAGGATGCCGGGGCGCGCGCCCTGCGTCAGGCCGTGCAGGTCGACGAGGACGTCGATTTCATGGTCGCGGATCGTGCGGGCCGCCGCTTCGTCCGTCATGCGGTCGATGCGGATGTAGTGGTCCATCGCGCCGACCACGCGGGCGCGCAGCGGCGATTCGTCCTCGCGGCTCCAGCTGAAGGCATACACCTCCACGCGCGAGCGGTCGTGCAGCTCGTACAGTTCGGCCGTCAGCATGGACACGGCGTGCGTGCACAGATCGGAAGACAGGTAGCCGATGCGGATACGCCGGTGCGGATAGCCGGCAGGGTCGCACAGCGGCGGCAGGTCGGTTGGCACTTTCGTCGCGACGAAGCGCTGCGCGGCGGCCAGCAGTTCGGCCGGATCGCCGGACGCACCCAGCATCGTCAGCGCCGACGTGTGCTGCTTCTGCCGGTCGACCGTCACCGCATCGAAGCCCTGCCAGACGGGCCAGCGGCACAGCTTCTGGCGCACGTGGACCCAGTGCGCCGTGACGGCCGGCTGGTCCGGCTTGTGCTGCAGGCTTTGCGTCAGGACGGCCGCCGCTTCGGGCAGGCGCCGGCCGTGTTCCAGCAGGCGGGCGATGAAATTGAGCGTCTGCACGTGCAGCGCTTCGGCGGCGGGCAGGTCCGGCACGTCCGTCAGGATGGCCTGCCAGGTCGCCAGCGCGTCGTCCATGCGGCCTTGCCGTTCGTACAGGGCGCCCAGGTGCAGGCGCGCCTCGATGTAGCCGGGATTGAGCGCGATGGCCTTCAGGTAATCGCCTTCGGCGCGCCGCTCGTCGCCGATCCCGCTGTGGCAGATGGCGAGGTTGAACCAGACCGCGTAGGCCAGCGGCGAGTGCGCGTGCGCCAGCCATTGTTCGTACAGGCGCACGGCCGCTTGCGGCGTCCCGTCGTCGATCAGCGCCTGCGCGGCATTGAACAGCTCCACCAGCGGCAGCATGCCGCGTTCGGCCTGCATGAACAGAGCATCGGAAGGGGACGTCGGGTTGGCATTGACACTCATCCTGGGGGCCGTCTCTCGAGAGAATGCTGCAGCGTTGTCGTGTAGAGTAATCATACTCCGATGCGCGTGGCGCCCGGCATGGGCACGCCGGCATGGATACGGTTAAGATGGCGGTGCCGTCACCTCAGTCAGCCGCCCATGCTCAAGACACCCGCCGCCTTTACCGCCCTGATCGACCCGCCCGAACACGTCGAACGTCCGCTGACGTTCATCTTCCACAAGAGCCAGATCCTGCTGCGCAGCGACGACCTCTCCGTGCCCGGCGATCCGCCACCGGACCTGGCGCTGCCGCCCGAGAGGCTGAATGCGGTGGGCTTGTGGGAAGGGCGCTACTGCCAGGCCGCGTGGACGGAGAATACCGACTTCGCCCCGGCCGGCCATGCGTGGCACAGCCTACGCTCGCTGTTCGGCAGCGTTGACGACGCGTTCATCGGCCTTGCCGGGCGTGCCAGCCAGATCGCCGACTGGGCCCGTACGCACCGCTATTGCGGCGTCTGCGCCACGCCGATGGCACGCCTGGGCGGCGAGCGGGCCTACAAATGCGGCGCTTGCGGCCACACGGCCTACCCGCAGATCTGCCCGGCGATGATGGTGCTGATCCGCGATGGCGAACGTGTCCTGCTGGCCAAGCACACCCGTTCGCCGGCCGGGCTGTTTACGGCCCTGGCGGGCTTTGTCGAGGCGGGCGAATCGGTCGAGGAGGCGGTGCACCGCGAGGTGTACGAGGAAGTGGGCCTGCGCGTGCATCGGCTGCAATATTTCAGCAGCCAGGCGTGGCCGTTCCCGAATTCGCTGATGATCGCCTACACGGCCGAGTATCTCGACGGCACCATCCGCGTCGATCCGGCCGAGATTGAGGAGGCGCGCTGGTTCGGCCCCGGCGACGCTTGGCCTGACACTCCGCACAGCATCTCGATCGCCAGCGCGCTGCTGGCCGCCAACCGCCCCGGCCGCTAAGTGGCCGACGACCCGGCGTCATGTTTCCGTGCCGCAGGTGATGCGGCGCGATCTTATGTATACTGGCGGATACCCTTTTAATTTGGCAGTCTTAATTATGTCTAAAGAAGCATTCTCCGAGCACGACTGGCGTCGCCTGCTGACCACGCTGGGCGAGGACCCGGACCGCCCCGGACTGGCGGAAACGCCGCACCGCGTGGCCAAGGCGTGGAAACACTGGACGTCCGGCTACGATCAGGACCCTGTCGAACTGCTGAAGGCGTTCGAGGACGGCGCGGAGGAGTACAACGAACTGATCGTCGTGCGCAACATCCCCGTCTACAGCCACTGCGAGCATCACCTGGCGCCGTTCTTCGGCAAGGCCACCGTCGGCTATTTGCCGAACGGCAAGATCGTCGGCCTGTCGAAGCTGACCCGTCTTGTCGACTGCTTCGCCAAGCGGCTGCAGGTGCAGGAGCGCCTGACGGTGCAGATCGCCAATACGCTGATGGAAGTGCTGGAACCGAAGGCGGTCGGCGTCGTCATCAAGTGCCGCCACATGTGCATGGAAAGCCGCGGCATCCGTACGCCGGGCGAGGAGACGATCACATCGTCGATGCTGGGAGAGCTGCAGCCGAACCTGGCGCTGCGCACCGAGTTCCTGGCGCTGGCGCGCGACTGATCGTAGCTTACAGCAGAGGCCGTGACAACATCGGGGTCAGGCACAAATGTTGTCACGTCCTGTGGCAGTTTTCGTGTCTGACCCCGAAGTTCCCGATGTTGTCACAAGCTGGGCCATTACTGGCTTGGCGCTGCCGCCCCGGCCGCTTCCGGCGCCTCGATAAAGCTGAACTGGTCGATCTCGGCCTTGAAGTCGCCCAGTTTCTGGCCCGTCGCGGCGCCTTCTTCCGACAGCAGCGCGCAGGTCTGCGTGTCCACATGCCAGACCTGCTTGCCTGAACGCAGGCTCCAGCGGTTATTGCCCTCGCTGAACAATTCCAGATTGGTGTCCTCGAGCGGCAGCTCCCCCAGCGGGATGGCGCGCTGGCAGTCCGGCATGCGCGCGGCCATCAGCGTGAAGCGGCCTTCCTCGCTCCAGAAATAATCCTGTTGCCGGCGCACGGTGAGGCGGTGTTCCTGCGTGCTGTCCGCGTAATACGTGGCCGAGTCGTTGTAGCAGCCGGACAGAAGCAGCAGCGTCAGGGTGGGGGCAAGTGTGCGCATGGGATGAAAAGCCTGGTTGACGTTAGCGCCGATTATAGCGGCTGCGCACGATAGGCCACGGTAACCATTGCATTTAAGATAAACTTATAGCTTCACTTCGCTTGTCCAACAGATAACATGCCCGGCCAATCCCGTACCGACGACCAGAGTTTCCGCCGTATTTTGTACCGCAACATCACCCTGCCGCTGGCAGCCGGCGTCGTCAGCGCCGGGGTGTTCGTGGCCATTCTTGCCTACCTGCTCAATGCATTGACGTGGGTCGAGCACTCCGAACGCGTGATCGGCAATGCGCAGGAAGTGCGCAAGCTGGCCGTCGACATGGAAACGGGCGTGCGCGGCTTCCTGCTGACGGGCGAGGAGCCGTTCCTGGCGCCGTACCGGCTGTCGAAGCCGAAGGTGGAAACAGGGCTGAACACGCTGGCCGAGCTCGTGAAAGACAATCCGCGCCAGATCGACCGGCTGCGCAATATCCGCGCCCAGCAGCTGCAGTGGGACAAGGTTGCGCAGGACATGATCCGCGCCCGCACCACGGGCGGCGATTACCTCGGCCTGATCAAGTCGCAGCGCGCCAAAGTCGAGTTCGACGAGCTGCGCAATTTGTTCGTGGCATTCATTGCCGAGGAAGACCGGCTGCGCCAGGAACGCTCGGACAACGCCCGCTCGGTGACGTGGCTGACGGTGGGCGGTTACCTGACGGTCAGCCTGCTGATCAGCGGGTTCCTCGCTTACTGGGGCCGGCGCGAGCTGACCCGCCTGTCCGACGTGTACGGCAACGCGCTGGCCGAACAGCGCGTCCAGTCGGAACGGGTGGAGCGCCAGGCGTGGCTGCGCTCGGGCCAGAGCAAGCTGGCCGAGCAGGGCATCGGCCAGCGCTCGCTGCCGGCGATGTCGGCAGCGCTGCTGAGCTTCCTGGCGCGCTACCTGGACGTGGCGGTGGGGGCGCTGTACGTGCGCGGCCCGGACGGCGCGCTGCACCGCACGGCGGGCTACGGTTTTGCCGCCAGCGACGAGGAACATGGCAAGGACGTGCTGCCGGGCGAGGGCATCGTCGGGCAGGCGGCCAATGACCGCCGCATCATCCACCTGGAAAACCTGCCGAATTACTACCTGAAGCTGACGTCCGCACTGGGCAGCGGCTCGCCGACCCACATCCTGGTGGCGCCGGTCGAGAGCGATGGCGAAGTCAACGGCGTCGTCGAACTGGGCTTCCTCGGTCCCGTCGGCGAGCGCGAGATCGAATTCCTGAAACTCGTCAGCGGCAATATCGGCACGGCGATCGAAGCGACATTGTCGCGCCAGCGCCTGCATGAAGTGCTGCAGGAAACCCAGCAGCTCAACGAAGAGCTGCAGGTGCAGCAGGAAGAGCTGCGCACGGCCAACGAAGAGCTGGAAGAGCAGTCGCGCGTGCTGGAGGAATCACAGGCCACGCTGGAAAACCAGAAGGCGGAACTGGAGCAGACCAACGAACAGCTGGCCGAGCAGGCGGTCGTGCTGGACCAGCGCAACACGGCGCTGAACGACGTGCAATTGCAGCTGGAAGAGCGCGCCCGCGACCTGGAGCGCGCCAGCCAATATAAATCGCAGTTCCTGGCGAATATGTCGCACGAGCTGCGCACGCCGCTGAACAGCTCCCTGATCCTGGCGAAACTGCTGTCCGATAACCCGCAGGGCAACCTGAACGAAGAGCAGGTGCGCTTCGCCCAGACGATCTACTCGGCCGGCAACGATTTACTCAATCTGATCAACGACATCCTCGACATCTCGAAGGTCGAGGCGGGCAAGCTGGAACTGAACCCGGAAGAATTGCGCCTGCAGCAGGTCGTGCAGGGCATGCAGCGCACGTTCGAGCCGCTGGCCCAGCAGAAGGGCCTGGCCTTCGTCGTCGAGACGGAGCCGGGGCTGCCGGAGACGGTGTACACCGATTGCCAGCGTTTGGAACAGATCCTGAAAAACCTGCTGTCGAACGCCGTCAAGTTCACGGACGCGGGGCGCATCGTGCTGCGCGTGGCGCCCGGCGCGAACGGCAATGTCAGCTTCGCCGTGCAGGATTCGGGCATCGGTATCCGCGCCGACCAGCACGAGACCGTGTTCGGCGCGTTCCAGCAGGCCGACGGCACCACCAGCCGCAAGTATGGCGGCACGGGCCTGGGCCTGTCGATCTCGCGCGACCTGGCCACCTTGCTGGGCGGGACGATTACCCTCGTCAGCGCCGAAGGCAAGGGCAGCACCTTCACGTTGACGTTGCCGCTGCAATGGTCGGCGCCGGGCAAGGAAGAAGTGCCGGCGGCGCCGCCGTCCGCGCTCGCGCCACCGCGGCAGCCGGTCCAGGTCGAGCGCCTGCCGCTGCCGCCGGCACCGCCAGTCGCAGCGCCCGCGCCGGCCAACGTGCCGCGCGCGTTCGAGGACGACCGCGACAAGGCACCGCCACCCAACCGCACGGTGCTGGTGATCGAGGACGAACCGGCGTTCGCCCGCATCCTGTACGACCTGGCGCACGAGATGGACTACCGCTGCCTGGTGGCGTTCGCGGCGGACGAAGGCCTGCAGATGGCCGAGCAGTACCAGCCGAGCGCCATCCTGCTGGACATCCGCCTGCCGGACCGCTCCGGCCTGTCGGTGCTGCAGCTGTTGAAGGACAATCCGCGCACGCGTCACATCCCCGTGCACGTGGTGTCGGCATCCGATGCCGAGGAAGCGGCGCTGCACATGGGCGCCGTCGGCTTCGCCATGAAACCGACCAGCCGCGACGCCCTGCTGGACGTGTTCGCACGCCTGGAGCAGAAGTTCACGCAGAAGATCAAGCGCATCCTGCTGGTGGAAGACGACGCGCGCCAGCGCGACAGCGTGGTGCAGCTGATCTCCGACGAGGACATCGAGATCGAAGCGGTGGAGTCGGGCGAAAAGGCGCTGGCGCTGCTGCGCACGACGATCTTCGACTGCATGATCATCGACCTGAAGCTGCCGGACATGCAGGGCAACGAGCTGCTGCAGCGCATGGCGCACGAGGAAATCGCGTCGTTCCCGCCGGTGATCGTCTACACGGGCCGCAACCTGACGCGCGCCGAGGAAGCGGACCTGCACAAGTATTCCCGTTCCATCATCATCAAGGGCGCCCGTTCGCCGGAACGCCTGCTGGACGAAGTGACGCTGTTCCTGCACAAGGTCGAGTCGGAGATGACCAGCGAACGCCAGACGATGCTGAAAACGGTGCGCTCGCGCGACCGCGTGTTCGAAGGCCGCCGCATCCTGCTGGTGGACGACGACGTGCGCAACATCTTCGCGCTGACCTCCGCACTGGAACAGAAGGGCGCCATCGTCGAAATCGGCCGGAACGGGTTCGAGGCACTGGAGAAGCTGGATGCCGTGCCGGACATCGACCTGGTGCTGATGGACGTCATGATGCCCGGCATGGACGGCCTGGAAGCGACGCGCCGCATCCGTGCCGACAACCGCTTCGCGCGCCTGCCGATCATTGCCATCACGGCCAAGGCGATGAAGGACGACCAGGAGCAGTGCCTGGCCGCCGGCGCCAACGACTATCTCGCCAAACCGATTGACCTGTCGCGCCTGTACTCGCTGCTGCGGGTCTGGATGCCCGCACTGGATCGGATCTGACATGCAGCATCGCCCTCATCACAGCGATACCGACATCGAGCTGCGCATGCTGATGGAGGCGATCTACCTGAAATACAGCTACGACTTCCGCGACTACACGGGAGCGTCGCAGAAGCGCCGCGTCCTGCACGCCATGCGCGAGATGGGCTGCGAGACCATCTCGCAACTGCAGTCGCGCGTGCTGCACGAACCGGCCGCGTTTTCCGAGCTGCTGCAGTTCCTGACGATTCCCGTCACCGAGATGTTCCGCGATCCGACGTATTACGCGGCGCTGCGCGAGCACGTGATGCCGGTGCTGTCCACCTATCCGTCGCTGAAGATCTGGGTAGCCGGCTGCAGCACGGGCGAGGAAGTGTATTCGCTGGCGATCCTGCTGAAGGAGGAAGGCCTGCTGGAACGCAGCATCATCTACGCCACCGACATCAACCCGCAGTCGCTGGAGAAGGCGAAAAAGGGCGTGTTCCCGCTCGACAGCATGCGTGCCTACACGGAGAACTACCAGGCGTCTGGCGGCAAGCGCGCCTTCTCCGACTACTACACGGCGGCCTACAACGCCGCGTTGTTCGACCGCTCGCTGGCGGAAAACGTCACGTTCGCCGATCACAGCCTGGCCACCGACACCGTGTTCGCGGAAACGCAGTTCATCAGCTGCCGCAACGTGATGATCTATTTTAAGAAGAAGCTGCAGGAGCGCGCGCTGGGCCTGTTCCATGAGTCGCTGTGCCACCGCGGCTTCCTGGGCCTGGGCAGCAAGGAGAGCATCGACTTCTCCGCGTACGGTCCGCGCTTCGAACCGATCGTCAAGCGCGAACGCGTGTTCAGGAAGCTGTGATGGAGACGCTTCCGGGGACCCTGCTGCAAGGCCGCCAGTTCGCGGCGGTCGTCATCGGCGCTTCCGCCGGCGGCGTCAACGCGCTGCTGGAGATCCTGCCCGCGCTGCCCAAGTCCACTCCCTTCCCGGTCCTGGTCGTGCTGCACGTGATGAAGGGGCGGCAGAACCAGCTGGCCGAGGTATTCCAGCAGCGGCTGGCCGTGCGCGTGCTGGAAGCGGCCGATAAGGACGAACTGCAGCCCGGCACACTGTACTTCGCGCCGGCGGGCTACCATCTGTCGGTGGAGGAGGGCGGCGTGCTGTCGCTGAGCCAGGAGGAGCCGGTGCATTTCGCCCGGCCCGCGATCGATATCACGATGGCCTCGGCGGCCGATGTGTATGGCCCACAATTGGCGGGTATCCTGCTGACGGGCGCGAACCAGGATGGCGCCGCGGGCCTGGCCGCCATCGGCGCTGCCGGCGGCCTGACGGTGGTGCAGGACCCGCTTGAGGCGCAAGTGGCCGTGATGCCGAATGAAGCGATCAGGTTGCGCCAGCCGGACCTGGTGCTGACCCTGCAGGAGATCCGCAGCCTGCTGCTGAAGTTGGAGAACAAGCAATGAATACTATGGCCCCCCAAGGTGCCACGCGCGACGTGACGAAGCTCCTCATCGTCGACGACCTGGCGGAAAACCTGCGCGCGCTGAACGCCGTCATCCGCGCCGACGACCGCGTGGTGTACCAGGCGTCGTCCGGCGACGAAGCGCTGGCGCTGCTGCTGGAGCACGACTTCGCGCTGGCGATCCTGGACGTGCAGATGCCGGGCATGGACGGCTTCGAGCTGGCGGAACTGATGCGCGGCACGGACAAGACGCGCCACATCCCGATCGTCTTCGTCAGCGCGGCCGGCAAGGAACTGAATTACGCCTTCAAGGGCTACGAGACGGGCGCCGTCGATTTCCTCTACAAGCCGCTCGATCCGGACGCGGTGCGCAGCAAGGTCAACGTGTTTGTCGACCTGCATTGCCAGCGCATGGAGATCCGTCGCCGCGTGGAAGAACAGCAGGCGACGATGAACGAACTGCGCGCGGCGCAGGAAGAGATGCGCTATGCGCTGCGCATGCGCGACGAGTTCATGTCGATGGTGGCGCACGAGCTGCGCACGCCACTCAACACGCTGTACCTGGAAACGCAGATGCGCAAGATGCAGCTCGATAAGGGCAACACGTCCGCCTTCGGTCCCGAGCAGCTGGCCGGCATGGTGGCGCGCGACGGGCGCCAGATCCAGTCGATGATCCGCCTGATCGACGACATGCTCGACGTCTCGCGCATCCGCAGCGGCGTGCTGTCGATCCGGCCATGCGACACGGAGCTGCGCGACATCCTGCAGCGCCTCACCAGCGACCTGGCGCGCCAGGCGGCGGATGCGGGTACCCACTTCGAACTGGAAGCGCCCGAACCCGTGAACGGCTGCTGGGACGAGTTCCGCATCGAGCAGGTGATCATCAACCTGCTGACCAATGGCCTGCGCTACGGCGGGGGCAAGCCGGTGCGCGTGCGCCTGTCGGCGGACGAGAACGAAGCGCGCATCGACGTCATCGACGAGGGCGCCGGCATTCCCGAGGACATGCTGGGGCGGATCTTCCTGCCGTACGAGCGGGGCCAGGGCAACGGCGTGCCGTCCGGCCTGGGCCTGGGTCTGTACATTTCGCGCCAGCTGGCCGAGGCCCACCAGGGCACGCTGACGGTACGCAGCAAACCGGGGGAAGGCTCCGTCTTCACGCTGGCGCTGCCGCGCACCGCGGGAGCGTAAATGACGGCGATGGAAACGGCCCGCACCGGCGACGTGATCGACGCGCGCGAGCTGCAGTATGCGGTCGACCGCCTGGTCGAAATGGCGGGCGAATTCTGCGACACCGTTGGCGAGAACACGACCTTTCCCGAGCAGCGCCAGATCCTGCGCCGCACGCACAGCCTGCTGAACCTGTCGGTGTGGCTCGATGGCGGCGCCAATATCCCGCTGGCGCCCGGCCAGCCGCGCGTGACGGCGGCGCAGATCAACGATGCCATCGATTACTGCATTGCCGCCAGCCGTGAGCTGACCACGTTGACGGCACGCCTCGCGCTGATCGACGCGCTGCTCGACTTCTTCCAGGACGTGCTGAAGGGAGAGGGCAGCGAGATCGTCGCCTCGGCCGTGCAGCTGCGTAAAGTGTGCGACGCGGGCGATCCGGCGGTGGTGACCAATGCGGCGAGCCGCTACCGCCTGGCCGATTTTCATGCCCGCGAATGGGAGGCGGCGCAGTACGTGCTGCTGCCGCTGAACGGCCTGCGCTCGCCCGACATGGCGGAGATCGGCGAGGCGGTTCAGCCGGAAGCGCCGACCGCGTCGCCCGCTTCCGCGCAGGTGTCGGCACGTGTTGCGGCCCGGGTTGCGGCAATGCCGCCGCTGCAGTCGGCTGACGTGGCCACGCCGCAGATCCTGCACTCGACGCGCGCCGACGGCCCGAAGCTGGCAGCGCTGACGAGCGAGGAAGTGCTGCAACTGAAGACCCGTTCGCCCGGCGTGCGCGTGCTGCCGCTGGTGGTCTACGAACTGACGCGCCGCCCGATGCTGACGGTGGCAAAAGGACCGGCGCCGGCGGCATCCGCCAGCACGACGCTGGCGCTGACCGTGCAGGTTGTGCGCGCCGGGGCGAAGAACGTGCCCGTGGCGGGCGCCCGGGTGGTCGGCTTTACGGACTTCGCGGCGCGTGCTGGCGCGGAAGCGCTGAGCGATGCGAGCGGCATGGCACAGCTCGACCTGGATGCGGGCGTGGCGCTGCAGGCGTTGCTGGTGTACGGACCGCCCGGCTACTGGGGCATGTACCGCCGCGACGTCACGCTGAACAAGGGCGCCACGCTGGCGCTGCAGCCGATCGACATGGCAGCGCCGGATTACCTCGCGCAGCTCTACGGCGGCAGCGTAATGGACGCCGGCGCGGGCGTCACCGTCGGCGTCATCGACACGGGCGTGGACGATACCCATCCGGATATCGAGCTGGCCGGCGGCGCCGCGTTTGTCGTGGCCGAGAGCGATGCCGGCGGCGCCGGCCCGGCCGCCGTCGATGGCGACCATGGCAGCCACGTCGCCGGCATCATCGCCAGCCGTGGCAGTGTGCCGTCAGGCCGGCCCGGCGTCGCGCCCGGCGTGCGGCTGATGAGCTATCGCGTCTTCCCCAACGCCGGCACGGGCGCCACCAACTACGACATTATCCGCGCCATCGACCGCGGCGTCTCGGACGGCTGCGACCTGCTCAACCTGAGCCTGGGCGGCTCCACCCGCGACGAAGCGTTGCGCGAGGCGATCAAGGACGCGTTCGACAACGGCACGTTGTGCTTTGTCGCCACGGGCAACGACGGGCGCGGGCCGGTCAGCTATCCGGCGCGCTGGCCCGAAGCGGTGGCCGTGTCGGCGCTGGGGTGCACGGGGACATTCCCGGCCGAGTCGTCCGAAACGCTGGACGTGGCGGCGCCGTTTTCGACGCAGGACGATACCGTGTTCGTGGCCGGCTTTTCCAACGTGGGCGAGGAAGTGGACCTGACGGGGCCGGGCGTGGGCATCGTCTCGACGGTGCCGGGCGGCGGCTATGGCGTCATGAGCGGCACGTCGATGGCCTGCCCCGCCGTCACCGGCATGGCGGCCGCGCTGCTGTCCTGCCATCCGGACGTGCTGGCGATGCCGCGCGACCGCGAGCGTTCCATCGCCATGCTGCGCATCGTGAACGGCGCCGCCGGCACGGTGGGATTCGCGCGCAATTTCGAAGGCCTGGGGCTGTTGCAAAAGGCTTGAGGACAGGAGGCCGGCGATGGACTACACTGACACGATGCGCCGCCTGGTCATTCGCCAAACAAGAGATGCCACGCTGTCCGCCGACCAGGCGGAAGGCGTCGTGTGCGCGTTCGACCAGGCCCGGGTCGTCAACCGCGACGGCAAGACGCTGCTGGTCGATTTCGATCCCTGCGAGATCGACCGCCTGCGCGAACGGCTGCCCGGCTGGCTGGTCTCCGAACAGGGTCCGCCGGTGCCGGTGCCGGATCACTGCCTGCGCATCAAGACATAATCAGGGGCAGAAGCCTGCCGGGGACTGGCTCTCTGTCACAGACGGAAGCCTGCCGGGGACTGGCTCCTCTCGGGACGAAGGGCCCGCGAGGTGCCTGTCCCCGACGTAAAAGCGTGAAGTAAACGTTACGGTCGATTCGCCCAAACTTCGGGGACAGGCACGCATCACAGGGCCGGAGGCCCTGAGATACGAGCCAGTCCCCCCATCCTCAAGCGGTACGGAAGAACGCCACCACCTGCGCCAGCTGCGCCGCCTGTTCCTGCATGCTCTGCGACGCGGCCGCCGCTTCCTCGACCAGCGCCGCATTCTGCTGCGTCACCTCGTCCATCTGCGTGATCGCCGTGTTGATCTGGCCGATGCCCGCCGTCTGTTCCTGGCTGGCCGAGGCGATGTCGCCCATGATGCTGGTGACGCGCTGGATGCTCTGCACGATATCGCCCATCGTCCGGCCGGCGTCGTTGACGAGGCGCGAGCCTTCATCCACGCTGGTCACGGATGCGGTGATCAGTTCCTTGATCTCGCGCGCCGCGGCGGCCGAGCGCTGCGCCAGGCCGCGCACTTCGGTGGCGACGACGGCAAAGCCGCGTCCCTGTTCGCCGGCGCGCGCTGCTTCCACGGCCGCGTTCAGCGCCAGGATATTGGTCTGGAAGGCGATGCCGTCGATGACGGCGATGATGTCGACGATCCGGCGTGCCGACGTGTTGATCGTGCCCATCGTATCGACCACCTGCGCGACGATGGCGCCGCCCTTGGTGGCGACGTCGGATGCGGCCATGGCCAGCTGGTTCGCCTGCAGCGCGTTGTCGGCATTCTGGCGCACGGTGGACGTCAGCTCTTCCATCGACGATGCGGTTTCCTCCAGCGAGCTGGCCTGCTCTTCCGTGCGTGCCGACAGGTCCATATTCCCCGCCGCGATCTGGCGCGACGCCGTGCCGATGGCGTCCGTGCCGCCGCGCACCTGCGTGACGACGTTCAGCAGCGCGTCGTTCATGCCCTTCAGCGCCTGCAGCAGCCGGCCCGTCTCGTCGGCGCGGCCGGTGGCGATCACGGAGGACAGGTCGCCGCCGGCCACCGTCTCGGCCACCGTCAGCGCTTCGCCCAGCGGGCGGGTGATCGACCGGGTCACGATGTACGCGACGGTGCAGCCGGCCGTGAGCGCGACGACGCCGAGGATGACCATCAGCATGCGCGTATTGGCATACATGGCGCTGGCTTCCTCGCCGGCGACGCGGGCCTGCTCGGCCTCGTAGGCGATCAGATCGTCCATCGCCGCCAGCACGCCCGTCAGGCTGGGCGCCGCTTCCTTCAGCAGATACTCCGTGCCGTCCTGCACTTCGCCTTCCTTGCGCAGCGCAATGAGCTTGTTGTTCTTGACGGCACCTTCCTTGAGCAGGCGGTTGACGGTCTCCATCAGCGCGCGTTCCTTGTCGGTCGACAGGCGCTTGACCAGTTCCGCGTTGGCCGCGCCGTAGCGCTTGCGTGCCTCGGCCACTTTCGCCAGCTCGGCGTTCATCGCTTCCGTGCTGGGAGTGACCATGATGGTCGTCAGCGACAGCGTGATGTTGCGGATGTTGTCGACCATCGTGTTGGCCGCGGCCAGCTTGACGTTCTTGTCGCGCACGATGTCGTCGGTGCGGCCGCCGATGCGTGCCAGCGACGTCAGCGCCAGCGCGATAATGGCCACCAGCAGCACGAGTACGGTGGCAAACCCCAGCCCGAGGCGGGCGCCGATCTTGAGATTGGCGAGTGACATGTCTTCCCCACATGAAAATTGTTGAACGGTGGGCGCCCGGCGTGGGGCAGGCGCTCTTGGTGGCGACCCGTCCGTCCATTGTTAATCAAAAGGGACCCGGGCCGACGAGACGCGGCCGTTTTTACTGAATGTTGTCTCACGGGAACAACGGACTGTTGTCGGTCCTGAATGACTGTCCGTCTGCCATGGCTTGCATCGTGGCGCCCGTGTCCCGCCGTACAATGGAACGAACCCGGGAGGCGCGCTGTGAAACGCGATTGGCAAACAGGATCGGCAAAGGACGTGGGGCGGCGCGAATGGCTGCTGAAGCGCAATTGCTCGCTGACGCCGCGCCAGACCATGGTCAGCTGGGCCGTGCTGGTGGCGATGTCGCTGGGCGTCGGCCTGTTCTGCACGTGGCACGGGGCGTCGCTGGTGCTGTTGTTCACGGCACTGGAAATGACGGCTGTGACGGCCGCGTTCGTCTTCTACAGCCGCCACGCCGCCGACTTCGACCGCATCGTGCTCGACGAGGGCCATGTCACCATCGACAAGATGCGGGGCGGAAGAACTCGGCAATACCAGCTGGAAGCGCTGTGGCTGCGCGTCACGCCGCCGGCGCGGCGGCGTGACCCGGTGCGGCTGACCGCCCGCGGCGTCAGCGTGGAAGTGGGAAGCTATCTGCTGGAACCGCAGCGGCGCCTGCTGGCGAAGGAACTGCGCGAGGCACTGGCCGCCCGATGAACGCCGAAAAAAAACCTGCCACCGGCAAAGCCAGGGGCAGGCAAAAGGCTTGGGTAAAACGGGAATGTCTGTCGTAGATAAAATCAGAAGCGGTAGCCGACGCCAACGCCGATCAGCACCGGATCGACCTTGACCTTGCTGGCCTTGACGCCGCCGATCAGCACGTCGCTGCGCAGCTGCAGCTTCTTGACATCGAGATTCAGCGACCAGTTCTGGTTCAGCTTGTAATCGACGCCGGCCTGCAGTGCGAGGCCCCAGCTGTCGTGCTCAAGGCTGCCCTGGCCGTTCAGGATGTGATTGCTGGAGAACGTCGTCCAGTTGACGCCGGCACCGACGTACGGGCTCAGCGTGGCCCCCGGCATGAAGTGGTATTGCGCCAGCAGCGATGGCGGCAGGTGCTTGAACGTGCCGATCGTCTTGCCGTCCAGGTAGACGTCGTGTTTCTGCGGGTACGTCAGCACCAGCTCGGCGGCGATGTTCGGGGTGAAGAAATAGGAGATGTCGATCTCGGGGATGGTCTTGTCGGACACGCCAATGCGGTCGGAGGCGCCGACGCCGGCCAGCGGCTCGGACTTGTCGGCCGGATCGATATGCACTGCACGAGCACGCACTTGCCACGGGGACGTTTGCGCCGAGGCTGCGACGGATGTCATGGCTGCCGACACTGCGAGAACTGCCAGGATTGCTGTTTTCATTTCACTTCCTCTTTTTTGATGTCGTTTGTTGCTGGAGAGAAGTTTAGTGACGCACCGCAGCAAAAACTTTGACTCAGATCAAAATTGCCCGAACGAATACACGGCAGTCATTGCGTCGCCGCTGTCCGGATCACGCCATGTAGCGCCCTTGTGCTAACGCAAAAGCCGGCGCCCGTCCCCGTGTAACCATTGCCTCTCGTAAATCTTTTGCGATGCGGGACAATGGACGATTTCCTTTCTTACTACGAACAGGAGCTGGGCCTCCTGCGGCGTGCCACCCAGCAGTTCGGCCGGCAGTTCCCCGATATCGCGGCGGAACTGCTGTTGTCCGGTGGCGAGAGCGGCGACCCGCAGGTGGAGCGGCTGCTGCAGTCGGCAGCGCTGCTCAACGCGCGCGTGGCGCAGCAGCTCGACGACGGTCACGTGCGCTTTACCGGCGCGTTGCTGGAGATGCTGGAATCGCACTACGGCCGCCCGCTGCCCTCGTGCAGCGTGGCGCAGGTGGACTTCGGCGGCCGCGAGATCGCCACGGCGACCGTCATCCCGCGCGGCACGGCGATGAAGACGCTGGCCGCCCCCGAGTGCCGCTTTCGCACCGCGTACGACGTGACGATCGCGCCGGTGGCGATCGCGGAGGCGCGCTTCGTTCCCGGCATCGACGTGCCGGTGGCGCTGGGTGTGCCGTTGCAGGCCGCCTGCGAGCTGCGCATCGTCATCTCCAGCAGCGCCGCAAACGTCGCGCTGAAGGACTGCGGTGTCGCGACGCTGCGCGTGTATGTCGATGGGGACGGGCCGTTGCGTGCGGCGTTCCAGGATGCGATGTTCACCCGCACGCTGTGCGCCTGCGTGGAAGCGGGCAAGCAGTGGCGCATGCTGCCGGCGCTGCCCTGCCGCGCGGTCGGCTATGCCGATGACGACGCGTTGCTGGCGACGGACAGCGCGTCCACGTCCGGCTTGCGGCTGTTGACGGAATACTTCGCGTTCCCGGAAAAATTCGACTTCTTCGATATCGATCTCAACGCTCTGCTGAAAGGGTGCCCGGCCGACTGTCGCCAGCTGGCGCTGCACCTCGTGCTGCCGGACCTGCGCGACACGGCGGTACCGCGCCTGCTGCGCGTGCTGAGCGCAGCGCACCTGCGCCTGGGCTGCACGCCGGTCGTCAACGTGTTCGCCGACGTCCCGGCACCGATCCGCGTGACGGCACCGCAGCGCGGCTGCCGGCTCGCGCCGGACGATCAGCGCAGGGACATCTACAGTATCGATGCGGTCAGCCTGCAGTATCGGCGCAACGGCCGGAGCGTCAGCGTGGACCTGGCGCCGTTTCACAGCTTGCGGCGCACGCACGACCAGCAGTACTGGCTGGCGCGCACTGCCGAGACCATCCTGGGCACGGAGCGCACCTTGTCCTTTGTCGATGCGGACCAGGTGCCGCTCGATATCGAGGAAGGGTTTGCGCACGTGCGGCTGACGTGCACGAACGGCAGCGTGCCCCCATCGCTCCGGTACGGCGGCAAGGACGGCGATCTGACCTGCGAACATGTCGCCGGCAGCTGCCCGATACGCATGCTGCGCCAGCCGACGCCCCCAGGCCGCGCCGCGGGCCAGCGCGGCGCGCACTGGAAGGTCATCGCGGCCTTGTCGCCCAACTACCACACGCTGACGGCCGAAGGCCTGCCCGAGCTGCTGGCGACGTTGCGCCTGCATGCGCCGCCGAACAGCGCGGTCGCCAGGCGCCAGCTGGCCGGCATCGTCGGCCTGGCGCACCACGCCACGGCGGCCTGGCTGCCGTTCGCCCAAGGCGCGACGTACATGCACGGCATCGAAGTTCACGTGACGCTGGACGAAGAGGCTTTCGGCGAACGCAGCATGCACGCCTTCGCGCAGGTGCTGGACCGCTACTTTGCCTATTACGTCCACAGCACCAGTTTTACGCGGCTCGTCATCCTGTCCGCCGCGACCGGCCAGGAGCGGCTGCGCTGCGCGCCGCGTGCCGGCACCGTACTGCCGATCTGAGGAACCCCGATGAACCTTCGAGACACCTTCATCGACCTGCTGGTCGACCACCGCGACCTGCTGACGAACAACCGGCCGGTGCGCCTGCGCGTTGACCACCCCGGCATGTTCATGGAAGACGTGCTGCTGCCGCAGCGCGTGCAGGGCAGCGAATCGATCTGCGGCGGTTTCGAATACCGCGTGCTGTGCGTGGCGTTGAACGCTCACCTGCCGCTGAAGGAATTCATCGCGCTGCCGGCGGCCATCGACTTCGTCACGGACACCGGCAAGCTGCGCACCGTCACGGGCGTCATCACCGAAGCGGCCAGCGGCGACAGCGACGGCGGGCTGGCGAGCTACCAGATCGTCATCCGCGACGCGCTGGCGGTGATGGACAAGCGCGTCAACACCCGCGTCTTCCGCAACAAGAACGAGATCGAGATCGTCCAGCTGCTGGTACAGGAATGGCAGCAGACGAGCCCTGTGCTGGCCACGCAGTTCCGGCTCGAGATCGACTGGCTGATGAAACCGGCGAAATATCCGGCGCGCGAATTCACGATGCAGTACAACGAATCGGACGCCGCGTTCATCCGCCGCGTGCTCAAGCGCCGCGGCATCTGCTGGCACTTCGGCCCGGACGATACAAAGAATTATCTGGCGCACCGCCTGGTGCTGTGGGATCACTTCGAAAGCGTACTGCCCAACGCGGCCGACACGGTGCGCTACCACCGCGACGCGGCAACCGAGGAGTGCGACACCATCACCTCGTGGAACGCCGTGCGCACGCTGCAGGTAGGCAGCGTCAGTCGCCACAGCTGGAACTACAAGGACCCGTACGGCCCGTTCTTGATGAGCATGAACATCGAGAGCCGGGTCACGCAGTGCAACGCGCTGGGCGACATCGGCGTCACGCTGAACGACTACCAGGTACTGATGCCGCACGCGGGCGACAACCACGACGACCTGATCGCGCTGGGCACGCTGGCGATGAAGCGCCACGACCTGGAAACGAAATGCTTCCGCGGCGAAGGCAGCGTGCGCGACTTCCGCGCCGGCGAATCGTTCAAGCTGACGGGCCATCCCGAGATCGACCGGCACCCGCGCGAAGAGCGCGAGTTCGTCATCACGGAACTGCACATCGCCGCGCAGAACAACCTGCCGAAGGAGCTGGCCGAGCGGGTCGAAAAGCTGTTCCGCCGCAGCCGCTGGCATAACGCCGACATGGACGACCTGACCGACAGCGGCCGCCGCTCGCGCATCCGCTTCACGGCGGTCCGCAAGGGCATCGACATCGTGCCGGCATTCGACGCCCGCACTGACCTGCCGCGCGTGCACATGCAGACGGCAATGGTGGTGGGACCGGAAAACGAAGAGGTGCACTGCGATGAACTGTACCGGGTGCGCATCCGCGTGACGGGCACGCGCGAAGCGGACCACGCCCACAGCGACGGCAGGAACGGCGCCTCCGACACGGACCGCGATTCGGCCTGGGTCCGCGTCGCCACCAACTGGGCCGGCGAAGGCCCGCACAGCGGCAAGCAATGCGGCGCGGTCAGCCTGCCGCGCGTCGGCTCGGAAGTGCTGCTGGCCTTCCTGGGCGGCGACCCGGACAAACCGATCATCGTCGGCCAGCTGTACAACCAGAAGGGGCAGCCGCCCGCCCTCAGCACGGCCGGCGGCCTGCCGGGCAACCGCAACCTCTCCGGCATCCGCACCAAGGAGGTCAAGCAGGGCGGCCGCGGCAACCAGCTGCGCTTCGACGACACCAATGGGCAGATCAGCGCGCAGCTGGCCAGCGATCATGGGGCGTCCCAGCTGAACCTGGGTTTTCTGACGCAGCCGCGGAAGTCTGGGTATGCCGAGGAGCGGGGGCAGGGGGCGGAATTAAGGAGCGATCAGAAAGTCGCGGTGCGTGGCATCGAAGGCGTCCTGATTACCGCCGAAAGCAGCGACAGCAAATCGGGCAATCATCTCGAACGGGCGGAATTACTGCGTATTGCTGAAGGCCTGCAAAAGCTGGCGAAAGAGCTGGCAACGCGCGCGAGCGACCATGCCGGCGACAAGGCGGGCGGCGAATCGCTGGGTCAACTGCTGGACGCGCTGAAGAACCTGGAAGACAAGGGCGCGCCTGTCGTGGCACTGAGCGGTCCCGCAGGCCTTGTCGCAGGCAGCGCCGCCAATATCGCGCTGGGGGCCGCCACCGATATCGACATCCTCAGCGCGAAAGCGACCAACGTCGCCGCGGGTGAGACCGTGTCTGTCCGCGCATCGCAAGGCCTGAGCCTGTTCGCCAACGAAGGCGGCGCAAAGGTGACCGCCGCAAGCGGAAAGGTCAGCGTACAGGCGCAGGACGATCAGCTGGAACTGCTGGCAAAGAAGGTCCTGGAAATCATCAGCAATACCGACTGGATCACGATCAAGGCCAAGAAGGGCGTGCGCATCAATGGGGGCGGCACGGAGCTCGAACTCAGCCCAGGCGGGATCAAAGGCTACACGTCCGGGAAGCACCACATGTACGCAGCGGATCACCAGACATTCCCCGGTCAGAACAAGGAGATGAAATTCCCCGGCGATAAACCGGTGCACAAGATCTGCGTCCCCTGCCTGCGCATCGCAGCGCAGGCCCACAGCCCCTTTGCCCCATCCAAATGACCCACGACACCTGTTCCACGTACCTGCTGATCGATAGCGCAATGATCGGTGACGCTCTTCCCATGCCCTGGGCCAGCAAAAGACGCTGCCCGGATTGGGCCCGGCCGCTATACGACCGCAAGGCGGGAACCGTCAGCCCCGTGCTGATGGATATCGAAGCGGCTCGCGCCGCAGGTCGCATGAGCGACGTCATGGCGTTCGCGAATGCACGGCGGCCGCAGTTGCACCTGTCCCTCATCGACACGCTGATGTCGCTGGATCAGCTATGCGAACACCTGCGCCGCTTTATCTACTTCGTTGACGAGCAGGGCATGGAATACACCTTGCGCCTGGCCGACTGCGCCGTGCTCCCGGCACTGATGGCCGCGCTGACGCCGGCGCAATGGGCCGCCATCACCGCGCCGATCAGATCGTGGAGGGTGCATGGCCGAGACGGCGCCCTGTTTGAACTGCCCAAACCGACGTCTCTCCCAGACGAGATATCGCCGCTGATCCTAAGCCAGCAGCAGATGGCTGCGCTGAAGAACGCGATGGGCGTCGATCAACTGCTGGCTAATCTGCGCACGATGCGCCCAGGCCACCAGTTCGCCGCAACGCCGCTTGCCGAGTATGAGATGGCCAGCAAGGCCCGGCAGATGTGGCATGCGGCCGGGCGGGAGGACGATGCGACGCTGCTGCTCCTTGCCCGTGGGGCCTTCGATACCGGCGGGAAGATTCTTTGGTTGCCGGGTATGCCGGCGATTTTAGGAGGATCGGATATCGACGTTGTGCGCAAAAAAATCGCTGAGTGCGTCGCGAACCAGTTTTGAATATCAACAGCTATTGTTTAGGAGACCTGCATGAGCAATATTTCGCGCGTGATTGCCCGGGCTACGATGGCCTGTGCCCTTGTCCTGGCTGTCTCCGGGTGCTCAATGTCCAGGTTGATAGTTTCCAAAGAAAGGAGCGCCTTCGACACCACACCTGCGGACATAGTGGCAGCACATCATTTAGGCAAGGACTATAGCATTGAGGACGTATCCGTAAATGGGCAATGGGGGGGTAACGCCGGCAGGGGCGGAGGAGGTGGCGGATATGTTTGTTGCGTACTATTGCCGAGTATATGGCGGCCCGGCCTTGTTGCTGAAGTTAAATGGCGGGTACGTGACTGGCGAAACGAGAATAAGGAGGAGACGAAAGTTGGGATACAGAAAAGTATTGTAGATGAAGGAGTCTACATCGCGACGGCTTCGGTGGAACCGTACACAGAGCTCGGGAGCTTGTATGTCCACTTCTTTCCAGGCGGGAAGGTGCGTGTGGTGGCAAGTATGTACGGTCCATTTGGCCCCGGACATCCCATCAGGGAAGGGCCGGAAGAGCACAAGACCGCAGCTGTTGGGACGCGTCTGGAGAAAAGAAATAACGCCAATTCTATCAATTCGTTGGGGAAGTAATGGACTCATCCTCCTTGACCTCCAAGATCACAGCGGCGTACTCAGCACCAAACAGTGGACTGACCGCTTATATCCCAGCGCCTTGCGATTCTGCGAAATGCGAGGCCACTCTCCAAATAGGAATATTTTTTGATGGCACAAAAAATAATATGGAGAAGGATGAGCCGGTTTTTGGCGAATCCAATGTGGTGCGCCTCTATACAGCCTATCCCGACGAGAAGGAAGTGGGAATATTCAAAAAATATATAAGCGGTGTTGGCACACCCCTTGTCGAAATATCCGAAAGAAAATGGACTACGTTCGGTTCTGCATTCGCTTCTGGTGGATATGCTAGAGTTCTGTTGGGTCTATGCTGGATACTCAATCATATCAGTATGAAGGCATTCAATACGCGAGTGTTCAACGGCGATCAAATTGCGGGTCTCTGCAGTAAAGATCGATCTGGCGCAATACCGGAGGCGCTAACGAACCTGGGGCGGAGCGAGGGATTGATGGAGTTTGAGGACAATGAGGAAGACCGAAATAATTTCTTTTTCGCGCAAGCGAAGGCTCTGGAGGAAAAACTTCAGAGTTCGGGAGTGAGGATTTCGGAATGTATTCTTGATGTTTTCGGTTTTTCCCGCGGTGCGGCTGAGGCACGGGTATTCTGCACTTGGCTAGAGAGGCTCACGATAAATGGCAAACTTGCTGGAGTTCCTCTTACTTTTCGATTCCTGGGGATTTTCGACACAGTTGCCTCAGCGGGCGTTATGGAGGGCGTCGGCAAGACCATTGTCAACTCCACTGGAGGGCACGTCGGTTGGGCAAGAGCGGAGTATCTGCGAATTGGCCACCGTATCAAGACCTGTGTTCACATGGTCGCAATGCATGAGTTACGCAAGAATTTTCCTTTGGACGAGGTTTCCACCGATGGAGGCATTCCATCTAACTGCCGGGAAATCGCCTACCCGGGCGCGCACAGCGATATCGGCGGGGGCTACGCTCCCGGGGAATTGGGCTTGGCCTGTGGCGAAGATGCAGAAGCTGCGGACGCGCGGAAGCTGTCGCAAATTCCATTGCGACATATGATGGAATGCGCGATAGCCGCCGGGGTCCCGTTTCCGGTAAGAACCGACGGCCGCTATGCGATCAGCCCGGAGCTGGCGAACGCCTATAAGCAATTCCTCGACGTTTCCAAACCCGCCAGCAGGATGCTCAGCGAATGGATGGCCCCCTACTTGGCTTGGCGGTGGCAGGTACTGAATCAATATGAAAAGTTGGGTCACGTCAAGCGCGCAACCGAGGACCGGAGGCACCTGATCGAGTCAAACGAACAAATGATGAAGGACGCTCGGAAGCTGGGCTTCAAAGGTGATGAGGAACTGGCGAAGAAGTTCGTCGGCTTGGCACGCACCGTCAAAACATTCGACATGAAGCACTTGGAGTATCGGCAAGAAGACTTGGCAACTCTCGACCCTGAGGCGCCGCACGTGCTCGCGTCGGCACGTGCGGCGGCGCCGGTCCCGCCCGAGCTGGCGGAGTTTTTTGATACCTATGTCCATGATTCCCTTGCCGGGTTTCGGAACGATCTGGTTGAGCGGACGGGGTATTGGCGCTACCGGCGCGCCTTCAGGGGCAATGACCGGCCCCAGCTGACGAAAAACGATGAGAGCCATCCCAAAACTGAGACCACGGCGTGAACACAGGGGACCCGCGTGAAAAACAGCAAAGGAAAAGGAGTAATCCGCCTGGGCGACAAAACCAGCCACGGCGGATCGGTCATCTCGGCCGCCACCGATCTGAAATACCTCGGCAAATGCGTGGCGCTTGAGGGCAATCAGGTCGTCTGCCCGAAGTGCAAAGGCGTATTCCCCATCAAGGCACCGGGCAGTGAGCGTAAGCATAAAGGAAAGCGGGTGACATATGACGGCGACAAGGCTGCCTGCGGCGCCAAGCTGCTGTCATCCATCTGACATCTATCAGCAGCACCGATGCACTTGGTTATGAACTACCCGTCCAGGCAAGAAAAAAGGCCAACTGGGCAGTTGACCTTTTTCCGGTATTCACGGCGTACTGCTTTGACCGATGCCGTTGTCTCGGTAGATCACATCAAACGTCGATATTCCCGGCCCGCAGCGCATTCGACTCGATGAAGTTCCGGCGAGGTTCGACATCGTCGCCCATCAGGGTGGTGAAGATCTGGTCCGCGGCGATCGCGTCTTCGATCTGCACCTTCAGCAGGCGGCGCACCGTTGGGTCCATCGTCGTTTCCCACAGCTGCTCCGGGTTCATCTCGCCCAGACCTTTGTAGCGCTGCTTCGAGACGGTGCGTTCCGCTTCGTCGCGCAGCCAGCCCATCGCGTGGTGGAAGTCGACGATGGCCGATTCCTTCGTGCGCTCGCCTTCGCCGCGGCGGATGAAGGCGCCTTCGCCGATCAGGCCCGTGAACGTTTCGGCCGCTTTCGCCAGCACGGCGTAGTCGGAGCCGCCCACGAAGTCGGCGTCGATCGTGCTGACCTTGACGTTACCGTGATGCATACGCTCGATCCACAGCATGTGCTTTTCCGACAGCTCGTCGGAGCGCACGGAGACCGTGACACTGCCGTCGTTGACGTTGTCGGCCAGCGCTTGCGCGGAGGCGCGCGCTGCTTCGACGGTGGACAGGTCCAGCTTAACGCCCGTCATGATGGCCGTCAGCGCGGCGCGGTCGATGACGCGCGTCAGGCGCATCATGACGGCGTTGGCCAGGTTGTACTGGCGTGCCAGTTCGGCCAGCGGCTCGCCCGTGATCGGGTCGGCGCCTTCGCGCGGGATCAACACGGCGGTGTTCAGCGCGACCGTCATCATGTACGACGCTTCTTCCAGGTCGTCCTTCAGATAGCGCTCGTCGCGGCCCGCCTTGACCTTGTACAGCGGCGGTTGCGCGATGTAGATGTGGCCCCGTTCGACCAGTTGCGGCATCTGGCGGTAGAACAGCGTCAGGAGCAGCGTGCGGATGTGGGCGCCGTCGACGTCCGCGTCGGTCATGATGATGATGCGGTGGTAGCGCAGCTTGTCGGCGTTGAATTCATCCGGACCGATCGACGTGCCGAGCGTGGCGATCAAGGTCGTGATCTGCTCGGACGACAGCATCTTCTCGAAGCGCGCCTTTTCCACGTTCAGCACCTTGCCGCGCAGCGGCAGGATCGCCTGGAATTTGCGGTCGCGGCCCTGCTTGGCGGAGCCGCCTGCGGAGTCACCCTCGACGATATACAGCTCGGACAGCGCCGGGTCCTTTTCCTGGCAGTCGGCCAGCTTGGCCGACAGGCCCAGGCCGTCCATGACGCCCTTGCGGCGCGTCAGGTCGCGGGCCTTGCGGGCCGCTTCGCGGGCGCGTGCCGCTTCGACGATCTTGCCGCAGATGATCTTGGCGTCGTTCGGCTTCTCCATCAGGAAGTCGGTCAGCGTCTTCGCCACGATTTCTTCCACCGGGCCGCGCACTTCGGACGACACGAGTTTATCTTTCGTCTGCGACGAGAATTTCGGTTCCGGCACTTTGACGGACAGCACGCATGTGAGACCTTCGCGCATGTCGTCGCCGGCGATTTCGACTTTCGCCTTTTTCGCGAAGTCGTTCTCGTCGATGTACTTGTTGATCACGCGGGTCATCGCGGCGCGCAGGCCGGTCAGGTGGGTGCCGCCGTCGCGCTGCGGGATGTTATTGGTGAAGCACAGTACCTGTTCGTTGAACGCGTCGTTCCACTGCATCGACACGTCCACGGAGATGGTCGTGTTCTGGTCGGACTGGCGCTCGCCGGTGGCCTGGAAGACCGTCGGGTGCAGCACGTTCTTGGCCTTGTTGATGTATTCGACGAAGCCGCGCGTGCCGCCTTCGAAGGCGAAGATCTCTTCCTTGCCGTTGCGCTGGTCGGTCAGCTTGATGTTGACGCCGTTGTTCAGGAACGAGAGTTCGCGGATACGCTTGGCCAGGATCTCGTAGTGGAATTCCACGTGCGTGAAGATTTCTTCGTCGGCCCAGAAGTGCACGTCGGTGCCGCGCTTGTCGGTTTCGCCGATGACCTTGATGGGCGAGACCAGCACGCCGTCGCGCGTTTCCAGCTGGCGGTCCTGCGGCACGCCGCGCACGAATTCCATTTGATGCACCTTGCCGTCGCGGCGGATCGTCACGCGCAGCAGTTTCGACAGCGCGTTCACGCACGAGACGCCGACGCCGTGCAGGCCGCCGGACACCTTGTACGAGTTCTGGTCGAACTTGCCGCCGGCGTGCAGTTCCGTCAGCACGATTTCGGCCGCCGAGCGTTTCGGCTCGTGCTTGTCGTCCATCTTCAGGCCGACGGGAATGCCGCGGCCGTTGTCGGTGATCGAGATCGAATTATCCGAGTGGATCGTGACGTGGATTTCGGTGCAGTGCCCGGCCAGGGATTCGTCGATCGAGTTGTCCAGCACCTCGAACACGAGGTGATGCAGACCGGTGCCGTCCGAGGTATCACCGATGTACATGCCGGGGCGCTTGCGGACTGCCTCCAGACCCTCGAGGATCTGGATCGACGATGCGCCGTACTCTTCCTGTTTTGCCGGGATTTGTGGTGCGTTCTGGCTTTCGGACATGGACTACTTTCTCAATTAACGTATCTGTTTGAATCGGGAGCTGCAATCAGGCTGGCGGATCAGATCCGCATCGGCATCACGACGTACTTGAAGTCCGGGTTCTCCGGGATCGAGATCAGCGCGGACGAATTCGAGTCGCCCAGCGAGACGTTGACCTGGTCGCACTTCAGGTTGTTCAGCACGTCCAGCAGGTACGTGACGTTGAAGCCGATGTCGATGTTGTCGCCGCCGTAGTCGATTTCCAGTTCCTCGACCGCTTCTTCCTGGTCCGCGTTGGTCGACGAGATCTTCAGCGAGCCCGGGCTGATGATGCAACGCACGCCCTTGAACTTATCGCTCGTCATGATGGCGGCGCGCTGCAGGGAGCGCAGCAGCTCGTCGCGGCTGATCGTGAAGTCGTTCTTGTAGCCCTTCGGGATCACGCGCGTGTAGTCGGGGAACTTGCCTTCGACGAGCTTCGAGATCAGTTCGATGTCGGTGAAGCCCAGCTTGACCTGGTTGGCGGCGATGTCCAGCTGCACCGGCTCGTCGTTCTCTTCCAGCAGGCGTTGCAGCTCGATGATCGTCTTGCGCGGGATGATGACTTCCTGGCGCTCGAATGCCTGCTCGGTTTTCACCTGGCAGAAGGCGAGGCGGTGGCCGTCGGTCGCCACGGCGATGACGTTCTCGCCGTCCAGCACCAGCAGCAGGCCGTTCAGGTAGTAGCGGATGTCCTGCTGGGCCATCGAGAAATGGACCATGTTGAACAGGTGCTTCAGCGTTTTCTGCGGCAGGGTGAACGAGGCGTTGAACGTCTCGGCCTGCTGCACGGTCGGGAATTCCTCGGCGGCCAGCGTCTGCAGCGCGAAGCGCGATTTACCGCTTTGCACCGTCAGGCGCTTGTTCAGGAGCGTCATCGTCACGTCGCCCGATTCGGGCAGCGCGCGCAGGATGTCGAGCAGCTTGCGCGCCGCGACGGTGGTACCCGCGACTTCCTCGTTCGCGCCGATGTTCGCATTGGTCGTGATCTGCACTTCCGTATCGGTGGACAGGAACGAGACGGCTTCGCCTTCCTTGCGGATGAGGATATTGGCCAGAATCGGCATAGTGTGCCGACGCTCGACAATACCGCTCACGATCTGCAGTGGCCGGAGCAGCGTATCTCGGGTGGTTTTGACCAGTTGCATAGATATCCTCGATAAAAATTAATGGCTAGACTGAGTTGTAATGCTAATTGCTGGGAGCCTGGTTGCAAAGGCTGGAACAGGGGGCTGCGGGGTTTCGCGCCCTTCTCCCAGCCGCGGCCCTGCATGGCCGCGTCGTTCGGCAGGCGCGGAGCATGCTCCGCGAAACCCCTGCCTCACCCTTTGAGCGTCTGCTCCAGCACGTGCAGTTCATGGTTGCACTCCGGGTTCTTGGTACGGTCCTGCGCAATCTTGCGCACCGCGTGCAGCACGGTGGTGTGATCGCGGCCGCCAAACAGCTCGCCGATCTCCGGCAGGCTTTTTTGTGTCAGCTCCTTGGCCAGGTACATGGCGATCTGGCGCGGCCGCGCGATGTTCGCTGGCCGGCGCTTCGAGTACATGTCCGCGACCTTGATGTTGAAGAAGTCCGCCACCGTCTTCTGGATGTTCTCCACGCTGATCTGGCGGTTCTGCACCGACAGCAGATCCTTCAGGGCTTCCTTGACGATGTCGATCGAGATGTCCTTGCCGTGGAAGCGCGAGTACGCGAGGATCTTGCGCAGCGCGCCTTCCAGTTCGCGCACGTTCGAGCGCAGGTGCTTGGCCACGAAGAACGCCACGTCGTCGGACAGGGTCACGCCTTCCGACTTCGCTTTCTTCAGCAGGATCGCCACGCGCATTTCCAGTTCCGGCGGCTCGATCGCCACGGTCAGGCCCGAGTCGAAGCGCGAGATCAGGCGGTCGTCCATGCCCGTGATCTCTTTCGGATACGTGTCCGACGTGATGATGATCTGCTTCTTCGCCGCGATCAGCGCCTCGAACGCATAGAAGAACTCTTCCTGCGTGCGGCTCTTCCCGCCGAAGAACTGGATATCGTCGATCAGCAGCATGTCGAGCGAATGGTAGTAGTGCTTGAAGTCGTCGAAGCCCTTGCGTTGATAGGCCGTGACCACGTCGCGCACGTACTGCTCCGCGTGGATGTAACGGATGCGCGCGCCCGGCTGGTCGGCCATCACCTGGTTGCCGATTGCATGGATCAAGTGGGTCTTACCCAGGCCCACGCCGCCGTAGAAGAACAGCGGGTTGTACGACACGCCCGGGTTGTTCGCCACCTGGATCGCGGCGGCGCGGGCCAGCTGGTTGGCCTTACCGGTCACGAAACTGTCGAACGTCAGGTCGGTGTTGATGCGGCTTTGCTCGCGGCCACGCGCGTTGGCGAAGTCGTTGGCGGGGCTCGGTGGCGCCGGTGGCATGTCGCCCATGCGGATGTCGCCGGAACGCACGTCCTGCGCTGCCGGCGCGGCATTGCCGTTGGCGGCGCTGTTGCCGGTGCCGCCGCCGATGCCGCCGTTAACGGTCGGTGGCGAGACTTTGCGGCCCGGGTTGGTGCGCGGGTCGAGGACGAACTGCACCTCCGTCGGCGCCTCCCAGTATTGCGATGCAAGGGCGGTGATGCGACTGGCGAACTGGGTCTTCACCCAGTCGAGCTTGAAGCGATTGGGCGCAGCAATGCGCAGCTTGCCGTTCTCGTAATCGAGCGGCACAAGCGGTTTAATCCACGCGCTGAATTGTTGCGGCGTCAGCTCCAGTTCCAGTTGGGCGGAACAGGTCTGCCAGAAATTTTCCATGAATCGTCTATCTAAAAGCAAAGGGAGGGCACGGGGCCCCGAGTAACCTGCTGCGCGTTCTGCCGCGCTGCCGCAAAGCGGCCGCGACAATGGCTGGCGCACGCGGCAGGGGCGTCGTCCGCCCGAAAACTGCCGCGTGTTGCCGTTGCCGTCAGCGCGTTGTGACCACCAACGTACGCTTCCCGGCAACATGTGCCACGCTTGCAACGGTTTCGCGAAACCTCCTGCGCGCCACACGTAACACGCTATTCTAACTCCGAACCCAACAAGTTATCCACAGGGTTGTTCCAAATTTTGCGTAAAATGCGTGCCGGCAGGGGCGGACAAGCGCCCGCTGGCTGTTGACAAGCACCTCCCAAATGCTGATAATTCAGGGTTCCCCGCCCGTACTCCGTGATTTTTCACTATTTTTCACATTACGATCAGCGCGGATGAAGCGGGCGATGAGATTGGCCAGCTTGTGCCGGACGTGTTGGCATAAGTGCGCGAAATGTCATTGGCACCAATAACTGAAGGGATACCCTGACGTGCATGCTGGTTTTCAGCGCTGTGCGACAGGCCCGATTTTGCATTTTTTTGCTTCTTTAGCGAGACCAACATGAAACGTACTTACCAACCATCCGTCGTGCGTCGCAAGCGCACCCACGGTTTCCGCGCTCGTATGGCTACCCGTGGCGGCCGCCAGGTTCTGAACGCACGCCGTGCAAAAGGCCGCAAGCGTCTGGCTGTATAAGCCAAAGCTTGCTTGCTGAGTGAACAGTAGTTCAAACAGCTCTTCAGGCGAAGGTTCCCACGACTTCGCGCGCGCTCGGCGCATCGTTAAAACGGATGAATTTTCATCCGTTTTTCGTTTGCGCCCGACCCAGAAAAGCGCGCATTTCGTGCTGTACACCCGCCAGAATCAGCTGCCACATGCGCGGCTGGGTGTCGTCGTTGCCAAACGGCTTGCGCCGCGCGCCGTCACGCGCAACACCATCAAACGTGTCACCCGTGAGCTGTTTCGCGTGACCGGCCTGCCGTCCGTCGATTGCGTCGTACGCTTGTCGAAGGCGGTCAACACCAAGGCCGGCCCGGCAACGACGGCCAAGCTGAAGGCGGAGCTGCGGGTCGAACTGACACGCCTGTTCGCCGCGCAGGCGGCGGTATATGCCAGGGCGCGTCCATGAAAACCCTGCTGTCGCTGCTGCTGCGGGCCTACCAGGTCGTTTTCAGTCCGCTGATAGGGCCGCGCTGCCGCTTCTTTCCCAGCTGCTCGAATTATGCGATCGAGGCCCTGCGCGTTCACGGCGCGGGCCGGGGCAGCTGGCTTGCCGCACGCCGCATCTGCCGCTGCCATCCGTGGCATCCGGGCGGGTTCGATCCCGTCCCGCCGCGGCAGTCTTCAACAACCGCTTGCGGTTGCAACCACTCCTGATTTGACCCAATGGATATCAACAAACGCACAATCCTGTGGATCGTCTTCGCTGTTTCGCTGGTCGCCCTGTGGAACGAGTGGATGATCTCGTCCGGCAAGCCATCGATGTTCTCGCCGGCGAAGACCGCGACCACCGACGCCAAGCCGGCCAACGCCAACAACGGCCTGCCAACGCCGGCCGGTACGGCCACCGTGGCCGGCGCCGCCGCCGTGCCGGGCACCGCCGCACCGTTCAAGAGCGAGATCGTCACGATCACGACGGACGTCTTCAAGGTCGACATCGACACGCTGGGTGGCCAGATCAAGCGCCTGGAACTGCTGAAGTTCAAGGACGGCATCGACCAGACGCGCAACCAGCTGCTGTTCCAGCAGGGTGGTAACGGCCGCGTGTACCTGGCGCAGTCGGGCCTCGTCGGCGCCGCCGGCCTGCCGAACCACAATTCGGGCTTCACGGTCCGCCCTGGCCCACGCACGCTGGATGCTTCCGGCCAGGTGCAACTGGTGCTGGATGCGGAGCAGAACGGCGTCAAGCTGACCAAGACGTTCACGTTCCGCCGCGGCGACTACGTCATCGACGTGCGCCACGACGTCACGAACACTGGCGCTGCGCCCGTGAAACCGGAGCTGTACATGCAGCTGGTCCACGACGGCAACAAGCCGGAAGGCTCGTCCTGGTTCAATTCGAGCTACACGGGTCCGACCCTGTACACGGACGCCGACAAGTACCAGAAGCTGACGTTCGACAAAGTGGAAAAGGAAGACGCGGCCAAGCGTGAAAACCCGAACGCCGTGCCGGGCCACCCGACCAAAGCCGACAACGGCTGGGTCGCGATCTCGCAGCACTTCTTCGTCTCCGCGCTGGTGCCGCAGCCGAAGCAGACGCACGACATCTTCACCCGGAAGGTGGACACGAACACGTACGCCATCGGCGTGGTGCAGCCACTGGGCACCCTGGCGCCTGGCGCCACGGTGTCGAACAGCGCCAAGCTGTTCTCCGGCCCGCAGGACGAGCAGGCGCTGGTCAAGGTGTCGCCTGGCCTGGAACTGGTCAAGGACTACGGCATGCTGACGATCATCGCCAAGCCGATGTACTGGGTCATGGAAAAGATCCACGACGCGCTGGGCAACTGGGGCTGGACGATCATCGCCTTCACGATCCTCATCAAGCTGATCTTCTTCCCGCTGTCGGCCGCGAGCTATCGCAGCATGGCGCGCATGAAGGTGGTCACGCCGAAGATGACGGCCATTCGCGAGCGCCACAAAGGCGATCCGCAGAAGATGAACCAGGCGATGATGGAGCTGTACAAGACCGAGAAGATCAACCCGCTGGGCGGCTGCCTGCCGATCGTCGTGCAGATGCCGATCTTCATCGCGCTGTACTGGGTGCTGAACAGCTCCGTCGAGATGCGCGGCGCGCCGTGGATGGGCTGGATTCATGACCTGACCCGTCCCGACCCGTTCTTCATCCTGCCGGTGCTGTACGCGATCTCGATGTTCGTGACGATGAAGCTGAACCCGCAGCCGGCCGATCCGGCGCAGGCGAAGATGATGCTGTTCATGCCGCTGATCTTCTCCGTCATGTTCCTGTTCTTCCCGTCCGGCCTCGTGCTGTACTGGGTCGTCAACAACCTGTTCTCGATCGCCCAGCAGTGGGTCATCACCAAGAAGCTGGCGCCGAACGCTTAACCGCACTGTTGCCCAGAAAATAGGGACAGACCCCATTTTTCAGGAAACACTTCCTGAAAAATGCGGGGCTGTCCCTTTTTTTATTAGAATCCTCTCATGAATCTCGATACCTCCCCCATCGTCGCCATCGCCACCGCCCCGGGCCGCGGCGGCATCGGCGTCGTGCGCGCCTCCGGCAAGAACCTGCAGGGACTGGCGCAGGCGCTGTTCGGCGCCGCGCTGAAACCCCGTCACGCCACCTTCATCCCGTTCAAACAGGCCGATGGCACCCTGATCGACGAAGGCATCGCGCTGTACTTCAAGGGACCGCACTCGTACACGGGAGAAGACGTGATCGAACTGCAGGGCCACGGCGGCCCTGTCGTGCTGCAGATGCTGCTGCAGCGCGTGCTGGAAGCGGGACAGGAGTGGAGCGTGCGCCTGGCCGAGCCGGGCGAATTCACGCGCCGCGCGTACATGAACGACAAGCTCGATCTGGCGCAGGCCGAAGCGGTGGCGGACCTGATCGACGCATCGACGGAAGCGGCGGCAAAATCGGCGACGCAGTCGCTCTCCGGCGCGTTTTCAAAGACGATCCACGCGCTGGTCGAACGCGTGACGCACCTGCGCATGCTGGTCGAGGCGACGCTGGACTTCCCGGAAGAGGAAATCGACTTCCTGGAAAAATCGGACGCGCGTGGTCAATTGAAAGGCATCGTCGAGGCGCTCGATACGGTGTTCCGCCAGGCGTCGCAAGGCGCGCTGCTGCGCGAGGGGCTGAATGTCGTGCTGGTCGGTCAGCCCAACGTCGGCAAGTCGTCGCTGCTCAATGCACTTGCCGGCGCGGATGTCGCCATCGTCACGCCGATCGCCGGCACGACGCGCGACAAGGTGACGGAAACGATCCAGATCGAAGGCATCCCGCTGAACATCATCGACACGGCCGGCATCCGCGGGCATGACGAAGCGGTCGACGTCGTCGAACGCATCGGCATCGAGCGCACGTGGGGCGAGGTCGGCAAGGCGGATGTGATCCTGCACATGCTGGACGCGAACCACGGCCCGACGCGCGCGGACGAATCGATCATCGCGGGCTTCCCCGCAGGCGTGCCGGTGCTGCGCATCTGGAACAAGATCGATTTATCCGGCCACAAGCCGTCGATGGACGAGTCGGACGACGCGACGCACATCTACCTGTCGGCCCACGAGCACGACGGCATCGACCTGCTGCGCGCCGAACTGCTGCGCATCGCCGGCTGGCAGCAGACGGGCGAATCGCTGTACCTGGCGCGCGAACGCCACCTCGTCGCGCTTAAAAACGCCGCGCGGCACCTGGACCACGCGACCGCCCACGCCGCGCAGACGGATCAGTCGCTGGACCTGTTCGCCGAAGAGCTGCGGCTGGCGCAGACGCAGTTATCCACGATTACCGGCGCGTTTTCTTCTGATGATTTGCTGGGGGTGATTTTCAGCCGGTTCTGTATCGGAAAATAAGTTGTCGCTAATAGTTGGCAACTGTTGCTACTTCTTCCTCTGGAGCATTGCCATGACCACTGAACAATATTTGTGGATCAGATGGCGAGCATTTGGGTGTCGAGCGCGATTCAATCTACCGCCGGACCGACCGCAAGCCGCTGTCCGCGCATCGCGTTGAACGGCTATGGAAGTTTAAAATAGTAAGTTGAGAAGATGCTGAAATGAGCGACCTGCAAAAACAATACGCTTTATGGGATGAGTTCCTGTCGGTCTGGCCTGCCTCCCGACTGGCCACAATGACCCTGGATGAATACAGTCAGGCAGGCTCAAAGGACACTTTTACCTACTGGATTGAATCAACCCTCGATGAATTGGGCAGCATTTGGGGCGGATCGTCGTTCAAGTTCGGCGTGTTTTCGCGCAAGGACACTGAGGATAAGAAGTCCGACACCAAGCTCTCCTATTCGGGTGTCCACGGCTGGTATTCCTCGCTGGGCACAACGGCAGAGGCCGCTTTCGAGAAGGTACGCAGCTTCGTGGCCCAGGTGGCGGATTGGGCAGCCAAAGGCGATCTGGACGCCATCGAATCGTTCGAGCATCTGGGCGAGGCGTTCAAGTGGAAGATCGCCTTCCACTATCAGAACAGGCTGACGCCGGTGATCGTGGACATATTCACGCGTGCGCCGCTCGCGGTGTTCGTTGGCGGCACCACAAGCCAGAGCATGGCCACGTTGCAGAGGGCGACGTTGGCCAAACGGCCGGATGGCCTTGGCATTCTGGAATTCGGGCGACAAGTATGGGAGGCATGGAGTCAGAAAAACCTGGCGATCTGGAAGCTCTCGCACGGCAACCCGCCGAATTTCACCGACGTCGAGCGCCAGCAATACCTCGACGGGCACTGGGCGGTGATGCATCGCGACACCAACGCACCCGGGCCTGGGGCTCAGCAGAAGGGCAAACAGGGCAAGGATTTCGCCGAGGCTCCCGTCGGCGCGCTGTTTTACCTGTGCCACGGTAACAGCCCGCAGCTGATCGGACAGTTCACGTCGGACGCCGTGCCGTGTTCAAAGGGCGATGGATGGCTGCAGCGCAGCTATCGCGTGCTCAAGCCCGCCCAGCGCACTGACCGCTACACGGCGAACTCCAAGGGCTGGTCGCCACAGGGCAACTCGACCTTCTGGCAAGTGGGCCCGCACGATCTGCCAGAGTTCGAGTCCACCTTGGTCAAGCCGTACTTCGGCTTCGATCTCGCGGAATTGGCCGCATTGGCCGGTGAACCCATTGAGGCTGCCAGCATCGGCAACAGTACAGCCCAGCCGGCGGCGGCGACCAACACCCCGGCGGCGATCACAGCCAGCAAGCCAATCTCCGTCTGCGTCAATCGCATCTATTACGGCCCCCCCGGTACCGGCAAAACCTACGCACTGACGCAACTTCTCAAGCGTGATTACGAGCCGCAGGCCGCATCCATCACCACTCAAGAATGGCGCACACAGATCACTGCGGAGAAGGTCGCGGCGCTAAAGTGGTGGGAAGGTGCCGCAGCCGCGTTGTATGACTTGGGTGGCAAGGCCAAGGTGTCGGATATTGCGGAGCACCCCTTCATCAAGGCAATTGCCGCAGCAAAATCCCGAACTCAGGGCATAAAGCAAACCCTATGGGGTACCTTGCAACACCACACGGTTGAATCATCTACAACCGTCAACTACAAACTGCGCTTGAGTCCAAATATTTTTGACAAGACTGCTGAGTCGGTGTGGCAGTTTGCTGGTGATTGGCAGGAGGCTTGCGCGGATTTGATCACATTGGTCGATCAGCTCAATGCAGGCCAGCAGGATGCCGTCACGGTCCAGCGATACAGCTTCGTGACTTTTCATCAATCCTACGGCTACGAAGAGTTCGTTGAGGGATTGCGCCCAGTTCTAAACGGCGACGGCGAGGTTGGCGAGGTGGAATATGAAATTCGCCCAGGCGCATTTAAGGAACTTTGCCGCAAGGCGCGACAGGCACCCGACCAACGCTTCGCGATGGTGATCGACGAAATCAACCGAGGCAACATCAGCAAAATTTTCGGTGAACTGATTACCCTGATTGAACCGGACAAACGCGACCCGCTGAATGGCAGTAAGCCGCCTTTAGAACTGACGCTGGCCTATTCGGGCGAGAAGTTCTCAGTGCCTGCAAACGTGGACATCATCGGCACAATGAACACGGCTGACCGTTCGTTGGCCTTGCTCGATACGGCTTTGCGCCGTCGCTTTGACTTCGTGCCCCTGCTGCCCGATACCCGAGCCGTGAAAGATCCTGATGACCCACACAGTGCACCATTGGCGAGCCTGGTTGTCACCACAGTAAGCGGTGCGATCGATGTTCGCCGAATGCTGGAACGCATTAACGAACGTATCGAGGCGTTGTACGACCGCGATCACTGCATCGGTCATGCTTATCTCACTGCACTAGCCGATGTCGACGATGGGGAGAGGCGCTTTGAAAAATTAACCAAAATCTTCCGCAATCGCATCGTGCCGCTGCTGGAAGAGTACTTCTTTGAAGATTGGCGGAAGATTCGACTGGTGCTGGGAGACAACCAGAAGCCTGATGCGGCTCAGTTCATCACCGAAAACGATGGCCACGAACAGGACCTGAGTAACCTGTTCGGCAACGACCACGGCCTTGATAGCTACGCAACTAAGCGCCGCTATCAATCGCAGTCAACGGCATTTTCCAACCCCGCCGCTTACCTAGGCATTTACCAGTCCCTGGCTTGACGGACGGACTAATGGCAGGCACTACGATCTACGAATTTGATGCTCTGACGGCATCCGCCGACGGGGTTTCCGATATCGTTGGCTTGCGTTCGGTGCCTCCTAACGTTTTTGCTTGGCTGGAAACCGAGGCGCTGCGCGTGGCGGAAGCAGGCGAAACCGCGTGGCTGAAGCTGTCCCAACGACGGGGCCGTCGGACCGTGCAGGTCACCAGTTTCGTAGGGGTAATCCGGGCGTCAGATGGCTTCCAGATCGAGGTGCTACCCAAAGTCGCCAAGGCTACCGGCGGGGGAGACAGCGAGGCGCGTGAACTGCTGATCGAGATGCTTCGCTGCCTGGGTGGTTTTCGCCATATCAAAACCGACAGCGCAAAGTTGGTAGCCACGCGCATGCCGTTGCTCGAAGTATTCATCGGTGAATTTCTCCTGGATGTGGAACACCTTGTCAAACGCGGCCTCCGCAGTGATTACAATCCGCAGCAAGATAGCCTTTTTGCCCTTCGCGGCAAACTGCAAATGGCAACGCATCTCCGCCGCAATTTGTGCCGACGCGACCGATTTTTTGCTGAGTTCGATGAGTTTTCACCCAACCGGCCGGAAAACCGTATATTGCACGCGGCATTGCGACGCGCCCTCGTATGGACGACCTCGCAGACGAACCAGCAACTGGCGCGCGAGCTGTGCTTTGTGTTTAACGAAGCGCCAGTATCAGAGCAGCCCTCGATCGATTTCCAGCGGGTGCGTCTGGATCGTGGTATGGCGCATTACGACGGGGCTCTAGCGTGGGCGCGATTGATTCTGGAAGGAGAATCACCTCTCACTGGTTCGGGCGGGCATCGTGCGCCGTCCCTCTTGTTTCCAATGGAGGCGGTATTCGAAGCCTTCGTGGCCAAGCACCTGGTGCGGCAACTTACTACAGGGTTATCGTTGCGCACGCAGGCCCGTAGTCTCTCGCTGGTCAGGCATCTTGAGAAAGATTGGTTCCGCCTGAAACCCGATATGCTGGTGCAGGCATCGAAAGTAACTCATGTGGTGCTAGACACTAAGTGGAAGCTGATCAAGGGCCAGCAGGCGACAGGTTCCGACAAATACGGCTTGGATCAAGGTGACTTCTATCAGCTCCATGCCTATGGCCAGAATTATCTCGACGGTCTTGGAGATGTGGTGTTGATCTATCCGAAGACAGATTCCTTCCATGAGGCGCTACCCGTGTTCGAGTTTCCAAAGTCGTCAGGTCTGCGCTTGTGGGTACTGCCGTTCTGCCTTCGCGACAAGCGCTTACTGTTGCCGCCGTGTGGCAGCCTCGATGCCTATTTTGTACCGATGTTGCCTTTGGAGTCACCAGCAAAACTGGACGGGAAGCAGTGTGTGGCGTAGCAGTTCACACTACACCGTTTCGCTGGCCGCCATCGTCTGCTCGCGCTTCATTGATGACTTGTGTTAGCGACTGCAAAACGCGATCCTTCCGCGCTGAGGCAGGTATCTACGCATGGCCCATGTGCTGGAGTAACGCGCACGGATCTTCCTTTGCGAATTGCTAGCAGTGGTTTGAGACACTGGAGGCCAACCGCCGTGCAGATGAGCGACAAAAGGCGAGCGCCAGCAGTGCCATCCGGCGGCACCCATGGGCCGGGATCGGCTTCCCGAAGCGCAGCAGCAACGCGCAGATCAGGTCGCGGATCGCATACCCCATGAGGACTGTGCCTGAGTAGCAGGCCGATGCTCACATAAACAAGGGCGCTGCTGCGCAGCAGATGTGCCAGCATGATCCCGATCGTGTCGACGCTCATGCCCCCCCCTTTTTAATGCATTTCGCATGCGCTCCATCCGCTTAAATGCACGGGATAGCATGAGTGGCAACACGCAACCCTATCGCCCAACGGCGCCCGATTGTTAAATCGATGTCCACGGCCGCCGCTGTTGTGAATGCGCCAGAACGTGCGCCAACGCACCAATCGGCGCCGGTTCCGCTGTTTTAATCCTGCTATGATTTATCGCGTGACCCGACCCGCCGACGTGTGCCGCTGTGTGGCGCCGCGGATGCAAGGCTGGCGGAGTTTGATGCCGGATTTGATGCCGCTCATGCCCGAACACTTCCGCTCAAGTAATCTTGCTTACAGGCTTGAAGTGCATCCGAAAGGGGAACATCGTGGAACCGATTCAAGAAAACTTGCCGTCCGATATAGCCAGCACCGTGTTGCCGCCGGCACCGCGCACGCGCCAGATGCTGCCGCCGAAAGGTTCGTGCTGGTATTGCGAAAAGCCGCTCGACAGTGTGCGGCGTTTCTGCGGCAAGGACTGCGCCGATTCGTTTGACGAAGAAGCCGAATACACCCGCTGAGCGCAGGTCGCGCGCCTGGCTGCGGCGCTTATAACGCCGGTCGCAGCAGCGTCAGCGCGCGGTCGAAATCGTAGTCGTCCACGGCCTTCGCCACGTCGTGCCAGAGGGCGGCGCCGACGGTTTCCGCCAGCAGCGGCGCATAGCGCGCCGCGAGATCGACGGCACTGCCGTTTCCTTCATCCAGCAAGCGCGCCAATTCCAGCAGCAGTACCGTGCCGTCGCTCTGTTCCGGCGCGGCGGCGGCCTGCACTGGGGGCGGATTGCGTTCCAGTTCTTCGGCAATCGCTATCAGCAATGCCTGCAAGGTTTCCTGCAGTGGCGCGAGCAGGTGCTCGACCGGCTCTCCGTGTTCCACCGCCGTTTCAGCCTGGCCCGCCAGCCTGTACAGGCGGGGCGCCGAGACGAGACCCGCTGCCCCCTTTAGCGTGTGCAGCGTGCGATGCGCGGCCTCGCGCTCGCCGGCAGCCAGCTGCGCGGCCGCTTCCTGCACCGACGCCGCATAGCCGGCAAAGCGGCGCAGCACGTTGGCATACACCTGATGATCGCCCAGCAGTCGCGCCAATCCTCGCTGCGCGTCCAGCAGCGGCAGCGACGCCACCTCGGCCTCGTTATTGGGCAATCCCATCAGCGTGTCGTGAAGGACCAGGTCCGCGTGACGGCCGTGCCGTCCACGGTGCCGTTGAAGCTGACGTCATACGTGGTGCCGGCGGCCAGCCGCGTCAGCGGCACGATGGCGGCCCCCGACTCCGGCGTGTGCGTGTCCGCTGCATTGCTCAGCAGACGGGTGGGCAGGTCGGCACCGCCGCGTGGCCGCACCGTGAACGCGTTGACGACGATGCGCGACGTGTTGTCCGCATGGACGCTGATCGGGTATCCCACCTCGTTCAGGTTCGGCACGGGATCGGGCGACTCGCTGTCGCTCATGAAATTGACCGGGACGGCCGTCTGGTTGTTGGCGGGGTAGGTGACGACATTGCCGCGACCGACGCCGGGGCCATAGCCGTTGTTGGCCGCCATGTCCGCCGTGAAGTACGTGTAGTTGCCGTTGCCCGTGGCCGCACCCGTGCCCATCTCGCGGAACAGCGGCTCGAAGATGACGAAGCGGTGGTAGATGGCCGCGATCAGCTCCTCCGCATGATAAAAGCCGGAGCGGTCGCCCGCGGCCGAAATCACTTCGCCATAGGCCCGCGTGCCGATCAGTGTGTAGCCCGCCGCGGCCAGGCGGTCTTTCAGTTCCTGCCCCGTGTAGCCGGGATTGCCGACCTTCTGCTCGTGCGACACTGTGTTATTCAGGCGCAGATAGGTCGAGTGGCCCAGTGCCGCCTGGTCGATCCTGGCGTTGCGCGATAGCGTGGACAGGCCGACCTGCGCGCGGCGGTAATTGAACCATGCGAAACCGTCCGTGGCCGTATCGCCCGTTGCCGTGGGCGATCCGGGTTGCACCGGCACCGGTGTGGACGGTGCCGGTGGCTGCACCGCACCTTCCGGGCTCGTATCGTGGCCGCCGCCGCAGGCGGACAGCAGCCCCGCCATCAGCAGGGCGGTGAGCCGCATGTTCCAGGGGTCGATTGCACGCATATTGTCAGCTCCGGCGACGCCGGTACACTCCGGCCATAGGCCGATTCTAAGCCAAATCGGCGGCACCCGGCTGTTCGTTGCGGCCGGTCGCTTGCGCTGCCGGGCCGCGGCCGGCGTTACAATAGCCGCACATGACGACCAGGCATCGTTGCCGGAAACCTCACACGACCAGACAATTGACTACCTCCCGCACCCGCCGCATGCAGCGCGCAAAATTCGCTTTACCCAGCATGGTCACCCTGCTGTCGATCGCCTGTGGCTTCGGCAGCATCGTCATCTCCGTCGACAATGCCCATGCCGGCTACGCGGTGGACTACCGGCTGGCCGCGGCGCTGCTGGTGCTGGCGGGGATCTTCGATGCGCTGGACGGCTTCGTCGCCCGCGCCACCGGCACCAGTTCCGAATTCGGCGTGCAGCTCGATTCGATTGCGGACGTGATGAATTTCGGCTGCGCGCCCGCGCTGCTGTTGTACTGCTATGGCTTCGTGCCGATGGGGCCGGCCGATCCAATGCTGCTGCGCGCCGGCGGCATCGCCGCGTTCTTCTTCGTTGCCTGCGGCGCCTTGCGGCTGGCGCGGTTCAACGTCAATGTCGGCCGCACCGACCCCAAATACTTTGTCGGCATGCCCATCACTGCGGGCGCCGCATGCGTCGCGTCCGTCGTCGTGGCGTGGCCCGCGCCGGCCGATACGTCGGCACAAGGCTGGGCCATTGTCGCGCTGCTGTTCGTCGTGGGCAGCCTGATGGTATCCACAGTGCGCTTCCCCAGCTCAAAGCAGAAGAAGAGCACTGCGGCGCTGGTGCTCCTCGCCGTCAACGTCGGGTTGCTGGTATGGCTGCGGGCGTATTACTTCGTGCTGTTCTTCGTTGTCTATATCGCCGGCACGCTGGCGCTGAACCTGGCGTGGAAGCGCGGTTTCCGCGCGATTCCGCCGCCGGTCGTCTACGAAGACTGATGCCTTAAGCCACCTCGTGGCCGCGGGCGGCGCGCAGGATCTCGAACCACTGTTGGCGGCTCAGCGTGAAGCGAGTGGCCTCCACTGCTTCGGCGATCGCTTCGATGCGCCCGCTGCCCGTCAGCGGGATCGGTGCGCTGGGCAGCTGCATGATCCACGCGAAGACGACGCTGGCGAACGGCCGGCCCGTTTCGGCAGCCACCTCCCGGATCTTCGCGCGCAGCGGCGTGCCCGCGGCATCGTCGCCGAACAGGCGGCCGCCGGCCAGCGGCGACCAGATCATCGGTGCCACGCCCTTGTCCTGCAGGCCGTCAAACGTCTCGTCGAACATCGGCGCCAGCTGCAGCGGCGAGAACTCCACCTGATTCGTGGCCAGCGGAATGCGGCGGTGCAGGCATTCGAACTGGTGCCGCGTGAAATTCGAGACGCCGAAGTGGCGCACCTTGCCCGCCGCGCGCAGCGCTTCGAACGTTTCGGCGATCTCGTCGAAGTCCATCAGCGGATCGGGGCGGTGGATCAGCAGAAGGTCCAGGTGCGTCGTGCGCAGCGCCTTGAGCGAGTTGTCGACGGATGCGCGGATGTGCTGCGCCGTCGTGTCATAGTGCTGGATCGTGTGCGCCGGGCGGGCGGCCGACTTCAGCTTGATGCCGCATTTGCTGACGATCTGCATGCGCTCGCGCAGCGAAGGCTGCAGCGCCAGCGCCTCGCCGAACAGCTCTTCGACGCCATAGCCGCCGTAGATGTCGGCGTGATCGAAGCTGGATACGCCCAGTTCCAGGCACTGCTCGATGAACGCCAGGCGCTGCTGCGGCGTCATGCGCCACTCCGCCATCCGCCACATGCCGGCCACGATGCGCGACAGCGCGAGGCCGTCTTCGGAGGTGCGGACGATGGGGCAGGGCGGGTGGATCGTGGTCATGGCGGCGGCTTCCGTGGCGATAGTGGGTTGGCAGATTATAAAGCGGGGTCAGGTCCGACATTCGGACATTTTGTCCGAATGTCGGACCTGACCCCGCATAAAAAAGGCGGCCACGAAGGGCCGCCAAAGGTGAGAACGGACGCGCAGCCTTGGATTTCCGCGCGCCAGGGACTGTTCTCGATGAAGTGGTGAACGCCGCTCAGAAGCGGTACATGACGGAGGCTTCCCACGTGCGGCCGAACAGCGGGCGCGCATTGATCGGACCCGAGCCGCCTGTCGTCAGGCGAGAATTGCCTTCCGTCAGACCCAGCTCGTTGGACAGGTTCGTGCCGCTGACGCGCAGCTCGATCTTTTCGCCCAGGCGGAACACGGCGCCCAGGTCGACGGTTTTGTACGACGGCAGGTACTGTTCGTTCATCTGATCGGCCCAGCGGTCGCCGATGTACGTGTAGGTGCCGTACAGTTTCAGCTCGTTCTCGCCCAGCGGGATGCGGTACGAAGGCGTGAAGCGGTACTGCAGCTTCGGCTGGCGCTGCACGTCCTTGCCGGCGGTCTTCGGATTGTCCGTGTATTCCGAGTTCTGCCAGTCGCCCGTCAAGGTCAGCGTCAGGTCGCGGATCGGGCGCAGCGCCAGTTCGAATTCCACGCCATTGCCCTTCGAGCCGCTGGTCGAATACAGCACGGTGCCGTCGGCCAGCAGTTGCTGGAACGAGATGCCGTCGAACTTCGTGTGGAAGTAATTGATGTAGGCGCTGTACAGCTGCGTGGCTGTCTTGAAACCCACTTCGAACTGCTGGATTTTTGGCGTCGGCAGGAAGTCGCGGTTGTTCACCTGCGCCTGCGTGCCGGCGTTGCGCAGGTCGTCGAACGCGACGAACGTGTGGCCGGTGTTGGCGCGGGCGAAGATGCTGGCGTCGCGGGCCAGCTTAAAGTTGCCGCCGATGGTGAACGAATTCGCCGAGTCGGTACGCGTCAATGCCGTGTTGGCGCCCGTCGGCATCGACGTGGCGTTGTTGTAGACCGTCAGCGGGTTGTTGTCGGTGTCGCCCGTCGTCAGGTTCGAGACCGTCGCGTCGAGCTTCTGGCGCTCGCGGCGGATGCCGCCATCGATCTTGATCCGGTCGTTGACCTTCCATTCGTTGGCGATGAACAGGGCCGTGTTGCTGCCGTCGTACGACGCGACGGGCGCGTAGTTGACGGGACCTTCCTTGCCCTGGTTCGAGACGATCACGCCGTTATTCAGGCGCACGTCGATCAGGCGCGCGTTCGGCACGGCCGTCATCAGGTGGCTGTTCCCCAGGTACCAGACGTCGTCGGACGAGTAGTTGGCGAAGTAGCCGCCGATCGTCACCGTATTGTCCTTCATCCATTCGCGGCTGACGCGGATC
>Ga0265797_10001008_pt1 | contig 50676 bp, 66 predicted proteins | sample P2T30metagenome_FD_192433 | JGI IMG/M metagenome (GOLD analysis project Ga0265797, IMG submission 192433) | Plant litter microbial communities from East Loma Ridge, Irvine, California - P2 T30 | ecosystem: Environmental > Terrestrial > Plant litter > Unclassified | place: USA: California...
AAAGCATGTCACGACATATCTTGGTCGGATACAAGCTCGAGAAAGGAATGAGAGAGAGAGAGAGAGAGATCGACCACCGAAGGCAGGAAAGGAAAGAGTTTCATCTTAGAGCATAGCAAGACTTACAAACGTACCATACTCCAACCCCAATCTACACCTGCAAGACCATACTGCACAACACATCCTCTCAACCTCTTTCAATCCTCCTTCCTCTTCTCCCCAACCTCAACCCCCATCCCCTCCAACACCTCCGCCACACACATCACCACAACCCCATGATCCTGCTCCTGCTTCAACCCACTAACAACAACCACCGCCACAACCCCCTCCACCCCCCTCACCCTAACCGGCCACCCACCCCCATGAATAGCATACCCCCCCGCCTGCTCGGGCCCCATCCCAAACTTCCTCGCAAACCCAGCCTCGTCTCCCTGCATCTTGTTGTGCATGTACCACGTGCTCTTGCCGAACCGCAGCACCGTCGCCCGCTTGCGCGCCACCCACGAGTCGTTGTCAGGGTTCGTGCCGCTGTGGGTGGTGGCGCGGAAGACGCAGTGCGAGCCCTGGGCGAGGGTGATGTCGATTACGCAGGGTTTCGGGTGGGGGAGCAGGCGCGTGCGGAGGGTGTTGCCGAGCGTCCAGGCGGTGTCGGAGGTGAAGGAGGGGAAGACGAGGGTGCTGTCGATGCGGTCGAGTTCGTCGAGGTCGCGTGGGGGGAGGGGGATTTCGGTTGCCATGTTTTTTGGTTTTGTTTTTTTGGGTTGCTGCTGTTGTTGTTGTTTTCTTGGAGGGGGTGTGTTGAGGTTTCTTGGAAGAGGGGTTTGGGAGGGTTTGTTTTGTACTGTATTTGTGAGAGCTATGGGGATTTTATAGAGTGGGTTGTTTGGGAGGATGTGGTAAACACTACGTAAGGTAGGAAGGTCCAGTCTTGGTAAGGTTCTTGGTGTTGCGGAGCTTTTGGAGATCGAAGCCCCGCTACGAAATGGTCAAGGGACTTGGACGAGCGTGGACCTTCTCTTGTTCCTTTCTCTACAACATTGTTGCGACTTGGGCAAAAACAAGACGCTTTGGCTTCCCAAGATCGGATCTTCGGCACTGTGCTATCAAGTACTCATATCACGCCGTGTCTTTCGCTCTTGTCAAATCCCGATGCTCAGAAGGTCAAGGTCCAATTCTCCGTGGAGCGAGTTACTTTCTTGCCTTGGTTCCTGGCCTTCTTCCTACGGTACCTATCAACACCACATCTTCTGGCTACCTCTTAGCTCCACGACACTCAATTCACTCTTGTCGTATACGGGAAACACACGGTACACAACACATTACCAAGCATGGCAGCTCGTGGACCTGCAGCATGCCGTTCAACATCTACCCCTCACTTCTTTCAAGAATACCATCCTATGAAAACAATGTCCAATGCGATGGAATCCTCAGAGCCCTGGAACACCATTGCTGGTATCGCTCATGACGGGCCAGCAAATGTATTGCCGGATGCTGTCATACATCAGATCTGGCTATATGCGAGTCATCAACTGTATGCCATGTGATTGCAAACAGGTTGGTCGCCATTCACTGCTGGCTGTTTGCTTACTTGCTCAATTGTCTGCTCCCATCAATCTACTTTCTGTTCCTTTCACTCTCTGTTCTTCCAACTTCTCAGACATCACTCCATCTCCCAGAAAGAAGCATACTTCGACCGCATTAGTATCGATCATTTCTTGAGGGCGCACGACTCACTCCGGCATATCTTCAACCCAAGGGTGAAATGCCTTTTTTCAACAAGAAGCCACAGGCTGCCGACGCCAACACTGCGACGGCTGTGGGGAATAACAATGCTCCAGCTTCAGAGAAGTCTGGACTCAAGGGTCTGATGTCACGGCGTAATCGCCAACCTGCTCAACCTACCCAGGAGCAAGCAGCTTATGGACACGACAACCTGAACCGTAGACCGAAGTTTGGCCAGTGGTTAAAGGGAACGATAGTCGACATCATCACGATGGTCATCATGGGCGTGATCGGTCTCGGCGTGAGTATCACCTCCACAAGTATCGACAACATCACTAACACGCCAACAGGTCTACTACGCCCCACCAGCTCCATCGCGCTCATTCCCAGTCGCCTTCGCGAACGGCAACATTGTATACCCCCAATTCGCCTATCCCGTCCGCGAGGAAATCATCCCAATCTGGGCAGCAGCCATGCTCGCCGCCCTAGTCCCCATCGTCATCATCCTCCTAATGCAAATCCGCATCCGCTCCTTCTGGGACGTCAACAACGCCGTCCTCGGCCTACTCTACTCCCTCATCACCGCCGCCGTCTTCCAAGTAATGCTCAAATGCCTCATAGGCGGCCTCCGCCCACACTTCCTCGCAGTCTGCGACCCCGCCGTGCCCCCCTTCGGCACCCAAGCCGGCGCCGGCTGGACAAACATCATGTACGACCGCAGCGTATGCCAGGGCGACAAAGACGCCATCGACGACAGCCTCGAATCCTTCCCCTCGGGACACTCGACCGCCGCTTTCGCAGGCTTCATCTACCTCTCCCTGTACCTGAACGCGAAGCTGAAAGTCTTCGCAAACTACCACCCCTCTTACTGGAAGCTCATCGCCCTCTGGGCACCTGTTCTAGCCGCCACTCTCATCGCCGGCGCTTTGACCATCGACGAGTACCACAACTGGTACGACGTCGTGGCCGGCGCCCTCATCGGGACTGCCGTGGCCCTCAGCGCTTACCGCATGCTCTACGCCAGCGTCTGGGACTTCCGCTTCAACCACGTGCCCGTGGCCAGGGGCGTTGCATTCGGGTATGGGGTCGCTCAGAGGGGTTACGAGGGCTACAGGACTGCTGTTGCGAGCCGGGAGGCTGGGTGGGGAGCTCACGAGAGGCATGTGTTTGGCGGCGCACCTTTCGATGCTGTCTTGCCGATGTCGGGGGGTCTGGGAGTGGCTCCGGTTGCGGCGGGGGCTGGTGGTGTTGGGGCGAGTGAGGCAGCTAGGGGGAGGAGATTTGGGACTAGGAGGGCGAGGAGTGAGGAGGGCGGGGCTGGGGCGCGGGCTCAGGCTTCGTCGGCTCAGGCTGCTGGGGCGGATGGTGCTATGCGGAGGCAGGTTGGGGGTGGGATGTTCAGGAAGGGGGACGATAATGTGTAGGTACTGCAGGTGCTGGAGGGTGGTTTGTCTGGTGGAAGCTGGGCTTTTCATGATTGGTTCCATTTTGGTCGGTCGGTTTGTTGGTGTCAGTGGAGTTTTCTTCTTTTTTTCTTTCCCTTGACTTGTTTTCACCGGAGATGAAACGGTGGGAAGCAGGGGTGTTGTCCTTTGGTATCTCTATCTATGCTGGCTGCTTGGCGTGTATCTCGACTCGATGAGTCTTAATGGCAGAGATGCCACTGTTCCCTCCTTCAAATTCGTCTAGAAAGGTCATGTCGCAAGCATTGATACCATCCTTGTCAAGATGCTACTCTTATCGGGAATTATTAGTGCCTAGCCTGTCTGTTTGAGTTCTTACGTTTTATGCTTTGACGGGCGACTAGCTTTTGTTGTATTGGAACAACGCCTATGGACGTGTCCGTGTCAAGACTCCGTGGCAGATATCTATTCTTTTCATCTATATATAAGTGGGCGCCTCGCCATATTGCTCATGGTATGTATAGACATCGCCGAATCAGAATCTCACAAAAAATCGCCATTCGCATGCCCTGCAACGCCATGAATGCAAGCAAGATGAGGGTATCGACAAACCGAAAACAAACAAGCAGACCCATCCCCTCCCCTCCCCTCCCCCAATCAATCAACCCTCAGTATAACATGAAGCGAACCCCAAACAACAGCACCTTCTCACACCTCCGACGGCCACCGCTTCTCCATGCTCTCCTGCCACTCGTGGCCCCAGATAGAAGTCGCCCACGTGCCGATCGCAGCCAGCACAAGGAACAAGGCGGAGATGGTCGAGAACCAGCCCACGCCGATGGCTTCGATGACGGGCAGGCAGGCTGCGGAGCCGCCGGCGGCGAACAGGTAGCGGATCACGTAGTTGCCGGCGACGACTTCGGAGGATTGCTTTTTCATGACGTCCTGCGAGCTGGTTGTCAGTACTGAAAGAGCGTTTCTTGGAGGCAAACCCAAGGATCTCGGGGAGGGGAAGGGGCTCTTTCTTGCAACCAAAACTCACCAAACAATAAGTGTTCAAACTCGGGAAACAGAACAGTTGCGCAACCCCTTGCACATACATGACGATCACCGGTAGCGGAATCCCGCCCACCTCCTTCTCAATCGACCAGCCGTACAACACCATGCAAGCCGGAATCACCACCCCCAGCGCCACGAGGCAGGACCGCAATCTGTCTTCAGGCACGCGCTGCCCGCCTCGCTTCCGGATCCACTTTTTCACAACGTGATCCGCCCAGCGCCCGCCGAAGAAGGTCCCAGTCAAATACCCGCACCCGGGCGCGATGTAAAAGAGACCCGACTGCAGCGGTGTCGTGAGCTCGAAGCGCGGGTTCAGAACGTACCGGATCGGCGTTAGCAGGGAGTACATATTCCACACCAGCGCGGAGCTCGCCAACCCCACGATCGCGAGGTTGGGGTAGCGGAAAAGCCAGATGACTCGCACGGGGTTTGCCCACGACCACAGTTTGCGGGCCTTTTGCGCTCTGCTCAGACCCACGAGGTCTTCTTTGCGGGCGCGGTGGATTGTTTCCGGGATCAGGAGGATGACTGCCAGAGTTGCTACGCCGGCGAGCGCGACTTGCAACCAGAAGATGTTGCGCCAGCTCACGTAGGTCACTATGATTCCGGCGATCAACGGGCCGAGAGCAGGGCCAATCAGAGTGCCCGAGAGGAAGAAGCCGTAGGCTGTGCCGCGTTCGATCGGGCGGTAGATGTCGCCTATCACGGTCCCGCCGATGATCAGGAAGGCGGTGCCTTGGAAGGCCGTGAGCATGCGCATGATGTAGTAGCAGGCGAGGTTGGGGGAGAGGGCGGAGCCGATGCTGAAGAAGGTGAAGGTTATGCTCGCGATGATGAGGGGCCAGCGGCGGCCGTAGGTTGTCCCTAGGGGGCCGTAGACTAAGGGCGACAGGCCCATGAAGAGCATGTAAAGCGCGTTTGAGAGGTTGAACAGGGCGCCCGTGGTGTGGAAGGTTGCGACGACTTCGGGGGAGGCGGACAGGATGCTTGTGCTGGAGATGGGGGCGAGGAAGGAGCAGAAGCTGAGGACGGAGACGATTACTATTTTCTTTTTGTTGGAGAATTTGGAGTAGACTTCGTCGCCTTCTTCGTAGTGATTGTCGTCGTTGTTGGCGCCGGGAGCATCGTGTGTAGAGACGTGAGAGCGGACGTGCTCGAGTTTTGTTCGTTGGCTTTCGGTGTCTTGGATGCTGTGGCGTCTTGAGTGAGTTTGGCGTTCGATGTCGGGTTCCTCGTAGGGCTCTTGGCTTTCGCCATGTTTGGAGTCTGTTTGTTCTGGGTATGGCTGTCTTGTCGTGATGTTGTCGGACTCGGCTCCAGTAAGTACTGGCACCTCTTGAGGAGGCTTTTCGGTGCTCATCTTGAAGTGCTGTATGCAGTTGAACTTTCCATGTGATGTTCGTCGTTTAGTGGTATGTGTAGGGATATCAAAGTCCAATGTTGTATCCAGAAAGTGTGAATAGGCCTTTAGTCTTCCTAGATCAATGCCTGAGATGTTCAAAGGAAGAAGGGATAGGAAGAAAGACTCGAGGAAAAGACGGTATGACTCTAAGCCGTGTCACCTACAATCAGTAAGAACATGTTTATATCTAGCGAATGCAACACCGCACGGTTCAATCGGCATGGCTAAGAGCTTGACGAGATAGCGAACAGGAATGCAGGCCGAGATCGGTGAGGCCGGAAAATTGGAGTGTTCCTGGGAAGATCGGACGAAAGAGGTTCCGATGGGGGATTCGCGTGGCTTTCACATGGCTCTACCAGAGAAGAGGCTGCAAAGTATGTTGGTACCTATCTTATCTGATGTGTGGCTGGAGTGATGAGGTCTTGAGTCTGTTTGCCCGCCCACCGGCCGAGGCTGTTCCTCCTCACATGCTTGCCGAACATGCTTTCGGATTTCGGATCGACTTGACTTGTCTGAGACTACTCCAACCTGTACTCCTCACGCGACTGCACCACACTCAGTCATGCTGAATCGCCCCATCCGCCTGTCTATCGGCATGTCACTCTCGTCATCGTGAGCCCTCTTTCGTTGTTTCATCGCTACCTATTCATCACCCGTGCAGACCATCCTGTGATATCCATCGTCGCATTCTCACTACATATCTATCGCCTCTCATGGCAGACTCTGTGGGTAAGTGACCGTCCCTTCGCAAATGCTTGCAACTCTTGCCTAACGCACGAGACAGATCGCGTGTTCGGCCATGCCCTCAACACTGTCAATAAGATCCGACCCGGCTCCCAGAAGCCTCCCTCCAGCGACCGCCTCACACTCTACGGTCTCTACAAACAGTCCATGGAAGGCGACGTGCTTGCCATCGCCGACCGTCCAACATCCGAAAGCCACTCGAACATGACCGCCGAGCAACTGCGGAAAGAGCAGGAGAAGTGGGATGCGTGGAGAGACAACGAGGGCCTGTCACGGACAGAGGCAAAACGCAGGTACATCGAGAAGCTGATCGAGACGATGCACAAGTACGCTTCGCAGACCGACGAGGCAAAACAGCTGGTGGAGGAGTTGGAGTTTGTGTGGGATCAGATCAAGAGCAACTCTCAGCATTCGTCGAGCGAGAACTCCAGTCCTTTGCAACACTTGGAGAGGAGTGGGTATATGCCCAGTGAGCGATCGGCAGAAGGTCACGGGATGACTTCGAGTTCGGCAGCAGCTATGGATAGTGGAGCAAGCCGACCGCTGAGGATACTGTCGCCCGTCTCGCAGGCCGACGAGGAAGAAGCACTGGACGATGACGAGCAGGAGGAGTTTGTCGATGCGCCAGTCTCGCAGATAGACCCAGGTGACCTCAACCTACCCGAGGAAGGCGAAGAAGGAGGCACACAAGATCCTCGGACTGGCGCCGGCGAGATTTCTCAAGCTCGTCGAGCTCAGGTCTCTGCCTCTCCAGGCGATGCGAGGTGGCGCAAGCGTGTCGAGAACAGCCTGTCCAAACTCACAACGGAGATTGCTGCCCTCCGTGAGCAGCTGGAGATCCACCGCTTCGTGAAAAACCAGAAGCGTAAGAGCTTCTTTGGTTGGATCTTGCGGTTAGGATGGTGGGCGACGTCGTTCGTGCTTGCCGATGCTGCTGTCTTGTGGATTGTCATCCTGTACATGCGAAGGAAACAAGACCGACGACTCGAGGGCGCTGTTCGTGTCCTTTTGGGAGATGCAGTGGCCCAGGTGCAGAGAGTCGCATCTGACGTCAAAATGCCAAAACTCCTGAAGGCGAAGCAGAGTGGGTGAGGCAGTCGGGTTCACTCGGGTTCACTGGCCCGGACGGGAACGTCACTTGACAGCGGCACGACCTACTCCTCATCAGTTTGTTTGCCCAGGCAACACCTCACCGTCATATTTGCGCCGACCTCACACCAAGCTACCACATTCCAACGCGATGAAGGATGAATGAAGACTTGCCACCGTGGGTGTATCAGCCGAAAACTCGGCCACCAGCTCCGCCACCACCGCTCAGGACCACTGTCCCTCACGTCTTTCTAACCCGCCACACAAATGGTAAGTCTCGGCCGGCTAGAAAACTTGCGCCCATATCGAAAAGATCTCCGCCTGTTCTGTCTAAGGATGTCCACGCCACCATCGCTGCTGTCATCCGTCAGCCTGCGCAAGTAGGGTCGGCCTCGAGCGCCACTACTGGTCATTCGCATGCTACCCAGCTTGACATTGTCAATCCTGAGGTTGCCTCAAACTCTTCCACCGCATGCTTTCTTGACATTCCTCCCGAAGTACACTGCATGATCTTCGATTACTTGTGGACTCCGATAATCAACATCTGCATCATGTCGGCCAGACTCTCGCGGACTCCCTGCGTCATCCACCCCATCTTCCACGTCAATCACCAGATCCGCTTGGAAGCCACCGACAGCCTCAAAAGAAACAAATCCTTGACAATTGCCCTCCACGCGTCCACTGATGACGTCGACTTCCGCAAAATGGCAAGTCTGCTTGGGGATCTGGACAGCAAAGGCGACTACTTCGAGGAAGGCGGCGAGGGCAGAAAAACGCTGGAAGTCAACCTACACTTGCACTTCCGCGACGCATACCGTCAGACACGCGCGCCGGGTGGCTTCGCGGAGTTCATCGCGTGCTTGGCGAAGCTCGGTCTGGAGGCGCAGTACGAGTACACTTTCACGGACAGAGACGGCGTTGAGAGGGTTGGCGATTTTGCTCGGCTCATGATCGTCAATCGCCTTTTACGCTTGATACATGCGCCTCAAGTCATTTCCTCCGACCTCGCTGGTACGGCGGAGGCGATTCGTGAGATGCAGTTTCCTTCCTGAGAGGTTGGTCCTGCTTGGGACACGCTGTGGGTTGGGTGCTTTTGTCTTTGCCTTGCTTCTCTTGCAGGGATTGCTTCGTGTCCCTTTTTGGATGTTGGGTTCTGCCTTGGGGGCGAAGCCTGTCCATTTGGTCCGGAGACATATGGTGCTGCGGAAAAAGTTACAGTTGTTGTTGGTACAAAGATTCGAAATGCAAAGTGTTTCATCCACCACGGCCGCTCTCGCTGAAGTACGATCTGCAAATTTGATATAAGACGCTCTTCGACAAGTTGCTTTCCACCAGTGACTTCCATGAACTCCCGATCAGCACGATGAATCACCATGCTCAAAATAAACCAACCGAGGCAATGTATGTCTATAGTAGTGAGCGCAAGAAGAGGCTGAAACTGGAGGGGCACGTTTGAGATTGACAATCTCGAAGCCCTTCTTTTCTATCGTTGTATCATTCAATATCGCTCTGTGTTATATGCTTGCGTGGGGGTCACAGTGAAATGGAAGTTGAGAAAGAGACTATACTATGCTAGAAGACGCCGCAAGCAAGCCGCAATAATCTTTCGGCAACACCGAGAAGATAATCCTCTATTGAAGACGGTCTTGAAAGAAAAAAAAAACGCATTCGTGGCAGCATGTCAACAGCGCAACATCATAGGCTCCCTCTCGTTCAAGACCGTCGTTATACCGCTTGGACGATAGCGGGAGCGGCGCCGGCGGCTACGATCTTTTACCTTGCTAGGCCATTGCGCTGCTGTTCACCCTCGAAATGGTCTAGCCTGGAGCTATGGTAGTGCCTCTTTGAAAGAACCAGGTCGACCAGCTACTTTAGTCCAGAGTATATCGGGAATAGCAGAAGGTAATCTGGAATAATGCGGCCGACATAGAGTTGACAATCGATGATGGTGATATGGATAGGCATCATCTTTCCATTTCGTGTGCACTCGTTCTTCGTTCCGGAAACCCCTGTACAATCGTTCTCTTCGTGCAGTAGTTGGATGCATGTCGTCCTTCGCGGCGTTCTGACATGTCCCCGATTAATTGAAGGCGGATCGGAGATCTCCCGCCTGTTCCCCGGGCCGTGTCGATTGGCTCGGGCATGTTGGACGAAGTGGATGTGGTCTGTGGTTCTGGGGAGGAGTTGGGCACATGCTCTTTAGTAGGAGAGTCTAGCACGCGTAGTACCTGTTAGTTGCTGCTTGGAGTTCTTTCGACCTTTTACCCTTGCAGACATCACCTCGTCTCCCCTCTGATCAATCCTCTCTATCGCCCGCCACCGACACAAGCACACATACATTGCCGTGCATTGGGCGAGAGAGCGACAGAAGGCATACGCACACCCACCCAGGTGCCCCTCCCACCGACCCTGACTAGGTATCACAACAACAGCTCTGCCTATCTGGTCCCATATAATCCTGGCCCTCTCCAAGAGAACCCCAAACACCTCCCCTGTTCCCAGGCCCTGCAATCCTCGCCTCGCCGACACCCCCATCCAGCCAGCTCATCTACATCCTTGCACCGAATCGTCTCAGCCTGCCAGCCTGCCACGCCATCGGGACTGTGCCTCGGCCGACTCAATCCTCTGACGCCACACTCTACATTACCCATTCCTGCCGAACTCCTCGCCGTCTACCTAGTCTCCTACTGCTGTATCTTCTCATTGAGCTCTCGAATGCTTGCCCTTCCCGTCTCCGCCTCTGCACAGATTGCACTGGCTTCTAACCGATAACTTTACCCGCCCTAGAGGCACCCCTTCCTCCTTCCCGATGGTCTCTCAACCCAACAAAGCATCTGGATCTGGATCTGGACCTGGAACTGGAACTGGAACTGGACCCACGGCTGGCGCTGGACGACCCAATCCCAGGTTGAATCGAACTCCGGCTCCTCCTGCTCATGGCGGCATCTCTTTTGTCGCCTTCGATGCTGGCATCAGCAAAGAGACGAGGAAAGCTGTACGCGTGCAGGCTGCGAAAGCAAGTGCTGCGGCAAGAAAGGCTACCATTGCGCGCAAGCTAGCCGAGAAAAAGGCAGACGAGCAAGAAGTTGAGCGCGCGAACAAGGCTGCGGCAGAGGCTGCGGTTGTGTCAAATAATGCACAGCCATTGAGTCAGGACAGTCACGGTAACAGCGGAGGACTCACCTTCCTACCTGATTTCCAAAGCCACGCGCTCGCATCGTACGCCGCGCAACAGCCTCATTCGCCTGCACTGTCAAGTCCGGGAGGCTATATCGAGAACGATAGCGAGACGGAGGTTTCGAGGACACTTCAGCCGTTTTCGCCCGGTGCCCTTCACAGAGCTCTCATTCCGTCGACACATCCTTCGCGCTCGAAAAAGCACCCTCAGACCTGCCGCTGTCAGCAATGCAGTTATATTACCCCGGCCTCGTCTGTCGCGGCGTCTCCCAAATCCGAATATGATTTCGAAATGGGACACTCCGATCACGTAAAGACAGAGGGAGCTATCGCGCTATATTCTCTGCCACGGCCTGCGACCATTAGCCCGGGACGAGATGACCCTTTCAACTGCTATCCTGTTGAGTGGCATCCGTGGTTTGATGGTCTCTTGCGCTACATGATGACAGTCTTTGCTCCACGCGCATGGCCAGTGCTCGACATCACCGAAGCCCAGGGACAAAGATGGGAGTGGTTCATGACCCAACATGCCATGGAGGAGCCCGCCTTGTTCTACGTGCGACTGCTCTTCGCTTCAGGAGATCTGATCAGGCTTGGTGCGCTCAACCGCGAGGCTTCTTTCTGGTTGCAATCCCAAGCAATCAAGGCCATCAACGAAGCACTGGAAGATCCCCGGCGTTCAGCATCGGACGGGCTCATCCTGGCTGTCGGTCGCATTGCCCTGCACGAATGCATGTACGGAGACCGCACCGCCTCGAATGCGGTACACCGCCCTGCTCAGCGTCGAATGATCGACATCCGTGGCGGCATGCCCAAACTCGGCTTCCCCGACCTGGTGAAACGGCTCATGCGCTGGGCCGACCGGGTCATGTCCATGCAAGGAAACACCGGACGCTTCCTGCCAGACGACGAGGACGAAGGCAACGCCACCTATGGGCTGCGGCAGACCGTGGAAGGCTACGAGGCTTGGGCGCCTCCTGGATCAGGTCAGGCTTTGAGGAAACGGATTTCTATTGCCGATTTACTGACTGATTGATTTGTTTTAAAGCGAGTAAATACAAAACATTGGCTCCTTACAGGCCACGTAAGCCCTGGAGGCCCTTGTTGAGCGACCCAGCGCAGCACGTCCTGCAGAAATACCCCAAGTTCTACGTCGAGATCTTGAGCGAGCCAAACACGCCCACCCAGGCTCAGCGCCGCGATTCTGCGATTGAACGCACTATCACGCCTCTGACGAACCGTCTAACAACTGTACCTTCACGGCCTTTGCAGCGGGTGTAGACGCGGCGTCGAACGCTTCCTGGGCTTGCTCCAGCGTAAATCGATGGGTGACCAGCGGCTTCAAATCGATCAGGCCCTCTGACACCAACGAGATGGCTTTGGGGTACGTCTCGTGGTAGCGGAATTGGAAGCGAATGTCGATCTCTCGGAACGACGCGTGCATGAACGGGATCGTCTGGAAGCTCTTCCCGACACCGATAATGAACACCGAGCCCCCGAATCGCGATGCCTGTCAATCACGATGTCAGCTTGCCAAGCACCCTTTAACGACACGATCTTTTTTTCACTCACATAGATGGCACTGTGGATACTGCTCTCCACACCAGTGCATTCCAACACCAACCCAGCCTCCCGCCCCAAGGCTCTCTTAATCTCCTCCGCCAGCACCTCCGGCCCGACGCCCTTCTCAACTTTGACAGTCCTCACCCTCGGCACCAACCTCTTCGCCATCTCCAACCGACTAGCATCCAAATCCGTAATCACAATCGGCGCAGCGCCGGCCGCATGCGCCGCGAGCAAACTCACCATCCCAATCGGCCCTGCACCGCAAATTACCAACGGATCCCCCAATCGCAGCCCGGCCCTCTCGATTCCCGCCAAAGCGACCGACAGCGGCTCCAGCATGGCGCCCTCTTCGAAACTCATGCTGTCCGGCAGTTTGTGCAGCCAGGCAGCGGGGTGGGCGTGGTAGCGTCGCAGAGTGCCGTCCACCGGCGGCGAGGAGAAGAAGGTCATGTCGGGGCAGCCGTGGTAGTGGCCGGTTCGGCAGGCTGTGCAGGTTGGTTTGGAGCAGGGGATTCCGTTCTCGAGGGCTACGCGGTCGCCTGCGGGTTATTCTTTCGGTTAGCGAGTTGGTTTCGACTTGTTTCTCGTTTGCTTTTTTTTTCCTTTTCTTGTGTACGATATGTGTGGGGGATTAGAGGGTATTGCATGGAAGTCTTGCATGATAAGCGTTCAAGCGTTTGAAAGGAATGTGAAATACGAAATAAGCAGAGGTTGACCAAATAGAAGAAGGAAAAAACAATTCAAACTCGTGGTGACAAAGATCGAGCGCGACTCTGTCTTCCCTGGCCAACAGGCAACACAGTACCAGATCGCAGGACTTGGATATCCAAGTCTCTCTCGTCCAGCATCATCAACACTCTCGCCACCAACAAAAACGATCAGTACCGAAAACAAACACGAAAAGAGACCCCGGGGGGGAAAAAAAGGTAGAACCAAGGAATCAAGAAGAACAAACTCACCAACCTGCCACCCCTCCACCCCCTCCCCCAACCCCACCACCACCCCGGAACTCTCATGCCCCAACCCCAGCTCCCCCTCGACCTTCGAGTCCCCGATGCCCCCTTCTTTCCAGAAGTGCACGTCGCTGCCGCAGATGCCCGTCGCTCGCACGTGGATTAGGCATTCGTTGGGCGCTGGGGTCGGGGTGGGCACGGCGCGCAGGTGGAGGGTGTGGTGGGGGGTGGTTGTTATGGCGAGGTTTTGCTTGAGGATGGGGAGGGGCATGTTGAAGGTTTTCGGTGGATGGATGGGTGGGGGGTTCGTTGGTTGGTAAGGGTTTGGTATTGTTGGGTTTGGGTTGGACTGGTTTTAAGGTGTTGTTGGTGATGATGATGGTGGTGGTGACGGGATCTATCGATTCGTGTTCTCGGATGGATAGTAGGGAGATGAACGGTTAGAAGTGATGGGTTTGATGATGTTTTCTTGAGTCCCCTTATGTAGTCTTTGGTTTGGAAAAGGTTCGGCAAGCAAGCAAGAGCTTCTCTGGCTCAAGTACAACTACAGCTCAGGTTCGAGTACGGATGGGTGACAGGGATACGCTCACGGTGACCGAACAATGGCATCGGTGTTGATGTTAGGGCCCCGGAAAGTCAAGTTGCATCGAACTCCGTCTCGAAAGATGCCTCACGATGATTGAATGACTGCCCGCAAAGATCCCTACCCAGCCACCCACCCTTCCGAATCTATCCACCGTTCTTCTCGTTCACATTCTTTGACACCCGAATACCCCAACCCGGAGCTCTTCTTGATAGCCAGAGTACGCGATATTCCGTATTCCGACTACCTAACAGATAGGCACCGGCATGTCCCTTACCCCTCCTCAAAAGATACCCGAAAAGACACCACCACCGCCGCATCCTACCTAACTACCCCTCTTCTGCCTCCAGGTTGTCTTCTACGCAACGAACTCCGATGCCGGTTCGATCAGCATTGATGGCGATAATCGTAATCTTCTTGTTACCCTCGGCGTGATGCGGACGAAACCATAGAAAAATCGATTATTGAGATAATGTAGAAAGGGAATTCGGAGTTGCGCTGGAACCCCGAGAGAAAACAAGGCTCAATATATTCATGTAGGATGAAAGAAGGGGGAAAGAGGGAAAATTCTTATGCTTCCAAGTTTGTTCCAATTGATCGTATCAACCGTCTGGTCAATCTGCACTGCGCCTAAGAATGTACGCATATGTTTTCTTGAGGCAAGACGAAAGATTCATTGTGTTTTTATCAAGAAGACAAATTTCGAGAAGTGTAGAAAAGCTCCATGTCGAGGTATAGGAGGAGTCGCCGGTTTAAAAAAAAACGCCATTCACAGCCCAATAAGGGGATGGATGTTCCATCTCTTTTGTCCCACTCCTATCCCACCGGACCCCAATGCGATGTCGAGAAAGAAAAAGATAAATAATGCCAGGAGAAAGTTCGTTAAAATCCCTGGGGAAGCCTTCCACTGAAGACGCCGTACAAGTCGCTCGCCATGCACGCTGCGCGGACAAACAAGAATGAAGAAAAATAAATAAAGAGTCTAGGAGAAGATTTCTCGAGGAGATCCTTCCGCCTTCCGAGAAATAGATAACGGTAGACGAGGTGTGAAGGACCAAAACGCCTCGTTTCGTCAAGAGTCGTCAAAAGCCGGGAAGATGTCGAAAGACTGCGTCCGAGGCCAAAGCATGCGGGCTTGGAGGCCGTTGGAAGAGTATTGTTTAACAGTGCCGGTTGTAGTACAATGAGCAGTCAAGGACACACTTCGATAGTGTGCAATGAACTCTCAGCGTGGCGTATTATCGAGTCTTGGCGCACCGGATCGCTGTTTTGTGGCGACCTGGCGAGTTACTCATGCATGCATTCGAGGCATGCACAAGTCGACCCATGGGCCACGCCTAAGTCTTTTGGGTGATGACTTTTCCGTCGGCGCGCTTGTAACCGGTGGTCACGTCGGCGATGGGGTCTGCCGCGGCAATGGGGCGGCTTGCGCGCCCACGCCTTGATTGCATGAATCTGCGGACTGCGTCTAATATTTCCGAGTTACCACTTGGCCGTCTGCGCGTTTGTAACCGGCCGTTAACACACCTTCGTCGTCCTCGTCATCATCGTTGTCCACGTCGAATTCAGAGTAAAGAGAGGTTGTCGGCGGCTGCGGGTAAGTGTCTGGCCGCGCACCCGCCTTTTGGGCAAGATCGTGGTGCGCGGTGGAGAATGTGGAACCGTAGGAGCGTTTGTGTGAGTCTGACCCTGATGCTTGACCAGCGAAAGAGTTGGGGAAGAAGCTGTTGGTGCTGTTCGGGGTGTGAACAGCAGGCGAAGCAGGCTCCAGTGCGTGTGAAATGGGAGGGAGAGTGAAGCTGTACGGCTTTGCAGACAAGGGCGGTGTGGGTGCAGTGGTGCGAGTAGGAGGTTGAATGGGCTCTGGGGGTGGTGCGCGTGTGCTCTTCGCCTCGATAGGAGCGTAGTAGTTTGGCTGATGAGGGGCTTGCGTTTGGTAAGGTGCAGGTGTTTGCTGGTATGGGTGTGAGTACGGTGCAGACGCTTGTTGGGGAACAGGCGCTGCAGATGGTCGGCGATACTCGGCTTTCATGGACCAGTCCACACTTGCCCTGTGTGCGTGGCCATTACTCTCAGGTGGAGGAGCAGCAGCATACTGAGGCTGATATGCGGGTGCTGGCTGGTAGTTGTAGTGGCTGCTTTGTTGGGGTGCAGGAGGAGCCGGAGGATACGCATGCGATTGATAGTGTGCCGGAGGAGGTTGCATAGGCTGCTGTTGGGGCTGTGGTGGTGGTGGTGGTGGTGGTTGTTGTTGTTGCATATAAGGAGGTTGCGAGAATTGCTGAGATGGCGATGGACCGTATGCCGACGGCGGAGGAACGCCACTTATCGGTGTTTGAGGTGCTGTGCCTCCGTACCGTTGTTGTTGCTGTGCGTGGTACTGCTGCCGCTGTTGCTGCTGGTGTAGCTGGGCCAGTTCCTGCTGTGACTGTCGGCGCGAGAGAGATGCAGCAAGCGAATGGTGGCTACCGTTGCTCGAAGATCGAGGCCTGGCAGTAGGCTCCAGGACAGGAGGTGGGTAGTGATGTTGGTGTGCGTAAGAGACATCTGGTGTCCGCGACATCTCCAAGCGATGTGCCTCCGTTTGATCCTCGTAGTTGTCCCATTCCTTTCCAGCCTTTCCATCACGAGGGTTGGTCCTGCGCATGCGAATATCACGGCGTATGCGTACACGGCAGCCTTGCTCGGCAACAGTGCGGCTGAGCGCAGTGCTCTCGGTCAGACCAGGGAACTTCTTTGCGCTAAAGACCTGCAGGACGGCCGACCTGACTTCCAGACGGTGAGTTACATGGTTGTCGCCAGGTAAGACGGCTCTGCTTGGGTCGTCTACCTTGTCGTGGTCCCCGACAAGTTTGAGTTCCTCGTACAAGCTGAAGCTAAGACGGAAATGACCTTCATGGCGGACTGACAAGTCTGGGAAGATGAAGTATCCGGCAGGGTCAGGTCGGTCCAAGTATACCATGCCAGCGACCGGTGTACCGGTAAGGACGGTGGGCTTGTTCGGGTCAGGCATACCACGAGGCTGGGCCATGTGACGTGCGGGCTCCAGAGTGGCGAAGAGAAAGTAGTTGGCGTTCATCATGAAGGTGATGTCCTCCATGGTATCTTCTCCAGTGGCATTGGGCTTGGCTTCCAGAACCTTGAGCTGGACTATAGGTGGCGGGTCGACGGGTCTGCGATCGGCGGATGCTTGAGGAGGTGTTAGTACCGCGAGTGGTAGGCGAGAATGGAGACAGTTTAACAGAAGACATACACTTGGATCCAGAGCCACATGCGCGGGCATGTAGGGGCTGTTGAAGGACCTTGAGCTCATATCTGAGGACCTTGCCATCGCGAGTAGTACGGGTGGTAAAACTCTGAGTCTCGTTGGGTACGGGGATGTTCATGCTGCTCTTGTGCTCCATGGCAGGCAGATGGGCACGCTGGACAGCGAGCTCTGTGGTGAAAACTAAAGTCTGATATCAGCACTGCGTCGTGATATAGAGGGTCAGACGCAAAACATGCGACGTTGCTGGTAAGGTTTCGGTAGGGAAGTGCGAGTAGAGAGTAGAGGAGTCGAGCTGCGACCGATGAGTCGGGCTTGGGATGAGGTTCCGTGTTGGTGGGACGAAGGAATGAGCCAGCAAGCAGGGCACAGCGTTTAGACGCAAGGAGGACATGACACGGGTTAAAAGATGACACTCACAAGCAGGTCGAGGATTGCACGGTAAATTGCCGCAGGTTCGATAGTAGAGAATGAGAGTGGAAAGGCCAGGGATATCTGGCGAGGCGCGCGCGAGAGATGGTGAGGTTGAAGTGATATTATTGTCGAAGTGGCAGTAACGACACGCGAGCAGGGCGGACGGCGGCGGGAGACGGCGACAGCGATGGTCAACGGCGCGGAGTTTGTGGGCGCGATCAAGACAGCTCCCTTCTCGCCTGGTCGTATTAACCTGGCTGCTGCGCGGCTGCCACACACACAAAGGCCTTGAGCGATGTCGCGAGCGAACGAAGGGCGGAGGAGTTGTCGATGTTGCGAAGCGAAACGAGAGTCGGCGGCCGTCGAGATGGGAGGCGTTGGGCCAGTGATAGACTACACCAAACGACAGGCAAGGCAAGGCAAGGCAGACTCCAGACACCAGGGTAAGCGATGGAGAGCAGAGACGTCTTTCAGCAGAAGAACGGCGGCGTCCACCCGAGTCAGCTTTCCTCCCGGCCATTCGCAGAGCGCTAATCGAGTGCGGCCTAGTGGACAGCGGCCCCACCACGCAAGCCCTAGCCCTGATCCCTGTTCAATCCACTGGGCCACTCGAGCCAGCCCGTCCGTCGACCCTACCGCTGCTAGCTTGGACCCGCCGTACTGGCTGCTGGCTGGCTGGCCACGGGCAACACTCTCAGTCGCTGCGAACCGAAGCAGAAGAACCAGCAGCTGGGACACGGCCACCACTCCATGATACGAGCCTCCTCCTGCCTCCTATTCCCTTCCTTCCTTGTCGGCGCCAGTAGTGAGACACGCCGTGCGTTCGCAGCAGAAGCACACCTATACCTACATGTACTGTATGTACTGCCGTTTGCAACCCGTTGGCTATTCTTGCTGGCTGGCCCGACCCTTGCTACACACCGCACCAAAACAACACCCGAAAACCACACCCCCACTCCAGCCTCCCGTTACTAACCTCAATATCGCTAAGCCTGCCCACATCATCGATGGACCTTACGCTTGGACTCTGACCTACGCCTCGCCTACGCGCCGTACCGGCACCGCCAACGTCTTTCACCTCCGAACACCCAACGGGCCAACAACCTTCACGCGCAAGCCCGTCGCTCCACATATATTCGCCGATCGCTGTCTTCCTGCCCAAACCTCTTGACCTGTTAGTTGATGAAGGTCATAACGAGACCGTGAGACAACCCCATAGATAGATGTATCTCCCTTTGTATGCACTTCCTCCCTCGTATCCTGTCGTACTGCCAGAGAAACCTGCACTCTGCATTCGGCTGATTGCGGCCGCGAGAGCACGCCATTCATATCCTCGTTTATCTGCCTTGCCTTTGCATATCTCTCTGCCGTACCGTTGTCCATAGAAGCCGACCAGCCAGCCAGCGCACTCTCGCGCTACCACCCTCGCACCGCGCAGCGCCCGTCATCCTCCGTGCCTACAGTACGCTCTGTGAACAGGCCTCTCGCGCGCGGTCTTCTAGTCCAACCCGATCGGCCGCTTCGCTTCGCAGGGAAACACTACCGTCTCGCAGATTGAGAGCTACCCGACCTTGCTGACCTTATCTGAGGTTAGCCTGCTCTGCTCTGGCGCTTCTGCTACTGCCACTGCCCCTAGCACACGTCACGTCACGTCACACACAACCAGTCCTGCGCACGCGCCTCGCCCGGTGTTGCTGGGCTTGCTGCAAATCGTGGCACGAAAAGAGTCTCGCCGTGTCCCCGTGCTACACCCTACAGGCTACAGCTGCTGCAATCCCCGGCTGCGTCCCCGACCCCCTCGCTTCCCCGATCCTTGCACGTTGATTACTGTATTGTTAGTCTATCACTAGTCGAGCTGCTAATAATTCAATCCACCACCAAGCCCGACGATCTCTTACTCACGCGTCCCGTCGCCGAGAGCCCTCGATGGCGCCACCACAGCGGGAGGCCCGCGAAGGAGTCGAGAAACGTGGTCGCCTTCCCAACCCGTCGTGCATCACGCATCACGCATCACATCGCAGCAGAGTGCCAGGGCGAAGTCTATTGTGCTGAAGGGGAGGAGAAACGTGGTACTGCCTGTCATCTCTGCCGTCCGTCCTGCCGAGCGTCAAAAACCCAGCTCGAGGGATGAGGGAGGTGGGAAGCTAAAACCCATCACATAGACAGCTTTCGCCTATCAATTGCTGTCTACAGCAGTTGCTCCGAAGCCCTGCCTGATCGCTGCCGTGACGCTTCTGCCACGAAACGCCGTCCGTCGACCACGACTCGTCGCCCGTACAGCCTAGTTCCTTCGACTTTACCTGGCGCCTGGGACTGCGCCCGAGCTGACCGGAGGCTCATGGACTGGGCGAGCTGCGAACCCAGATTCCAGTTTTCCCATCCCATCCCAGACCAGACCAGAGGTGTCATCCCAACCACACGTATAGCTCTGCCATGGCTCACCCGGCTGTCGCCCTTCTGCAAGCAACATGTGAGATGCAAGTTCGCGAGCCAACAACGCGCGTGCCGTACCTGCCGTGAACAAAAACCTTATACTTGCATAACGACAGCAATAGTACAAGTACTACTGTAGCACAGCCCAAACAAACAACTACAGACCACTACCGCTGTCAAGAAGTGGACTCCGGATAACTCAATTCCAACCCTCTTTTCTGTCGCCTACTCCTCCTCTCACTCCTCTTCGAGGCGCCCTCCGCTACTCACAGTCACAGCCGTTGCAGACCCGCTTCCACTCTCCGCAGCCGAGAAACCTTCAGCTATCCGCGCAAGTCGCAATCTTCGGAGTGCAAAGCCGCAAAAAAAGACGTTTGACGTTGCTTGCCCTTCTTCGCTTCCGCAGGACTAAAAAAGAAAGATAACCCTCCCCAGTCTAAAGCGCCCGCACGCCCGCAACGGCCGGTCGACCCCGAATACTGCCAACGCTTCTGAAGCCGAAACCAACCAACCTCCTCCCTTCTCTCGTACTTCGTACACACACGATCAGTCAAAACCACCAACCCTGCCCTGGCAATAGCAGAGGCACGCCCCTCCCATATCCAGATATCCAACCCAACGCAAACCAAGCTAAGCAGCAGCAGCAATCCAGCCCATACCCGCCCAATATAAATCTCCCCTATCACACCGCTCCCCTCATTCGCACCCATGCTCTTCTTGACCAGTCCGAGTTCCCATCTACCAACCACAACACCAAAAGCCAAAAGCCCATGCCCAAAGCCCGTGCCTCGCCCGCTCCGGCAGAAGCGCCTCCCTGCGGCATGAGCCCGCAACCCTTAATTTTTTTCTGGGCCCCTTCGGTGTCCCTGCACTGTCCCTATCTTCCGGGACTGAGGAAAAGGCGTTGTCGCTTATAGAGTTTCGTGACATATCACTATCACACGTCCGCATCGCGCGTCACGGCGCGCTGCACATGTCTGTCTGCGCCCGCTGTTTTGTTATCGATAACAACGGTGTCATCATGATGCTCGCGGTAATGGTTTGGACAGATCCGCGCGCGCGCTTGCGAACCGAGTTTACCTACCTGTCAGTTTCGTTTTGGGAGCTGCATGCAGTAGGTAAGCTGCGGGTGGCCGTTGCGTTTTGTTCTGGCGCGTACTCGGCGGACGCTGAGAAGACTTGCAAGGCGCCTAGAACTGCGGTTAGTACTTGGTCGTCTTCTGCCGGATATCTTCATGGTTCTTATCATCATTGCTACCAGGTACTTTGCGGAAACCTTGTTAGTCGACGATTCTCGACGCCGAAGCCGAAGCCGAAGCCGAGATGATGGGAAAGCTGGTGGAAAAAAATCCCCATTCTTACAAAGCAAGCAGTGATAATTAATCGTCTTTTTCCTCTCTTCGTCAATCATCGTCAATTTAATTCGCATGTCGCGACTCAACAATCTATCAAACATCACACCCCGGTTTGAACTCTATACATCCTGTATCTCGGAGGCTCCACATGGGTTTGATAGGTGTACACCTAAGGAAGAGCATCCTCCGAAGCTCCTTTCAAGAATACCTCTCCTTGTGTAGGTAGGCATGTTCATTGGGAATCAATAGTCCGAGAACTAGCAGGCCCATCACGTCAATCCCACCTCTTCTACACGAAACAACTCCATTCACTCCACCTCACTCACACGCGCGCGAGACACCGGTCTCTGTCTCTCGTGCTGCTAAGCCGCAACCGCTTTGGGATTATGGGAGGAGCCGCTGTGACCACTTTACTGGCTTGTTCTTCCGACTCCGTGAACCCCGTCTGTCTGTTCACCTGTCAAGAAGGAGGAGCAACAGAGAAAAAAGCTTGTGCGCATGTACGTACGTGGTCTTGGAAAAACATGTCTCAAGAGGCCCCGGATCCCGAGATTGTGGGGTTTGTTCAAGGCGCGCGCGAATAATGGCATGTGATCTTACGTGCTGCTTGCTAACTCACTTACCGTCCATACATACATACTAATCGTTGCTTATTGCATGATTCACTACCAAGGGAAGAAGAGGAAGTGTGGCTGCGCACTTGCGCTCTCCGGTTGGTTGTGGCGCGTTTTTCTCGCTGGCTGGCTGGCTTGAGGGGTGTTGGTTCGGCTTGCAGGATGAGGTTGAGTTGCTGGGCGGTGCTGGTTGGTTGGTTGGGTGGGTGGTCGTTTCGTTCTTGGATGGCTCGGTGGATGTTTGGGAGAGCGGTGTGCGCTGCTGCGAGCTGACGTGCTGCTCATCCCAGTTGGTGATGGGTTTTGGGTGCTATGCTTGCTGACTGGCTAACTCTCCGATCCAGTCGGATTTGCCTACCGATCAGGTGTTCGGAAGCAATGGGCTTTCTATATGGATGGATGGAAGGATGGGTGGGTGGATGGGTTTCCTGGAAAACAAACCTCCCCGATCCCCCGATCCCCGGTTCCCTGGTGAGCGGTAAAAGTTGAGATCTCGGATCGATGCTTGGGACCGAATGCAGACGTCTTTGCTGGTGGTAGTGGCGTGCGGCTGCTGTCGTGTAACTGGGCCTCACCTCACCCACACGGTAAGTGGTTTACTGGCTCTGCTTGCTCCCACCAATTGTGTGGTATGATCTGCAGGCTTGGACGCTGAGTTTTGGACCTGCAACATGACTCCCAACGAACTGCCGGAACTGTTCTACGTCGCATCGATAGACATGGCGCGCGTGCGCCATGCTGCGAGATGGTCGAATCTGGGACGCCGGGATTGCGCTCGTCGATTTCGTGTGTGTGAGGAGTTGTGGCGTACTAATGTTGCCGTGCTTGTGGTAACGGTGGCATTGAGGTTGTGGTTTCAGATCACTTCGCTTTTGGTGGTGGTGTTCTGGTTTTGTCGGGCTGGATTCGTCGTGATGGTATCGAGTCTTTGTCTGGAGGCAGAATGTTGGTGAAACGATCCAAGTCACTGCAATTTGGGGCTCTAGGTGTGTCTCGTTCTGTTCGATGCAAATAGCACCTGGTGAGAGTCTGTTCCTTGTAAGCCCGATTGATCAATTACGCTCGGTTGTTGGGTCACTTCTTGCTTGCCTAGATGTGTCTCCTCTAGCGGTCGGATGTGTAACGACGAGGGTTGATTCCACGTGACCAATGCTTTTAGTCACTTGTCGAGTCTGAGTTGATGTAAGCCCGTAGGTCCGTTCTTTGTAGCATCACGATCTCGTAGTATTAGTCATAGAGAACGCGATTCCCGTGAATGCTGCAGATGCTGCAGATGCACATCAATCCGTTGATCTTGAACTTTGGATTGCAGGAATAGATGACAGTGCCATCAAGGGCTTTGCCGTGTGCCTTATCCTTGTGTTGTATTTTCGGCTCAGTATTCGGTCGTCAAAACCATTTCTAGATACAGTGGTCTAGAGTTTTCGTAACTTTGGTCGGTGTTGTTGCGAAGCAGCATTGTAATGAACGAGTTGTTTGGCGTAGAACTGTTGAGTTGTGACAACTTGACTGAACACCATGCTTGTTCAATCGATTCCATCAAGTCTATCACCTTCCTCACAATGCTACAATGCAAGATCGTGTTCACCATGAATTTCAACGAAGGATGAGGTTACACAAATAGGGTTAGAGTTGGGGTTGGCTACGGCATGAACTCCGCTAACCGATCACCTTCGCCTTAGCATCATCATTCATCATACCTTCTTGAAGGAGCAATGTCGACCTCATAGACTCTCCGACATGCACCTCATCATGCGTGAATGGGCTCCTCGGCTGAGTGTACGCGTCACAGGTACGGGTGACAGTAACAACCAAGGCAACAAAGAAAGCATCTCTTATACTTGTGGCTATACTACCTATGCGAAACTCATTCCTTTCAAATGCTCCAATCTCACGTGCTTCATAGATTTAGCCAACCAGCAAGAACACTCCTCCGTACGAGCCTGAGACCAGCAACAGCATACCTTCGTACAAACCTGAACTCAGTCTTCACTAACAATCCAACAACAACCACGACACTGTCCAACCCAAGCTTCACCACCGCCACCGCCTTCAGAATGCCTTCCGCACCCGGTGAGCAGTTCGAGGTCCGCCAGACCTCTACCTCCGAAGACTACACCCCGGACCCTAGCAAGAGCCTTCCTCTCTCGCCCGCCCGCCAAGCCCTTGTCGACGACATCATCGCCCTCTACTCGTGCGAGCCAACGATCAAGCGTGTGGAACGGTATACGGCCGACTGCGTCTACGATGACCAGTTCGTGTATGCCAACGACCGCTACAAGATGGCCGGTCAATGGTTTGCGCTGCCGAAGTTGTTCAAGGTATGCAATATCTGAGTGACTGTCGTTGACAGCGATTTTACACCAAAAAGCTGTCACTTCCAATAATGATTTTTAACTGACAGCATTCTTACTTCTAGGCTTCCAAGAACGAAGGCTACCAGGTCATTCGCAGTGACAACGAAGTCATTCAGTTCAAGAACGAGCAGTCGTGGACTTTCAAGCTCATCCCCAAAACGGCGACCATAAATGCACTTGTGACTCTGAGTTTGGACCCGGAGACCGTGGACTCGGATTTCATGCAAATCAAGTACCACAAGGACCAGTGAGTGACTCCTGCACCCCTAGTATACTGTTGTATAATATACTGACGATTTTAGGGCAAATGACAAGGATTATAGCCATGAGGGGGTCGGTTTCAGCTTCAAGAAGTGGCAGGCTGATACAGTGATGAAGCACATGAACTCGGAGGAGGTCAAGTACTTTGAGAAGGACAAGGGGGCAGGGAAGGAGGCAGTGAAGAAGTATGGAACTGGTGATGAGAAGGGGGACGCGCCGAAGCAGAGTTTCTAGTTGATTGCCGGTAGAGAGCAGCAGACTCAGAATAGAGCAAAGCATAGTCGATTGAATGATTGATTGATTGATCGATCAAATCGATTGATTGTATTTGTGTATGTGTATGTGTATGTGTGAAGACCAAGTAGCTATCCGTGTGCGTCGTGGTCCGTAGAAAGTTGAGGACTCTACCGGCACTAGTACATTCATGAAATATCAAAGCTCCTGATATCACCGCATGATCCAGTGAGATACGAAGATATACCTTCCAATTTCTATCAGTACATCGCTGCTACAAGGATGTTTTCGATATGGGAAAGTCACTGGTACCACCGAATAGTACGTCGCACTGTGTCAACAGACTTAGCATGAACTGAAGTATGGTGAATGAACAGCCTTGATAGCTATATATGTACAGTCAAGCTCTATGCGAAATCCGGGTATCATCATGCATGCAAGTCATCTCCATCGTCCACCTCGTCTAGTAGCCGTACATCTTGCGCTTCGCCTTCTCAGCTACGCTCTCTGCACCATCCTTCGCCGCTCCACCAAGAACTTCTGCGTCTTGGTTGAATCCCGTCTGGCCCTTTGCATCCTGGTGACCGCCGGTCAGAGTCTTCTCGCCATCGACACCGCCGGTGGTGTGGGTGTTCTGGCCCGCTGCTCTGGTGTCGGCCGTGTCGGCTTTGCTGCCGCTCATGAGGTTATCGAGGAACGAGTTTGTGTTCTGACGGGCGCTCTCGCTGGCTTCCTGAGGGTACTGTTAGTCTCTCGTTCGTTAAGGGTTGTGATTCGCGAGAAAAAGTGTCGTACACTGCCCTGGTGCAAGGCACCTTTCAGCTTGTTGGCTGCGTTTTCTCCTGATGCCATTGTGATTTATTGATTTATTGTTGATTGATCGATTCGTTAGTCGATCTGATTTGAAGTTGAATATTGTCTTCAGAAAGTGTAATAACAATTCACTTACCTCGGCCGGTTTTCTCGCACGCACGGACTCAAAAAGTGACGTGAGGTGACGTCGGTTTTGCATAGGGCTCGAGAAAGAAGAAACCGAGTCTGGTTGCGGCGGCACAAAGCTCGAAATGGAAGCGAAGCGAGGCGGCTCCATACACCAACCAGCCAACTCTGCCACTTTCCATTTCACTTCCATCCATTCACTTCACCACCGGCGCGTCACGGGACTGGAAGGACACGTTCCCACATTCGTCAAGGCTGTCTTGGATCGTCGTCATTTGCCGTTGCGACTTTTCTTCCACTCCCTCGTGTCACCCAAGCTCGAGCTCGAGCACGCGTCTCATCTCTTCCCCACGCGTTTTCCACGAGCGACACGACACGACCCAAAAACAACAACCACACACAGCCATTGCGATTGCGACTGACCGCGCATCGCCATCATGTCCGGTCCCCAGGTCTACTTCGGCCTGCCGCCGTCGGAGCTGTTCACTTTTCCGCCCTCCAGCCAGCCTCAAGCCCTCCCGCCGCCCATCAAAGAACGCACCTTTCGCGCGCCGTTCGGCATCTCGCCATGGCTCTTCAACCTCGCAATGCGCCCTTGGGTGCCCGCCCTCTTCGCCCTCACCTACATCCTCACCGTCTTCGCGCTGAACGCCGTGAACCGTAAACGTAACCACAAGCCGTGGTGGATCGCGCGCCAGCCTTTCTTCAAGCCCTTTGTCATCCTTCACAATGTCTCCCTCGCAATCTACAGCTTCGCTACCTTTATCGCCATGTACAGGGCGTTGAGACACACGTGGCCTGGCTTTGACAACCCGAACGGTCTAGCTGGTGTTGCGGACTCGCTTTGCAAGATTCACGGACCGAGAGGACTCGGCGACGCGGCTACCTACAACACGACCATCAACATTTGGGAGTCCAAGAACGCGCTCATCCACATGACTCCGAACGGCACCCCCGACCACACTGATGTTGGAAGATTGTGGAACGAGGGACTTGCTTTCTGGGGTTGGATCTTCTATCTGAGCAAGTTCTACGAGGTCTTGGACACGTTCATCATTGTCGCAAAGGGCAAGCGTAGCGCGACTCTGCAGACGTACCACCATGCGGGCGCAATGCTTTGCATGTGGGCTGGTATGCGCTACATGAGCCCGCCCATCTGGATGTTTGTCTTTATCAACAGCTTCATTCACGCGTTGATGGTGAGTTCTTATTCTCTAGTATTATGGGAACGACTGGCTAACATTCTTAAAGTACACGTACTTCACTCTCGCAGCCGTCAACGTCAGGGTTCCCAAGTCGATCAAGCGTGGTCTCACGACCCTTCAGATCGCCCAGTTCGTTTTCGGTGCAAGCTTCGCCGCGATCCACCTCTTCGTGCAGTACGATATCCCGATCGCGACACCTTACAAGGTTCTTGCCACTGTTTCTTCCGTGGCTGCTAGCGCTACTTCTGCGGCGGCATCTGTCACGTCCACTGTATCTCAGGTTATTGAGACGCCTACCGCTGCTGCATTGTTCGACTGGTCCACTTTCAAGAAGTATGCCCTTCGTGCTGCCGGTGAAGAGGGTCTCGCCGAGCGTGTCGGAATGCACAACAGCGTGGTCCACGACAACAAGCCTTTCTCCCAGCAGATCGAGGAGAGGATGGAGCAGGCTCCCCAACATGCTCTTCCCATCGGACCGAAATACGAAACCAGATGGCGCACCGACTACACCAAGGTGAACTGTATTGACACTTCGGGCGAGGCCTTTGCGATCTACCTGAACCTCTTCTACCTGTTCCCGCTCACCGTCCTGTTCGCCCGATTCTTCTACAAGGCTTACGTGAAGCGCACAAACAAGCCGCACGGTGCCTCTGAGACTGCCAAGGCCGTCGCGCAAGATGCCCGCAAAGCCGAAGATGAGACCAAGCGTGCTGTTGAGGCTGCTGGAAAGCGCGCCGAAGATCAGATGCGCAACAAGGGCGCCAAGGCACAGCAAAAGACTCGCGAAATCCTCAAGGAATTCCAAGACGACTACCAGAAGGAAATCCAGAAGGCCAAGGAGAGTGGCAAGTTTGAAGGTCGTAGGGTCAGCCAGGTGGTTGAGAGCCTCCAGCAGAAAATCCAAGACGCCACTGGGGACGCTACGTCCCCTGCCTCGACACCGAAGAAGTCGCCCAAGAAGAAGAACAATAACAACAAGAAGAACAAGCAGGGCGGCGGTGATGGTGACGACTCTCGTCCCAGCACATCACAGGGAAACAACGAAGCCGACAAGAAGAGTAACGAAGCCGACGTTCACGATGACTTGAAGCCCAAGGTTGACCTCGAGCCCAAGGGTCAAGATGCCAAGGGCAACGCCGAGGCTTCTTCCGATGCTCCCAAGTCCGGCGACAAGGAAAGCAAGCAGGAGAACCAGGCACCCGCCACCCCTGAGCGCAAACAGAACAAAAACGCTGGTTCAAAGAAGGAGTCTGCCCCAGTGGACGAGAGCCAAGGTGGCCTCTTCTCCCCATTGAGGGATGAGAAGTCCGCCGAGAAGTCCGACGACAAGTCCGACGAGAAGCCTGCCGCCGAAACCGAGAAAGTCCCCGCCCAAGACGAGTCGGCCGAGAAGCAAGACGCCAACCTCGAGGCAAGCGAGCCCACCCGCCCAGCTCCCGAAGACGAGCAGCCTGAATCGACCAGCTCCTCCCCTTCCGCATCAACCTTCATCGACTACGCTGAAGCCGTCAAGTCTGGCGAGCTGCCCGAGGGTGAGGAGAAGAAGGACGACGACGACGAAGAAGAGTCCACCGAGACGGCATCGAAATGAAGCCGCGCACCGGCCCCGCCTCTCCTACGCTCCTTCTCCTCCTTCGCATCGTCATCCTTCACCTCTCCTTCGCCGCCCGCCAGCCCCATGCGCGAGAGCGTGGACTCCATCTGGCACTTTCGTGAGCAACAGCAGGAAGCCGGGGACGGTGGTGACGACCCTCGCGGCAGGGAAGCCGATAGCCCTAATCGCCCGCGGCCGACCAGCTCGGCGAGCAGTGAGAGTCCTAGGCGTGCTCTCTATGCTTTGAGAAGAATGGGAAGCTCGACCACGAGTGTTGGTCTGAGGTAGAATCTTTTGTTTTGTTTGATGTTTGATGTTTGCGCGCCTGTGTGTGCGCGCATGATCGCTTGGCTGAGATGCCTTTGTGCGATGGCGGTGTTTTCATTTAACTCGTTCGAATTTCGCTCTTCCCCTCTCTCTGTCGTCGATGGTGTAAGGATGTTGGTACTGGCGATGATGGTGGTAGGAGTAGTATCAGTGTTAGCAGTCAGTACTCCTGTACTTCTATGCCTACGGGTTCCAATATTGCGTCTTTCTACGTTTTACTCCCCAATTCAAGTCTTGAAGTACACGTCCGCTACTACGCACATGTTTAATGTACCTGTCCATAAGTAGCTTCTTGTCTTATCTCTCTTCTAACTAGTGCATACCTTTGATGGAGCTTATCTCGTACGGCTAATGGCGGTACATCTACCCCACCTGTCGATGAAGCTTACGACTGGGTACCTTACGATCGACCTCACTTGTCTCGCCCACTGTACTACTCTCACTTGCATCGACGTGATTTGAACGAGTAGACAAAGGACCCCCTCTTCCAGTGAAAAGGCATCAGTGAGAACAAACAACACAGTCGACATCGCCTCCAAGGGCAACAAAACTACTAAACAACTGAAAAACCACGCCCCCCGAATTTACCGACAACCAAAAAACCAACTACCAAAGAGAAGAAGCGAAAAACAGTTAACCCCCTACCAAAAACAATAAAAAAAATGACATCCCCAACCCAAGCCTACAAAACCTACCCCCTAGGCGACTTCGCCCTCCAATCCGGCACCACCCTGCCCTCCGCCCACCTCGCCTACCTCACCCTCGGCTCCCCCACCAACCCAGCAATAATCTACCCGACCTGGTACAGCGGCCTCATAGCCTCCAACCTCTGGCTCACCGGCCCAAACCTCACCCTAAACCCCGACAAGTACTACATCATCATCCCCGCGTTATTTGGAAACGGCGAGTCGACTTCCCCCAGCAATTGGATCCATAAAGACGAGGGAGGGAAGAGGTTCCCCGAGGTGAGTTTTTACGACAATGTAAGGGCGCAGCATGTTCTGGTGACGGAGGGTTTGGGGTTGCAGGGGGCGAGGGCGGTGGTGGGGTGGAGTATGGGCGCTGGGCAGGCGTTCCAGTGGGCGACGCAGTTCCCTGGGTTTGTCGAGTTGGCTGTGCCGTTTTGCGGGAGTGCGAGGACGAGTTTGCATAATCGGGTTTTTCTGGAGGGGGTCAAGGCGGCGTTGTTGGGGGCGAAGAGGAGTTCGAGTGGAGGGGTTTGTGAGAGTGGGCATGTGGTTGGGGGTGGGGGTGGTGCTGGTGGTGATGATGGGGGGTATAGTGCTGTTTGGACGGAGGAGGAGAGGAGGGTTGGGTTGAAGGCGCTGTGAGTTTTCCTTCCTTTTTCCCTTTCGATTGTTATTTCTGGACTTCCATCTTCGCTTCGATGGCTGCTTGCGTGTCCGCGGGGGAGATCCATCGTCGTTGGCAGTTTGGGCATGCTCCTCCTCCCAATTCTGAAATTTCTTCTATTCTGCCCTCCAAAAGTACCACCTCTAACACTGACGATACAGCGGCCGCGTATATGCAGGTTGGGGATTTTCGCAAAGCTGGTATCGTGAGGAGGTGTACAAGAAGGTGCTCGGCTTCAAAGACCTAGAGGACTTCATGATCAACTTTTGGGAAGCGTGGGCATTGTCAAAGGGTAAGTCTGACGATTTCCGTTGACCTTCCACCACCACCAAAGTGAGAGAAAGAGAGAGAGAGAGAGAGAGGAAAGAAGGAAAGACCGGAGAGAAAGCTACCCGCCATGCCGAACCAGAACAACTCCACTTACCAACCTACTCATCAACAGACCCCGAAAACATGCTCACGATGCTGCACACGTGGCAAACCGGCGACGTCTCGAAGCAGGAACCCTACAACGGGGACTTCAGCGCTGCCATGAAAGGCATCAAAGCGAAGACGTTGGTGTTGCCGGCCAAGACGGACTTGTACTTCCGTAAGTTTCGTTTCTTTTATGCTTCCCGCCTCTGTCGGTCTTCTGGGAAGGCGTGGAGAGATCGTTCTGCAGGAAATGCAGGGCGACGGGGAGAAAGAATCTCTTATTGGTATGTCAGGCCTCTGTTGTTCTACTGACTGACTTGGGTCGTACCGCAGCTCCTGAGGATTCCGAGATCGAAGTCGAGAACATGAGGCCTGGAATCGGCGAGATGAGAGTCTTTCCATCCATTTGGGGACATTGGGCTGGTGGTGAGTTTTCTGCCAAATTTTCCCTCTCTTCGAGCTTGTGTGTCTTGATTATTTAACGAATTGATCAAATAGGCCCAGGCGACAGCAAGGAAGATGTCAAGTGGCTCGACGACCAACTGCGCGAGTTCTTTGCGAAGAATTGATGAGTACTCTTTTCCTTGTTTGTTTGCGCTTCGGTCTTTGGCGTCTGTGGTTAAGTAGTCCTACAACATTCCTGTCCCTACCATGCATGTTGTGATTGAGTTCGGAAGACACAGCTAGACCGACCGACTGCTGCGTACGTATGTGCGTACGCGTGTGTCCTGTTTCGACAAGGTTGATATGAAATTTTTGCGACACCGAGCACCGTAGCAGTCGAGTCTCAAAGCTCTCAACCGGTCGAAACCGCGTCTTCGTACAACCTCGTATCAAGTCCACTTACTCTAAGCGGTCGTATCAATCCACTTGTACTCTAAGCGACGCGTCTGCATGCGAGGAAGCGAAGACAAAGCTGGGAGAAGATCTTCCTCCACCAACAGACAAGCTGCAAGGACTTACATGATCCCTGTTCGTTTGAACCTGCCGGCCGACACGAACCGATTATTGCCCCAGCAGGCCAGTCCATGTCTGGCCAAATCTGTGCAAACACATCGGTCACGCAAAAGGTGTCGCACTACTTCGGAAAGAGGAGAGTCAATTGGTGGTTTGCCCCATTCGTGGAAACCCTGATGTGAGTTGCCGCCGGGTGTTGATTGCCGTGAGCCGGAGTCGGGTGCTGTTGCTGCTCTGCATATGCCTGTGCGGTGCAGTGCATTGTGCAGGAGGAGTCAAGAAGAACCCCCCGGTAGACTCGGACGTGCAGAAGATGTGCATGCATCAGTATTCTTGCAGTATTACTGCAGCGGCGTTGGAATTTCTGGCCAAGTTTCGTCGCTTGTTTATCGAAGAGGCTGGTAATCGTCCGAGTCGTTTGCGTGTGCAGGCATATCTTGCGTTGGAGAAATCCAACTCAGCAACGACAAGGGTATTGACAAATCGGGAGGCTTCGGTTACGATACAGGAAACACACGGCAGACGGATGCGATCGCCGGAAACCCATCGGGGGGTCTCCGCTATGTAGCCCCATCTTTCTCCCATGCATGCATGTTCCTGGATTTTTGTAGGCTGGTCTCGCGGTTTGAGACGGCTGTACAGAGTTGTGATGGCGGTACTATCGGGCTCCCATCACAAACGAATTATAGCGGTATCGGCGTCGCCGCCCAAGCACATCGGCGGCATTGTGGACTGCGGCGTTGCGGTCACAGTTGATGGATTGGGGTTGATAGGCTGTGTGAGATGCAAGCGAGAGAAAGTCGAGCCGGCTCCTGCAATTGTCCTGCAGCGATGTGGTGCAGGTTTGGGCAGGGATGGTCTAGTTGATGAGAGTTGATAGGTGGTGGAAAAGTAGTGCCGTGGCGCGCCGTAGACCTGGACTCGCGACTCGGGCCGGGGTGCATTGTCGTCTAAGTGCGGGCACTTTTTTTTATTTTCCAAGTGGGGGGATGGGGAGAGGATGAGGGATGGTTGAGGAGGAGGAGAGGATGTGTTGTTGGTTGATCGAGTCTTATATTTTGTGTAGGCGGATTATATATCTCTGTAGACTCTGGTTTGATATGGACACTCTTGAATAATAGACGAGTGCCACAATAGACAGCCAACAATTCAATCAATAATTCATCAGCCAACCGACCAACCAAAGCGATGAAATGAAATGCAATGCAACCTCTGATTCGAGCCCGGCAGTAGCGGCCCATCGCTTCTTCAGCCATAGGTATCGCTGACAGATATCGTTTCATATGATTGTTGTTCATCAAATCACATGTATAGACATGCCACTCTTGAGCCATCCTCAGCGAGACATGTTCCCATGCTTCGTGTATCATACCACAGCAGTAGTTGGGGAGTTGCTAGTGACACAACAACAACTACACTCGCATTGTTGTCGTTCTGACAATACCGTAAACCAATCAACGAGCATACCTAGCCACCTCACCTCACATCACAGTGAGTACAGTAAGGTAGTGAGTGCCCGTCAAGGCCCGAAAGCCCCACCTCTTGACGAGTTCTTGCATTTGCGACTACTGTGGACTACTGTTCACTAGGTATAGACCATTGTCCATGCACCCCGCCCCAAGACAGCTCGCCGGAGCCGGGTCTAGAGTGTAGGCTCTGAATCGTCCGACAAGACGCCTACTGCTCGCCCGTTTGAAGCTTCTGCACATCAATTCCCCAGACTGATGCTTTCAATTTCCCAAAAGTCATCACGAGACCGTCTTTAGTCTGCACACTACACACTAACACCACTCCCCCAAACCAACAATCATGCATTCCACCGCCTACCAGACCTACGCCGAGCGATCAGAAGATCCCAATCTCACCCCACTGGCCACCTACCTCCTACGCCTCATCCACCTCAAGCGCACCAACCTATGCGTCTCCGCCGACGTCACCACCACAAACGAACTGCTTGCCCTCGCTGAGGATGTGGGCGATCACATTTGCATTCTCAAGACCCACGCAGACATCATCTCCGACTTCAACGACAAGACCATCCGCGGCCTGAACGAGCTGTCGCGCCGCAAAAAGTTCCTCGTCTTTGAGGACCGCAAGTTCGGCGATATCGGCAGTATGCTTAGAATTATTCGATCTACATGACAAACAAAACGCTGATCTTCTCCCACAGACACTGTCCAACTCCAATACACCGCCGGTCCTCTCTCCATCGTCCGCTGGGCACCCATCGTCAACGCCCACATCTTCCCCGGCCCCGCCGTCATCACCTCCCTCGCCGAAGCCGCCCAAAAAGCAATCGCAGCCTACAACACCTCCGTCTCAACCGACATCTCCGCCTCGCCCACAGCCAGCGGCCTCAACGACGAAGAAGACGACACGGAAGACGAGTCAGAAGGCGAAGAAAATGGCACAGAAAACACAAACGAGGACTCGTCCTCCGACGACCGCACCGGCTCGCGGCGCAACTCGCGCCAGCCGCGCAAGCACTCGGTCGTCTCCGTGAGCACAACCATCAGCACCAAAACCGAGACCATTTCGCCCCAGCCCAGCAGCATGCGGCCCAACATGGCGTCGCGCGGCTCAAACTCCGAAGACCCTTCCTCGCCCGACAACAACAACAACGCCAACAGCAATGCCATGGCGACGATCGCCGACGACGACGAAGCCAGCGAAGAAGATCGCCTCGCCGCCCTCGAACACCTGGGCTCCCCGCCCTACTTCCGCGCCCTGCTGCTGCTGGCGCAAATGTCGAGCAAAGACAACTTCTTCTTCCCGCAGTACACCGACGCCTGCGCGACGCATGCGCGCCTCAACCGCGGCTTCGTCATGGGCTTCATTGCGCAGAAGGGCATGAACGCCGAGGAGGGCGACAACTTCATCACCATGACGCCCGGCGTGCAGAAATCCGCCGGCGGCGATGGCAAGGGCCAGCAGTACAACACGCCCATGAAGGTTGTCGCCGAGGCGGGCGCGGATGTGATTATTGTGGGGAGGGGAGTTCTCAATGCGCCGGATCGCAAGCAGGAGGCGATGGAGTACAGGAAGCAGGGCTGGGCGGCTTACGAGGAGAGGCTGCGGGCTGGCAGGAAGATGGGGAGGTAGAATGATGATCTGATTGGGTTGTTTGATTGATTGGATCACGAAAAGACGAACCATGTAATATGATGGGTTCGTTCTTCGTTTCTACAATGTTGATGTGTTAGAAAAGGACAGGGAAGAAAAGTCTTGCTAGAGCAGGACCGGAGCCGCTCGCAAACGACATATTGTTAGGAAGCCAAAAGAATCCCACGAAAAAGAAAAGGACGGGAAGAGTTGAAAGGAAAGAGGCTAGGGAATACTTGGCTCTTTCTCTCTATCCTCTCGCAACAAACCCACGAGACAATGGCTGGCATAGAGCGGCGTTTTTTTTTTTTTTCATCTCAAAAAGAGGGAACGGGATACATGGAAGACAGGAAGGGAGTAGGAGGTTACCTAGTATATAGCGTCGAAAAAGTTACCTTTGCATCTGATTTGTTGTTCCAAATGCTCATTCCAACAATGTGCCTTTTTTCCCTTCCTTCCATCCCTCCCCTCTTGCGTCTCAGTGAAAAGGGGATTTGAGGCGACTTTTCTTTCTTCTAGGAAAGGGGAAAGAAAGGATTTTTGGAAGAAGAAGAAGAAGAAGAAGAAGAAGGAAACGATGAAGAGAGAGAGAGCCAGAATGGAAGAATGCAACTTTTCGTTTCTTTCTTGGTTACGTACTGTACATGTTACGATCCTTTCTACTAAAAAAAAAGATATAGCAATGACCCAAACGTCTTCTTGCATTAACCCGCCTGTCTGAGCTGGTTGCCTCGAACTTCCCTCTCTCCCGTCTCGGGGGACAAGTGATAAGGCCCTTCCTTCTTCGTCTTCTTCGACACTCTCTCAAGAAGACACGACATACACTACTAGATGAGGAGAAGGTGAAGAGAATGTAACCTGGTGTGTTGGACTGTTTGTTGATGACTCCGATGGATGGATGATAGGATGAATCTCCCGGCTTTCTCGCCTCTCCCCGTCATATCTCTAGGGCTCTCTTTCTCTCTTCCTCTCTCACACACACTCTCGCTTTGATGTCTAGGGGGTCCTGCACCTCTCTTTTTTCTTCTTCTTCTTCTTCTTCCCCCCTCTCTCTCTCTCCCTCCCCCCCCTCTCTCGCGCGCACTCTCTACTCTCTATGCTCTGTTCCAGCAACACCAATCCCACGCTCGACAAGGAACAGAGCGGTCCAGCCGCGTCGATGGCCCTCTTGCGAGTAAGCATGATGCATGGGGGGAAGGAAAAGAAAAATTGTAAACATGGAAATGAAGAAAAATTTGTGCCAGCCTTCCTTCGCACAAACCTTGATGGAAACAAAGAAAAAAAAGTTGTCGGCCGTCGTCGTTCCGTGTATCATCTTCCATCGTTTGCGTGCCGCTCGCCAAGTTCGGAGAGCGCGCCACGGAAACAAGTCGATCAATCGTCAATGATGGGGGAAAATCGATCCACCACCACCACTTCTCAACCATCCACAGCAACGGGCTTGATGCCCTTCATCGATTCCGTCGGGCTGCCCACCGAGTCCAGAGCCACCTTGTGCAGGGCCGGCTGGACGACCTCGGGCAGTTTGCCCTCGCGTTTCCGCTCAAGAGCGCCCTGGACCCACTCGGCGACTTCGGTGTCGTGGTAGGAGTGTGCAGTCTCGACCGTTGCTGAAGCAAAGTCCTCACCGCGCTCGGCGGCTTCCTCGTCTTCTTCCGAAATGACATCCGGTTTGAGTAGGGGAGCTAACCAGGCGTGTTGAAGGAGCATGGCGTATGTAGGGCGGAGGTTAGGGATTTTGTTTAGGCAGCCGGCGGTGAAGTCATGAGCGGCAGCGGAGAAGGAGTCTGGTGGAAGATCTGGTGGCTCGCCGTCGACGATGGCCTGTGATGGAATTTGTTAGTATGTTTGTTCAACGAACGTGCTGGGAAGGATCGACTTACGGAGAGTTGGCTGAAGATGTTGTCGTAGGTCTCTGGAGAGTAGGGATACTTGCCCAACGCACACTCGATGATTGAAAGACCAAGTGACCAGATGTCAGACTGCACGCTGTAGGTTCCGCCACCGGGGTTTGCGCCAGCTGACGCAACGCCACCACCCGATATCCGCTCGGGAGCCATGTATGATTGACAGCCGATGTTCGTCTTGGCAATACTGGCCACGAGGTTACCCGAAACGCCAAAGTCGCAGATCTTGACTTGGCCTTGGGTGTTGACCAGGATGTTGGTAGGCTTCACATCACGGTGGATGATGTTGTGGTCGTCCTTGAGCGACTTCAATCCTTGCACAGTGGCGAGAGTGACCTTGGCCAACACGCCCTCGGGCACACCTCCAGCGTAGATTTTGTCTATTGAACCACCGTCCATGAATTCCATACAAATGTAGACAGCACCTTCTTGGAAGAAAGCACCGTAAAAGTCAACGATGTAAGGCGAGGCGCAGCGATGCAGCACGTCCAGCTCCATGATGATCGTCGCGAATTTCGAGTCTTCCAGTTCAAGTCGCATTTCCTTCATGGCCATCACAACACCAGTGCCTCCTCTGGGCGAGTCGTCTTTTTGCGAGTCTGATCCGTCGACGCCTGCAGCACCCCATGCTTTGTTGCCTGCAAGTCCCTGGCCCGGTCTCCGCATCTTTGGCCTGCTGTGTCGTACTTTGTAGACGGTGCCGTAGTTGCCTTTGCCCAGTTCATCCAAGGTGTCAACCTCATCCAGGCTGATGTTGAATTCTTTTCCAGAAGCAAACTTGATGCCTTTGCTGTCAACGGTCGCCTTGCCATGGAACTTCAGCGCACCAGTTTCCTTGTCGATGTATTCCGCATATTTGTCCATTTGGGATTGTGGCTTCTCAGGTTCTGGTTTCGAGTCCCCATTGGAGTCCGCGCCTTTGTTCATATCAGAGAGCTTACCAGGAGGACCTCTTCTTTTCATTCCGCCGGCTGGAGCGGCGGGAGCCGCCTGGCCAGGCAGACCACCGGGAAGAGCCATGCCTCGCCTCGCTGACAGCCCAGGCTTTTGGCCAGGCACAGCAGGGGACGACGCTACAGGCTGCACCATAGGACGGGAGGGTAGGTTGGCGGCGAAATTGGGAGGCACTCCGCCCGGCCCGGGTGACTGTACAGGCGGGCTGAGTATTGGTTGTTTGGGAGATGCAGAACCGGCCTGCTGGGCACCAGGTCTAGGAGCTGGACCTGTTCGCGATAGGTGGAATGACCGCATCTTGGCAAGCATATCGGGATTCAGACCGCCGGCGGGGCGAGCTGGGTTTCGTGCGGCGTTGACGTTTCCCAGAGGTGTGGAGGAGGAGGTCATGTTGGCGGTGGACGGGATCGGCCTATCGCTGGCAGCATGCTGAGCGGAGGGTCTAGAAGTGCTGGCAGGGCTGGAGGGGATATCAGGACTGTCGAGAGGCGAAGCGATGTCTGAGAGTGAGTCGGGCGAGGCCAGCGGGCTGTTGGTGTCAGAGTCGTCCTCCATGGCGGGGTATGGAGGGGGAGGCGTGGAGGCAGGGGAATGGGGAGGGGAGGACGGCGAGGCGAGGATGTCGTGTGGCAAGGTAGGGGAAAGAGAGTGTTGCAGGAGATGTTTGTTAGGCGGACAGAGCGGCGTGGTGGTGGAGGTTAGTCCGGCTCGCTACTCTGGCGGGGCGGTGGCAGTGGCAGTAGTTGGTGATCGCGATGGACAGGCCGCGTCGAGGGCTCGTCGATCGAGGCTGTGTGGCGCAGGCCGTGCTGTAAACGTGTGGGGCGCAGCGAGCTTCACAGAATCTTGCGAGTTTTGAGTGTGGTGGGCAAAGACTGTGACAGATAATGAGGAGCCGGGCAGGAACGTGGCATGCACGTCTTTCCAATGCATGCTTTCTCAAGCCCGCCGTGAACAACTGTCGCTTGCGTACCCGGGAGGTCCGGATGATCTGGCAGAGGATGAGGCTGAGACGCCACAGCAGCAGTGCGAGTAGGCAAGTAAGCGAGTACTCTGGACGCACGTTGCTGTGCTCGGCCACGAAGATGTGATAGTAGTGGTACGCGCCTCGTTCTACATGTACAGACAGGTACTCTCTTTCGACTTGGCGATGCCCTCTCTCGCCGGTAGGCTAAGGCGTGGTAGCTGGCTTGCTGGCAGACAGATCCATGGACGATATGGCTACACCCGCCGACTCACCATTATGTTCATCTTCTGACCTACATTACTCGGCATCAGCACACACGTCAACAGCCATCAACTCGCCTCACATTCCGTAGTGGTCTCCACGCCGCACTACTCTTGCTTTTCTCGCGCCATCAGTCATGCCAGTGCATGCCCTGAGAAGTGATAACGCCTCAATGACGCAGAACTGACGCCATGCCGTGTGTCTTTTCGTCTTCTTTTCGATCGATCAAATGCTGGCAGGAGAGAATGGCATGTCTGGTGTCTGGCAGAGCATGCAAGTCGCAGAGTTGTGGAGATTGACTGTGGGTTTGTGTGGGATCGAAAGACGGCAGAGCGTTGTGTGCTTGCGTGTTGCATTTGCATGTAGGTCTGATATGTGCGTCGGCCGTTCCCCGTCGGCCGTGGAAGGCTCAGTGCCGGTGGGGATCGTCTTTGGCGGTGCAAACTCAAGATATGGACGAGACTCTTCATCAGCCACTGCTTGGATTCACGTGTTGAGAACCTCGTCGAGCTCGTCTCATCATCTAAGCTCGTGCTTTATTTTGACAGGGAAAGAAAGTGGCGATGATTGATATTCCACTCTTGCAGTCAACGAGTTGTGAAGGACATGTGCAAACAACCAACTGTAACTGTACTCAGTACCCATACACCTAAGTACCACTGTATAGCCTCTCCAGTTCTTATCTCTCACGATCTATGTTTGAACTCATTTCCAAACTCGAGCAGTACAGTACAGTACAGCTGTGGCGCAGGCTATTAAATCATTCGCGCAGTTTAGCGTTTTGAAGCCCAGCTTCCAAGCCAAAGCCAAGCGCGCTTGCTCGGTCAAGGCCGTGCGTGAATGGCTGCCATCGCGCTGGTGAAGGCAGAGGACGGCGACAACAAGCTTGAGAACAAGGAGCTGGACGCAGCGGTGACGGTCTTGTACCGCCCACTGCCCATTACCTTACATGTACCTCTGTCCTACCTACCACCATTCTTCCCATACCATCGTCGACTGCTGACCTCCCTCGTCGCGCATACCTGTCAACCGCTTTGACGCCGTGGACGGTGAGCTTTGCATCACCGCGCCGATCTTGTGGCTGAGCATCGCCGCGAACAGTGCGATAAGACCAAACCGACCATTCAACACCTTTTTCTCTGCCCCCATCAGACATCCCAACTACCATACCATACCACCACCACCATGTCGTGGTTCGAAAACCCTATATCTTTCCGACTGCGCGAGCAGCTCGTCTCGGGCGCCGCAGGCATTCTTCGCACGAGAAACGCCGACCAAATGCCTATGCTCGTCGCCGCCGCGAACACCACAATGGATGCTCTCAAGAAGCATGCTCCCCCACCGCACTCCTCCCACCCTAGCTTCATCAACCTCGCCGGTCTGGTCAGCGAAGCCGTCCTGGAAGTCGTCTTTGTCGCTCTGCCGGGTTTCCTCGTAGCTTACACCGGCATGTTCGACGCCAGCAGTCAAAAATTCGTCGCCGAACTCAACACCATGGTCTTCACACCCTGCCTGATCTTCACAAAGCTCGCCTCTCAATTGAACGCCGACAAACTGTCTGATCTGGCCGTTATTCCTTTTATTTTCGTCTTGCAGACCCTCGTCTCCTTCTGCTGCGCTCAGATCATGGCAAGAGTTTGGGGATTCGGACACAAGAAAATGCAAAAGAACTTCATTCTCGCCATGGGCGTCTTCGGAAACTCCAACTCGCTGCCCATCTCACTCGTCATCTCTCTATCCAAAACGATCCAGGGTCTGCATTGGGACAAGGTGCCTGGCGACAACGATAACGAGGTTGCTGCTAGAGGTATCCTATACTTGCTGATCTTCCAACAGCTGGGACAATTGCTGCGTTGGACTTGGGGCTACAGTGTGCTGCTCAAGCCGGCATCTGCCTACGAGGAGGAAGACCGTATTGCTGGTGCTGAGGCAGAGCGTGAGACTGAAGAAGGTCGTTACAGAGACGAACCGGATGACCCAGTGGATGACAGCAACGGCATGACCAAGAGCAGAGTACTTGACTCTGGCTTCAATTCTGGTGTTCAATCATCGCGTTCCAGCAGCATCTCTTCAGCCGATGAAGAGGAAGAGCCGTTGATCAACGCCACGCCCACCAATGGCAACCATGTTACTTCGAATGGAAAGGCTCGCGCACGCCACTCTTCCGAGAGCGAGGCTTCTATCCAGAACGGACAGATGACCCGATTCCCCAACTTCTCAACCGCCTCGCACAAATCGACCAAGGAGTCCAAGACATGGAAGACGCCATTCCTCCAAATCTGGGCCTCCATTGCCAACATCTGTCACCGCGTCTCCTCAACCATCTCGACCTTCTTTGCCAACCTCTTCCGCAAGCTCCCACACTCTGTACAGAAATTCCTCTCTACCGTACACTACTACAACATGTCTTTCTGGGCCGGAGTGTGGCGCCAGATGAACCCTCCGCTTTGGGCTATGCTTGCGGCCTTAATCGTCGCCTCGGTCCCGGCTCTCCAACACTTGTTCTTCACTCCTGGAACTCTCGTCGCCAACTCCGTTACCCGCGCTGTTTCGCAGTCTGGCGGTGTTGCTGTGCCGCTGATCCTGGTCGTCCTCGGCGCCAACCTTGCCCGCTCCACCCTCCCACAAGACCAACTCGCCACCACGCCCGAAGCAAAGGCCGAAGAGCGCAAACTCCTTTATGCGTCTCTGCTGTCACGTATGATTCTCCCCACGATCATCATGGCCCCTATGTTGGCACTCGTAGCCAAGTTCGTCCCTGTCAGCATTCTCGACGACCCCATCTTTGTCATCGTCTGCTTCTTGCTCACGGGCGCGCCTTCAGCTCTGCAGCTTGCTCAGATCTGCCAGATTAACGGCGTCTTCATGGGCGCCATGAGCAACCTGCTCACCGCCAGCTACGTCGTCATGATCTTCCCCAGCACCCTGATCTTGGTCATGCTGGCGTTGGAGGTCGTTGAGTGGGCCGCGCAGGGCTGATGGAATCGAACGTGCTAGAAGAGGGACTTGGATCCCACACTCTCGGTTACATCTTTTTGGGTGGACTGTGAAATGTTTATTTGAGCGAAGGCGTTGTGATTTTGACATTGGTTGCGATCATGCGCCTGGAGCGCTTTTTGTTGCCTCGTTTTTTTTCTTTGGTAGAGCACACCATTCACAAATGCTTAATTTCCCGTTCGATGTTGTACAGTATATACCTTTTCAGCATACTACTACAGGGTTGAGAACCTAGTCCTCTCACTTGAGTTGAAACGATTAAGTCGTAATTCTTTCATCCTAAATATGTACAAGGTAGATACATCCCTTAACCAGCCACATGTTGGCAAGAATGGACGAAGGAATTCCATCCACCCGAATACCAGATCTTGAAATGGTTCTTTCCCAAACACTTCGACGTATATGTATCTCCAATCGTGTTAAAGTGCATGAGAACGAAAATAACTCCGTCTATCAGAAACCGAGAATGAAACATGATTCAGTCCCTGTTTAGTGACGTCTGGTTTCGTATCCCCAGATTGGTCTGTGGTCGGCAAGCCAATTCTACACGCGAGAGAACAAGGGTTTCCAGCCAAACGGCGCCGCCGAAGGCGAACGGCGCCTAACTCTTTCGCTTCTTTCGCTCGGTGGCATAGCCCAATCAATGGTGTAAGTGGCGCGTCCTCTTCGTTCCGCGGCGACGGCGAGGAGGAGAGCTGTCGGTCTCGTGTTGAGGAGGGAGGCTAAATCAAGTGCTTTCTGTCTACCTGTACCTTATCTGTCTGTTGTCATCATACAGTACTACTGCTTCTTGTCAGATTGGTACCTGTACCTGTAATCGGGGCTTTTTGAACTCTGAACGTGCTTTCAATCGTTCTTCCCGCTTCGTCATCGCCGATCGTAGACGGACTGATTCGAGATATACCTATTCCCCGTTTACCCGCGACGTAGTACAGTTACACTATACCTACCGTAGTAGTGGGGACTTGGTTTCAACGGCGGCCTCGGTACTTGCCAAGAACACTGTACAGTATCGCTGTGCTCTACCCTGAACTCGATTGAACCGTTTCGGTTTTAGCAATAGACGAACGAGCAGGAAGACCACACCACAAGTACCTACAAACTCCGGTACTTCGAACAACACCGGAAACGCGAAAACGCGAGAAGCGCATGTTCGCCTCGCCAGAATTCCTCGATCGGCGACTCTACCGCCCCTCCATGTAACACTGCGCCGGGCAGACAGCAAGGGACTGGCACCCACTGGACAAAACGGCTCCTTTGGGAAAAGTTCCTGTACGACAGTAGCAGCCGCCATGGCGGACAACTCGGCGCTGCACGCGCAACTCGAGGCGCTGGACCACGAGCTCGAGGAAGGCGACATCACGCGCAAAGGATATGAGAAGCGCCGCACCATGATCCTCTCGCAGTACCTGGGCCCGCAAGAGGTCGAGAGATTGAATACGGGATTGCGCGTCCACTCGGCCGAGGACAGCAGCCACCCGGGCAGCGAGATTGTCAATAATGCTGCCGCCGCCGCCGCCGTGCTTGGTGAGGGCGCTGGTACTGGCGCCGGCGGTGGAGGGTACGTGGCGCATCCGCAGGACCTGGACGGGGATGCGGCTAGCTTGGCTAGCTATGGGGATATAAGTCGGGGTCCGTATGGGAACAACGGAGGAGGAGATGGCTACGGCCAGGCCATCACACCGGGGTACGATGCAGGCCGGCCGAGCCAGGTGCAGAGGTTCCAGGCGCAACAGCTGGGCATGCGTCCTCCTACGCAGAGGCAGAGCTCGTACGGCACGCCTGGGACCGGCGAGAGGCCTGGGAGTCCTGGTAGCTACTATGGTTCTACCGAGAATACGATGATCGGCTCCGACTATGCTTTCAACCCGGACGGCAAGATGCCTCCTGCGCATGCGGGCAGCGAGGCTCGCGGACCCCCTCAAGGACTGTGGGTGACGACTCCGCCCGGCGAGCAGAGCAGGCACAGCACGATGATGGACTCGCATGGCTACTTTTCCGATTTCACCGGGCAGCAGGCTGGCGATAGGAGACACGAGAGCTATGGCGGTGGACCTCAGCGGTATTCACAGAGCGAGCCTTTTTCGCCCACAGCCGCCATCCCACCACCTTTGTACGGTAAAGATGATTTCGCGACTGCGGCGCCTGTACATCAACTCCCACTCGAGCCGAGAGACGTTCCATTTGCCGTGTACGATCCGCACAACAGCAATGTGCCGATGTCGCAGTTCGATAACATGGGCGCTGTCCTACGGCATCGCGGCAAGACACAAGGGAAACAGGCGGCATACTGGGTTCTGGACTCGAAGGGCAAGGAGACTGCTTCGATTACGTGGGAGAAGCTCACTTCGCGCGCGGAAAAGGTCGCGCAATTGATTAGGGACAAGTCCAATTTGCGCCATGGCGACAGAGTCGCGCTCGTGTACAGGGATACAGAGGTGATAGATTTCGTCATTGCCCTCATGGGATGTTTCATCGCGGGCGTTGTGGCGGTGCCGATCAACAATGTGGACGATTACCACAAGCTCAGCTTGCTGCTCACGACTACTCAGGCGCATTTGGCGCTCACGACGGACAACAATCTGAAAGCATTCCACCGCGACATTTCCGCGCAGAGGCTGAAATGGCCTACTGGAGTAGAATGGTGGAAGACGAACGAGTTTGGATCTTTCCACCCGAAGAAGAATCACGACGCAGCGCCTTTGACAGTGCCGGATCTGGCTTATATTGAGTTCTCACGAGCACCTACGGGCGATCTACGAGGTGTTGTGCTAAGCCATCGCACGATTATGCACCAGATGGCTTGCGTTTCTGCGATGATTTCGACTATTCCGGCGCAAACTAGCAACGACACCTTCTCCGCTGGCCTGCGGAACTCAGATGGCACTTTGATCGCCCCTAGACCCACCAAGAACGAGACGATTTTATCGTACCTTGATCCGCGAGAGGGCTGCGGCATGATCTTGGGCGTGTTGCTCGGGGTGTATGGCGGCCACACTACAGTCTGGATGGAGGCAAAGACAGTCGACACAGCAGGCTTGTACGCGCACTTGATCACCAAATACAAGGCCACGATCATGGCTGCAGACTACCCTGGTCTCAAGCGCGCGGCGTACAACTACCAGCAGGACCCCATGAGCACGCGAAACTTCAAGAAGAACATGGAACCTAATTTCGCATCGGTGAAGCTTTGTCTGATTGATTCTCTGACAGTCGATGCTGAGTTCCACGAGATTCTCGCCGACAGATGGCTCAGGCCTATGCGCAACACCCGGGCGAGAGAGCTCGTAGCTCCAATGCTATGTCTGCCCGAGCACGGTGGTATGATCATCTCCATGCGCGACTGGCTTGGCGGCGAGGAGCGGATGGGCTGTCCGCTCTCGATGAGCGAGGCCGATCACGACAGCGACAACGATGGACCGAGCAGCCCCGGTACCGGCAATGGGTACACGAGCTTGCTCAGCGGCGCCAACAGCGATAGGAAGCGCGCCAAGAAGAGGGAAGCTACCGACTTGAGCGAGGTGTTGCTGGACAAGGAGAGCTTGAAGACTAACGAGGTCGTGGTTCTTGCTCTTGGGGACGATGTCAGGAAAAGGGCTAACGAGCCGGGTACCATTCGCGCGGGCGCGTTCGGGTACCCGTTGCCCGATGCTACTTTGGCACTTGTTGATCCTGAAACAAATCTGCTTTGCCCGCCATTCACGGTGGGTGAGATCTGGGTGGACTCGCCTTCGCTGTCGGGAGGCTTCTGGGCGTTGCCTAAACACACTGAGACGATCTTCCATGCAAGGCCATATCGATTTATCGATGGCAGCCCGACGCCCGTCTTGGTGGAGCCAGAGTTCCTCCGTACTGGCCTACTAGGCTGCATCATCGAAGGCAAGATCTACGTTCTCGGCCTGTACGAGGACAGGATACGACAGCGCGTAGAATGGGTCGAACACGGCGTGCAGGAGCTCGAGCACCGCTACTTCTTCGTGCAGCACCTGGTCGTCAGCATCATGAAGACCGTACCGAAGATCTATGACTGCTCGGCTTTCGACGCACACGTTAACGGCGAGTACCTCCCCATCATCCTGATCGAGACGCAAGCTGCGAGCACAGCACCCACCACTACCGGTGGACCGCCCCGACAGCTTGACATTCCGTTCTTGGACTCTCTCAGCGAACGTGTGATGGAGCTGTTGTACCAGGAGCATCACCTGCGGGTTTATTGTGTGATGATGACGGCGCCTAACACGCTCCCTCGTGTCATCAAGAACGGTCGCAGAGACATTGGAAACATGTTGTGTCGCAAAGAGTTTGATAACGGCACTCTGCCTTGCGTACACGTCAAGTTTGGCGTCGAGCGCGCCGTGCAAAACCTGCCATTGGGAGACGATCCTGCGGGCGGTATTTGGAGCCCACTCGCGAGCCAAGTACGCCAGGATATGTTGGCACTGCACGCCGACAAGCAATACTCGGGTGTGGATCACAGGGAAGTTGTAATTGATGATCGGACTAGTACGCCGCTCAACCAATTCAGCAACATCCACGATCTGCTGCAATGGCGAGTTTCGCGGCAGGCCGAAGAACTTTCGTACTGCACGATCGATGGCCGTGGCAGGGAAGGCAAGGGCGTGCACTGGAAGAAGTTCGACCTCAAGGTCGCCGGTGTGGCCATGTACTTGCGTAACAAGGTGAAGGTGCAGCCGGGCGACCACTTGCTGCTGATGTACACCCACTCGGAAGACTTTGTCTATGCGGTGCACGCTTGCATTTGCTTGGGAGCCATCGCAGTCCCTATGGCGCCCATTGATTCCAACCGTCTCAGCGAGGATGCGCCTGCATTGCTGCACATGATGTCGGACTTTAGGATCAAGGCTATCCTTGTCAATTCTGATGTGGACTCGTTGCTCAAGCAGAAGACAGTCAGCCAGCATTTGAAGCAATCTGCTTCGATTCTGAAACTGCACATACCGCCGACTTACAATACCACGAAGCCGCCGAAGCAATCTCACGGTTGTCGAGATTTGGGTCTTACGATTCGACCGGCTTGGATCCAGCCTGGATATCCTGTCATTATCTGGACTTACTGGTCGCCGGACCAGAGGCGCATTGCTGTACAACTGGGCCACGACACGATCATGGCGTTGTGCAAAGTGCAAAAGGAGACATGCCAGATGACTTCCACGAGGCCTGTACTGGGCTGTGTGAGAAGCACTATGGGCTTAGGCTTCTTGCACACTTGCATGATCGGTATCTTCCTTGCGACGCCGACCTACCTCGTCTCGCCTGTGGATTTTGCCAGCAATCCCAACCTCTTCTTCCAAACTCTTTCGCGTTACAAGATCAAAGATACGTACGCTACCGCGCAGATGCTAGATCACGCCATGGCTCACGCCGCCGGCAAGAACGCCTCCCTGCACGAGCTGAAGAACTTGATGATCTCCACCGAGCAGCGTCCGCGCATGGACGTGTACGACAAGGTCCGCGTGGCCTTCCAGTCGAGCGCCCTAGACCGCACAGCCATCAACACCATCTACAGCCACGTGCTAAACCCGATGGTCGCAAGCCGCAGCTACATGTGCATCGAACCCATCGAAGTCTACCTCGATCCGGCGAGTCTCAGGCGCGGACTCGTGGTCGCCGTCGATCCGGACCAGGATCCGTTCGCGCTCAAGCTTCAGGACTCCGGCATGGTGCCCGTTAGCACGCAGATCAGCATTGTCAACCCGGAGACCAACTCGCTTTGCCTGGTAGGCGAGTTCGGTGAGATTTGGGTGCAGTCCGAGGCAAATGCTTACTCCTTCTATGGTTCAAGAGATGCTTTTGATGCAGAGCGCTTCAATGGCCATACCGTCGACGGCGATCCTGGTGTGAGGTACGTGCGTACTGGTGATCTGGGTTTCTTGCACAGTGTCAGTAGGCCTATCGGTCCTGGTGGCAATATGGTTGAGATGCAGGTCCTGTTCGTGCTGGGTAGCATTGGCGAGACCTTTGAGGTCAATGGTTTGCAGCACTTCCCCATGGACGTCGAGACGAGCGTGGAGAAATGTCACAGAGCGCTCGTGAGAGGTGGATGGTGAGTTCATTGCATACATACTCTGCTTTTGGTCCAGCGCGATGGAGATGCTAACATACTCCGCAGCGCCATTTTCCAGGCCGGATCTCTACTCGTACTCATCGCCGAAGTACGCACGCGCGCTTTCCTCGCGTCGCTCGTCCCTGTCATTGTCAACTCTGTGCTTAACGAGCACCAGCTTGTCCTTGACATTGTGGCTTTCGTCGCTCTTGGTGATTTCCCTCGCTCGCGACTTGGAGAGAAGCAGCGTGGCAAAGTGCTGGCATCATGGGTTAGTCGAAAGATGAGGACGATCGCGCAGTTTTCAATCCGCGACCCTGAAGTTGACGGATCCGTCGGCACAGTCGTGCCTGAAGAAGCCATGGCAAGAAGAGGCAGTGCGCCACGCAGCTTCCGTCAAAGCGCAGCGTCGGGCATGGTCGGCGGCGGCGGAAGCTCTCTCAGACATGCCGAGAGCATTGCCCAGATGCCTCTCATGGAAGAGCCCTCACAATACGCTCCCGCACAACAAGACCACCTAACCGTCGAAATCAACCCTGCGTTCTCACAACAGCGACGAGTCAGCTCCCCCGGCATGTCAGACTTTGACAGAGCAAACGACAACACCCCCACCAACGAAAACCCAAACCCTTACTCCCTCAACACTACCTTGGACTACTCGCCCGTCGACCCAGGAAACCTCGACACCGATTCGCCACAGCGTTACGCCAGCCAGACAGACTTGAACTACCAGCAGCAACAGCAGCAAGGTGGCCAAGCAGGAGGTCTCGTTCCGTCCGACATGTCGAGCTTCGACTATCACCCTGGCATGCAATCCGACGCCCGTTCAACATCCCCGCTACCTCCCTACCACCAACAGCCCATCGGCGTGGCGCAGGGCCACACTTCGCAGGAGCGACAGTTCATGTCACAGCAGCAACAGCAGCAACACCCGTCGGCATACCACGGTTACTCCAACGACTATGATGATTCTTCGCCTGTTGAGATCCCGCAGGCTTTGAATGGCGGCCGGGGTCTGAGGGTTGCTAACCGGGGGAGCGGGGAGAGTGAGGAGGATTGGGGCGCTGAGGCGCTGAGGCATATGAGGTTGAGCTCTAGATGATTTGACTGGGATTATCTTGCACATTTCTTCCTTTATGTTGGATTGTCCGGGGGTGGAAAGAAGGGTACAGAGGCGTTTTTGGGGGCTGCGTTGGATGGATGGATTATGATTCCCCACTGATGGAGAGGTGCGGATGGTGTGCGTAAATAGCATTACTGGCATTGTAGATCTTTAAAGAGAGAGCATTGGGTTGTTGAATGTATCGTGTGGCTTATCGATTGGATCGATGAGGCCAAGTTTATTCGGGGAGAGGTGGAGGAGGGTGAACTACCTAATAAAGAAGGTGGAGATGAAGATCGCAGCATACATACAACTGCATACGGCATACGAATACATAAATCCAAGAGACGGCTATTTCTTTTCTATCGACAAACAGCATGGAAATAACATGAACCACAAACGCACTGCCTCGAAATCATGACATCAGCCGCCGCCCAAGTCTTCGCCATACCAGAACTGCTCGAAAGCATTCTCCTCAGCTTACCCGCCACTCGAGCGTACGAAGAACTCTCTTCCATTCGCACCGTTCTCATCTGCCAGCGTGTCTGCAGAACCTGGCTCACTGTCATCAAGGATTCCCGCCATATCTGCGAGTTCTGCTACTTGCCCTGGTCGCCGCCGTCGTCATCGTCATCAACGTCAACATCTGCCGAATCGTCGACTTCACCACAATCAACGCCAACACCAAAGCCCCCTCCCACCTGGACCCAAACCTCAAAACTGACACCACCTTTCCGCCCAAACCCCTACATCTCCACCACCATCCTCTCACCTCAAAGCCAAACAAACAGCAGTACACGCAAAGACCCATGGCTTTACAACGGCGACGCCATAGCTTCCAGATACGGCCCGCCAGACCCTAATAAAACCAGCAGCAGCGACTACTCAACCCCCCAGGTCTGGACTTTCTTCCTCCAGATCTCCCGCAGCCAGTTCCTCCAGTTCCTCCGTCAGGTAGATCCTCAACACCATGAAGGCTGGCGCGAAATGTACGCTACCAATCCACCTTTCTGTTCGGCGTGGTTTACGCGGTGCGGGGGCATGCCGGGGGTTGACGGGATTTTGTTCGAGGGGAGGGGGTTTCAGGATCGTGGAACCGGTAGTGGTGGTGGCGGTGATGAGGATGAGGCTGAGGAAGAAGTTGATTCGGCGGTTTGGACGTCGGAGTTGGAGGCTGAGATGAGGTTTAGGGCTTATGGGGTTGTGAAGAGGAGGCAGAGGGGTGTGGTCTCGCGGGAAAGGGGGTTTAGGTTGGGGGATTTGGTTGATGGGTTGAGGGAGGTGTTTAGGGGAGATGATGATGGCGGTGAGGGGGAGAAGGGGTGGGTTGCTGTTGAGAGTTGTAGGCTTGGGGAGGAGTGAGTGCGCAATTGGGTGGATGTCTTCTTGTTTTCTGCCACTCGGGAGATTCATCTATGTGCACGCCTACCTAGATTACCTGTATGCATTCAGACCTAGTAGATACGTCAAGTTGAGGAGGTAGTGAGAGCGGTGCCTGATATGGACACCGCACTGTTCCTGACTAGCCCCTATTTCAGGACAGAATGTGTGCTATTCTGCACAAAGGCGCGGCTCTTGTTGACTGTTCGATCACCACCACACCTATCCAATCATCGTAATGGATCTCGCTGCTATACAGGACTGGATGAAGGAACGGCGGGAGCGCACTACCGCGCCCGATCACGTTAATGCCATCGATGCACTCGGCATGACACTGGATGGCAGCAAATCACCCCGTGCTGCGGCGGCGATGATCGCAACATCATACGGTAGCTACGTCGTACAGCCTCTGAAAAACAACGATAGCAACAGAGTGTACCCCTTCTGGGTTACGCTGTGCGATGCAGCTCGTGCATTTGGGTCAGCGCAGGGCCGCTTGATCGATCTCTTACACGAGATGTC
>Ga0265797_10001009_pt1 | contig 50650 bp, 40 predicted proteins | sample P2T30metagenome_FD_192433 | JGI IMG/M metagenome (GOLD analysis project Ga0265797, IMG submission 192433) | Plant litter microbial communities from East Loma Ridge, Irvine, California - P2 T30 | ecosystem: Environmental > Terrestrial > Plant litter > Unclassified | place: USA: California...
CTACCACGATGTCCACCACCAAAGCTGGGGCATCAAGACCAACTTCAGCCAGCCCTTCTTCACCTTCTGGGACGGCTTCCTCGGTACCAAGTGGACCGGCGGCGACGTCTCAGCCCGATACGAGCGCGCCCGCATCGCAGCACAAAGAAAAGTCGACGCCGACAATGCCCCTTCATCCATCACTGCCTCGTCTCCTGCAGAGAGCACGCAGCAGAGCCTAGACCCCTACGCCAAAGAAGCCAGCCAAGCGTCTTCCACCGTTCGCTCCGCACAACCCTTTCTCGAGCCCTCAATCCCAGCCGGTAAAGCATCACAGCAAGCACTAGGTAGCCGACAGCAAGTCCTCGACGACAAGCAAGGCGGCGGCAAAGCCGTGCTAGCAGAAGAAAGCGCGGAAGAAGCACAAGCACAGCAGCAGCTCCGCCGGAGTCCCAGGAAGCGCTCGAAGAGCTCGGGGCTGAAGGGGTTTGCTGATAGGGTCGGCGAGAGCTTGCAAGGGAAGGGCACTGGTGTGCTTGGGGTTGAGAATTCGAGCAGATGAAGGTAGCTTGTTTGGTATTAGGGAAACAGAAAGTAATGTTGGGCGCCTTTGCGAAGGAATGAATTTGGGTAAAGGGGTAATGTCTCTTTTTTTCTTCTTCTTCTTCTTCTTCTTCTTCTTCTTCTTCTTCTTCTTCTTCTTCGGCTTACGCTGCTGCCTTTTCACTACTTCGAATGGGTTCGAATACGGAAGGGATTCATGCATGGTAGTTGATTCACTCGCTCGCTTGTATTGTACGTATACTTTGTTTCATTGATTCAACTTGCAATACTACACTTTGTATCGTGTCTCTGCTGCGAATCGCTCCAGAATGTGCGTCCCACAGGTTTCGAGATTTCTCCACATTGAACTATGTCTTCAGTTCAAGCTAGAATAGAAATACGATTGCCATGGTTTGGCCCAGACATTGTTTCGAGCAGCGTCTTCCTATCAATCGGTCCAGACAGTGTTTTTCCTGCGCTCTCGGCCCGTCCTTTGTTTACATTCACGGTCCGACTGTTGCCGAATAGGAAAAGCCCAGCTCTCTCTCCTTTTGTCGCGGTGGATTCTAGAAGTCCCGTTCTGTTGCCACCGAGATGCCCACGGGCCCGTGCTCGTTTATGTTCCGTGCGTGTGTCGCGGCGGCCTTACGCGGACCCTGTTCGTGGGTTGTAATGCTCCCCTCGATATAAGGAGAGACACGTGACGTGGTGGATGGACTGTGGGAAGGAGCGAGAGATGTGAGTGCAAAGTATGTAGTGATTAGTGAAGTAGGAATGGAATACTCGACAGAGAAGTAAATTGAGGCACGTGACAAACACATCACTGCGGCTCGTCTACCAAATCTTCGAACAGCCCACTTGGTGTCTTCGCATTTTTGCGCTTCTGGCGGGGGCGCCGCTTGTCAGAGCAACCCGCAGGCCCATACGTAAACAGACGGATCGATCTTTCTCCTCTGTGCGTTTCTTCGTTACAACAACAACAACAAACAGGTCTTTCTGTTCTTGCAAAAGACACATCACGACAGACAGTGCAAATCGAGGCATTTCTGACGTATCAAGCAGAAGACAAAAGAAATTCACGTCGATCCCCTCTCCCAAGCTTTACTCTAACACTCCGGGGTCCCTGCGTCAGCGAAAGGCAGCACCACCAACCGCAACTGCACCTGCACCCAATAACTCACGCCCAAACCACCTCCTCCACCAACCCACCCTCTCTACCACCAACCATCACCAACTCCCGGCACTCTCAGCCTTGTTTCAGTGCGAGCTCACGCTACTGCCGCATCAACACTCAGCATACACCTCTGCTGAACCTCACCTCTCCCACGCTTCCACGGCCTTCCACCGCTTCACTCCTTACGGCGGCGCCTGGTCTAGTGTTTTTCCTACACAATAATCCTTCCCTCACTCACCTCGACTCAACACCTGCCCAGCATGGACGTCAACCAGGTTCTCGCCGGCACCCTCTCGCCTGGTATGTTTTTCTCTGCGCTTGCAAATCTCATGCGTCCGGTGATGGAGATGGAAACAGCCCGCTGACCTCACAAAACAGATGCCCAGATTCGCTCGACCGCTGAGCAGCAACTCGCACAGGCCGCCGAGGCCGATTTCGTCAGTACTTCCTCAGTCTGTACATACTTCACATGAGATGGCAATACTGACATTCCTCCCTCCCGCAGCAAGGCTACCTCACTACTCTCTCCCGCGAGCTCGCAAACGAAAGCGCTGAGTCACAAGTCCGCATAGCAGCCGGTCTCGCGCTCAAGAACTCTTTCTCTGCTCGCGACTTCACTCGCCTGCGCGAGGTGCAAACCAGATGGCTTCAGGGGCTTACTCCGCAAATCAAGACGGAGGTCAAGGGCTACGCCCTTCAAACACTTACAAGCGACGACACAAGAGCTGGGAACTCTGCCGCACAATTTATTGCTGCTATCGCTGCCATCGAGCTGCCTCGCGAACAATGGGGTGAGCTGATGGCCAAGTTGGTCGAAAACGTCGGCAACGGAAAGGACTCCACCAAGAGGAGCAGTCTTCAGACCATTGGTTACATCTGTGAAACAGACGACTCGGAGCTCAGGGATGCTCTTGCCAAGCACAGCAACGCCATTCTCACTGCTGTCGTCCAGGGTGCTCGCAAGGAGGAGCCCAACAACGAGATTCGTGTTGCCGCCATCACCGCGCTCGGTGACTCACTCGAGTTCGTCCGCACCAACTTCGAGAATGAGGGCGAGCGCAACTACATCATGCAGGTTGTCTGCGAGGCCACCCAGGCTGAGGAGTCGCGCATCCAGGAGGGCGCTTACGGCTGCTTGAACCGCATCATGGGTCTTTACTACGAGAAGATGAGGTTCTACATGGAGAAGGCTCTTTTCGGCCTCACCATACAGGGCATGAAGAACGACGAGGAGGACGTCGCCAAGCTTGCCGTCGAGTTCTGGTGCACCGTCTGTGAGGAGGAAATCAGCATCGAGGACGACAACTCCGCCGCCGAGCAGGAAGGTTCCACCGAGCTCAGGCCCTACTTCAACTTCGCCCGTGTCGCCACTCTGGAAGTTCTCCCTGTTCTGCTTGAGCTCATGGCCAAGCAAGATGAGGATGCCACCGACGACGAGTACAATGTCTCCCGCGCCGCCTACCAGTGTGTTCAGCTTTGGTCTCAGGCTGTCGGTAGCCAGGTCGTCCCACCTGTCCTTGCCTTTGTTGAGAAGCACCTTCGCGCCGAGGACTGGCACTACCGTGATGCCGCCGTCTCTGCTTTCGGTGCCATGATGGAGGGTCCCGATGAAAAGGTCCTCGACCCTCTGGTCAGGCAGGCTCTTCCCGTCCTGATTGAGATGATGAATGACTCGGTGGTCCAGGTCAAGGACTCCGTCGCTTTCGCTCTTGGCCGTGTCTGCGAGGCTGCCTACGAGTCTATCGACGATGAGAACCTCACCAAGCTTATCACTTCTCTCTTCAGTGGTCTCGGCTCTCACCCCAAGATGGCCAGCAGCTGCTGCTGGGCCCTCATGAACCTTGCCGACCGCTTCGCCGGTGAGCCTGGCTGCGAGACCAACCCTCTCTCTCAGCACTGGCAGGCAAGCGCACAGCACCTCCTGCAGGTCACCGAGTCCACCCAGGACAACCAGCTCCGCACTGCCGCCTACGAGGTCCTCAACGCTTTCATCACCAACGCTGCCAACGACTCCGTCCACATGGTCGCCGGCCTCAGCGATGTCATCATCGAGCGTCTCGAGAAGACCATCCCTATGCAGCAGCAGGTTGTCTCCGTCGAGGACCGCCTTACCCTCCAGGAGATCCAGACTTCTCTCACCTCTGTCATCATCACCATCATCCAGCGTCTCGAGAGGGAGATCGCACCCCAGGCCGACCGCATCATGCAGCTCCTGCTGTCTCTCCTCCAGTCGCTTCCCGGCAAGAGCTCCGTCCCCGACACTGTCTTTGGTGCCATCAGCGCCTTGGCCAACGTCCTCGACGCCGACTTCGACAAGTACATGTCGGCTTTCGTCCCCTTCCTGCTCAGTGCCCTCAACAACCAGGAAGAGCCCGCTCTCTGCTCTGTTGCCATCGGTCTTGTCAGCGACATCAGCCGTGGTCTCGAGGAGAAGGTTCAGCCTTACTGCGACCAGTTCATGAACAGCCTTCTCAACAACCTGCGCAGCGCTGTTCTTGGCAACCAGTTCAAGCCTGCCATCCTCCAATGCTTCGGTGATATCGCGCAGGCCATTGGTGGCGCTTTCGAGACCTACCTCTCCGTTGTTGGCCAGGTCCTGCAGCAGGCTGCTGGCATCTCCGCCCAGGAGGAGACCAGCTTCGAGATGCTCGACTACATCGTCTCGCTCCGTGAGGGCATTATGGATGCCTGGGATGGTGTTATCATCTCTATGCGCGCAGGCGGCAAGGTCCAGCTCTTGCAGCCTTTCGTTGAGTCGATCTTCCAGCTGCTGTCCCAGGTCTACCAGGACTCCAACCGTACCGAGGGTCTTCTTCGCTCAAGCATGGGTGTTGTTGGGTATGTTTACTTCTATGATTTTCTTTATGACCAATAACTAACATCTTTCACAGTGACATCTCTGAGGCTTTCCCCAACGGCGAGTTCGCCAACCTCTTCCGCGCCGACTGGCTTACCCAGATGGCCCGCGACACCCGCAGCAACAAGGACTTCTCATCCCGCACTCAGGACACTGCTCGTTGGGCACGCGACCAGATCAAGCGCCAGTCTGGTAAGTTACACAAAGTATCAGGGGACTTCTACTCGGTGTCCCACAGCGAGTTCTTGCCCCGTCAATATATTCTTACCTGAATATTATTACTAACTTGTAGTAAAGCTTCTACTGGCAATGTGATGTCTTAAGCTCTCAATCTCGAGTCCTTATCTCCACCCCCTGGCAGCTCGGTACAATCTGAGCGCCCTCCACCCGGCTGTGCATGAATGACATTCACTTCGTCATCGGCACCATGCCTCCCTGGCCACACAGCGACGATCAACATGTTATATCATGCGCCCCGCCGAGCCGACCAACCCCTCCCGTGCACCACGAACACCGCCTCGTACGCACATTCCCCCCAACCCCTACCACGACCCCAGCATCAAGTATGCTCCTGCACGCCGTCCGCACGATTTCATGGCAACCCAACATACGTCCCGACCACGCCCGATACCCAATTCGCTTCGCCTATCATTGTGCCTGCTACCGCTCGAATTTCCCGACTGGTCTTTGGGAATAGACGACGACCTTTCTAGAATGCATAGCGCTTATGATTTGAACTTTTTGGTTTTTTTTTTGGAAGCGCAATCTGGGTTCGGCTGCAATTGCTATGCGATACACTTTACACGGTCCAACAACAACACTTTATTTCCCCCCAAATCCCCTTCGTCGACACTTGTTTTTCCTGCTACAATATTGTGGTTTTGTGTCGCTTGCCGGAGTCACGTTCCTACCGCCCCCGATACCATAGAGATGGAATGGCGCGAGTCGTCGTTGGCCTTTTCCGTAGTAGTAATCTTTTACAATCCCCTTATCATTATTTTTATCGATTGTGATGTTTGTGGTTGGAGTGGTATATGATGGCATGGAGATGTTCTTGTGAAGACAACGCTGATCGAACACTCGCCAATCGTGAGCAAACTAACATTCTGCGCTCACTCCGAACAATCGGACTGTCAGCTCTTCGAATGGGAAGGTCATTCATGCAAACCAATATCGCTAACATTTTTCAAACTGTATTTTAGTCTTCGATGACCCTTACAAAAGCAGCCCTCCTCGCCGCCATGGCAACCTGGAAAACGATCACTACTGCCAGCACAGCCACGAACATGGCCACGACTCCCACGAACACTGCCATCAGTGCCATCACAGCCACGGCCACGGCCACGATCACGATTACCACTACTCAAACTCCCACCCCCAGCACCGCAGACTCTCCCACTCGCCACCTCTCATTGAAGCCCTGCGCCGCCAACACGGAGAAGTGAAGCATCGTGTAGAGAAGGGCAGAATTCCGGAAAGGATCGTACAGCCTTGCGAGACAGCCGATGTGGGCATGGGCAATCTCGCTGCAAGCAGTATACAACAACGAAATTCACACTCGCCAGAAGCGGACAACAGCCCGAAGACAGTGCTTCACGAGGAGACACGACATGAAGAATTTGGGGATGTTAACGAGGATTGGATGGCTTGGAGGGCTGCTGCGACGGCGGGTTCGAGGGGTGGTGGGTGGGAGGGTGTTGAAGGGGAGATTAGTCCGATTGGGGATGGAGAGGAGGAAGGGATATTGGAGGAGGGGACGTTGGAGGAGCAGTGCTGCTGGGAGAGGATTCCGGCTTATTTGAGGGAGGGGTTGGCGGAGGGGGTTAGGATGACGGATGCGGTGGGGAGGGAGGCTAGGGGGAATGGGAGTTTGGTTGGTGAGGGAGGATGATTGGAGATGCTGGGTTTGTGGTCGATTTTCATTGTTTGAGGTTGAGGTGAGAGGGAAGTTTGCTTGGATGTCGTGTTTTGGGTCTTCTGTGTCGTTGGAGAGAGTAGGGGAGGGCGGGTGGTTGAAATGTTGTGTTTGGGTTTGTTTTCCTTGGTTGAGGCTGAGGGAAGTGGGAGACTGGTGGTTTGGTTGCTTGTTGTTGTGGAGGTGGATTTTGGCTTTTGGGTATCGGTGTGCTTTCCGTGAGAAGGCGGGTGTTGGATGATGCTTGATTTTCTCTTGAAGGATCGCGATGACGACGGTTTCTTTTTCGGTAGGAGTTTATTTTTTGGGTTGTTATCATTGGTAGCACATGATGCATTGTTACACCGTTAGTTGGTGGATCGGTCCTTTTGGATTGGGATCGCTCTTGGATTTCGACGGGGCGGAGTAGCGCTGCCTGGCGTTAGCGAGCTTTGTTGGAAACACAGACTACCACTAGTCTACATCAAGCGCTCACCGGAGGGATTGAGGCGCAGATTAGACCGACAGAGCTGAACAATGCATGCGCATACCTGCACATACCCTCCTATCAACGCGCAATGCCCCCTCGAAGGATCAAAGTGGGCTTGGGTGGACTCGTGTTTGCAATCCTGCTGCCTGTTAAGTGGCCGAGATAATCGTGCTGCCTGGACATATTTTTTCTGGTCCTGTATACTCGAGGACTGCTCTACATCTCAATGGACGGGCGACAATGTAGCACGCCACGGTAGCTGAAAATAGCGCTTTGTTATGCGCTTATTCGGTCGTTGGAAATATACCTTGATCATGGACGCCGAAAATCAGCAATCTTCACGAGAAGACGCCGATGATGAGAAACGCGGATTCGTGCGTGCGGGCAAGATGCCTCTGCCGCTGAGAAGAAGACATGTTGTCTCGGATGGCCTCAAAATAATGCTGTGCTTTGCGATATTAGCGTACGGTCATTGCTTGCTTGCTGTCGTCTCTTCGAGATCTATTGCTGACTCATCGTGCAGAATCATCGGTGAAGCCTACTGGATCTCGAGTCTCCGCGCTGGCAACAGACGTATCAACAACGACGAGTTCGACCATCTATTCAGTAGCCGGAATCTCAGAGGGAATTTTTCGATATGGGACGATGAACACCAGGCTTTCATCCGTAACGCCACTCCGGTTCCGGTGCATTCGCACAACGATTACAAACATCGCATCCCACTGTTCGAAGCACTCGCATCCGGATGCATCAGTATCGAAGCGGACGTACACTTGATCGATGGCGATCTGCGCGTTGGACACCATGCGAGAGGCCTCAAGTCGACGCAAAGCTTGCGGGCGATGTACTTGGAGCCCTTGCAGCGGATGCTTGACAGTCGAAATCCTGGTCTTCTTAACGCTACAGATCGAAGTTCGTGGCGAGGCATTTTCGACAAGAATCCAAAGCAGACGACAGTTCTTCTCATCGATCACAAGGGTATCGGCAAGGACGTGTTTGCGGAAGTGTACAAGCAACTTCAAGCATTGCGCGAATTGGATTATCTCACTTACTGGAATGGAAGTGCTAGAGTCGTCCGACCGTTGACGATTGTTGCCACGGGCAAAGCGCCTTTCGAGTCCATCTTAGGATTGAGCGATACCCATAGAGACATCTTCTGGGATGCTCCTCTTGCTGCTCTACCATCTGCCTCGGACGACTTTATCATGGATCCGCCGAGTTTCAAATACAACCAGTCAAACTCCTACTACGCATCGACACAGTACCGTAAGCGTAATGATGTTGGTTGGCGACCAGAAGAGTCGGACGAGTCTTTGCTAGAAGCACAGAACAGAGACTTAGCAGCGACACAGGCCGAACAGGCTGTTACTCGCGGACTGCTATCGAGATATTGGGAAACACCGAAGGGTCCGCCGAATTTACGTGATACTGTGTGGCGATGGTCGATTGGTTTGAAGACTGGAGTGACCAACATGGATGAGATGGGTATCGTTAGAGATAGAAGTGGTGGTTGGGGGAAGATCCCCGAGCTGGCGACGTAATTGCACATGGTATGGTTATTTCAGGAGGCGTTTGCAAGATCGGCAATGACGAAATCATCACATCAAAAACAATGTTTGCGCTACAGCTATATCGAAAGTGTAATATAGTGGGTGGCAGTCATCAGGGTCTTATATTTCTTCCTTGCTGGGCGGAGAGAGACCTGAAGCCCCGCGCGGGGGTCGAGCAAGCTCGTTGCAGAGAACAAACGCTCCGCACAAAATACACCACAATCCGCCTTCTTCTTTCCAATACCAACAACACCCACTTTCTATTTCCTCTAAACCAAAACAACACATTCTTCAAAATGTCTGCCATCCCCACCTCCACCTCCGTCAGCGAGTCGGCCGTCATCCGCGCCCCTCTCTCCCACGTCTGGCACCTCATCAAGATCCAGGACTTCTCCAAGTTCTGGTCTGCCCTCAGCTCTTCTGAGTACGTCAAGGGTGCCAGCGAGGAGACCGACATTGTCAAGTGGACTTTCAAGGACGGTTCCGTCATTGAGGTCAAGCAGGAGGAGCACTCTGTATGTCATTACACTTTTTTTTGCAATCCCATGACCATTGAAGACACCGATTTTGGACACAATGTTTCATTCTTGAACGTTCATGTGATACCGAAGATAATCATACTAATTCAATCTCTTCTCACTTCAGACCATCAACCACTACATCACCTACTCCGTCATCTCCTCCGAGCCCGCCCTGACCTATACCTCCGTCGTCTCCACCATCCGCTGCTACGCCATCACTAGCGGTGACCTCGAGGGCTCCACCTACGTTGAGTACACCGGCAACTTCTCCAGCGACGCTGACGCCGGTAAGTCATGAATCATTCGGAGCACTTCATCAGAAGCACAACCATACTAACAACATATTTCCCACACAGGTGTCATCCAGGACGCCAAGTTCAAGCGCCGTGAGGCCCTCGCCGACCTCGCCAAGGCCGCCTCCAAGCAGTAGATTATCTATAACATAGTCGCTGCCGTGGATACTTGAATAAAAGATCCGGAAAATGAACAAAATATGGGGTTGAAATGCAAATGCAATGCACACATGTTGAAGAGACTCTGTCTAAACGACGGGAATGAAACACGGACGAGATAATGTTCATGGGTACACTCAAGAGTCACAAGACACGAGCATTTACGAACACCTTTTGCTGTACAACATCTGAAAAGGCTTTCCAATTTGCGACGCGAGGCTTGGTCGAGGATACTCAATCTATGGTCGCTCGGGCTATCCTATGATGTTGTGAGATTGAATGAGGCTTCGACGTGAAGAACCGCTAGAAAACTCCGAAGCTTAGAGAGGCACAGTCAACAAACAAATCTCTGGCTGTCATGGTCCGGATGGTCGCGAACAGATTGGTCGACAAAGATCAGTGCCAATCAATCCGTGCATCAAGCTCCATGCGGGATTGGCAAAATGGGTAGAATGAAGTTTCCATTGATGTTTCTAGTCCTATCCTCACCATTGTCGATACCTCAAAGCACTGTGCCATGGAGAAGATGATCCTTCCACCACGCTTGTTGTTCGAGCGTACGTGCTGCTCCGAGCCTTTCACGTAGAGGCAAATCCGCGAAATAAGATAGCAGTCGTGTGATGGTCTCGTCGGACTTTCCTTGTGCGATCTCCATTATGCTTGGGTTTCCCTCTTTCCGGCTGTACACATCTGCGCCGTGCACCAATAGCGTTTTGATCACTGCCACGTTCGCGAATACGACAGCAGTTCGTAGAGCAGATGTGTTTGACCATTGCACAGCATTGACGTCCGCGCCGTGCTTCAAAAGAACCTCAATCACTCTGGGGCTGGCATTGTGCCCCTGTGAGACGGCTTGGAGCAGCGGTGTGGCTTCCCACCCGTTGCGAACATTCACATCTGCGCCGTATTCCAACATCGTCTGCGTCATCTCGGAGATTCCAGTCTGAACGGCGCACAGAATAGGTGTATCACCGATGGCGTTGCAAGCGTTCACATCTGCGCCATTCCTCAGCAATATTCGGACAGCATCGAGTCTCATACAACGCGCAGCAAAATGCAAGGCACCACTGTGGCGCTCTTCAGCCCTCTCGACTTTGAGGTTGACGTAGCTTTGTCGCTCTGTTTGGTTGAAGCGTTGGAGCAACTTGAGCATCAAACCAGTGTAGCCTTCCCCTGCTAATACGTGCAGCGTCGTCACCCGGTTAGAAAACCTTAATACTGAAGAGTCGTTGAACCATACGACCAACGATAAATACGCGTTAAGGTAATCCTCGAAAGGGACCGGGACGTTCAGTCCATGAGAGGTCGCCTCCTCGCTGTGGTACAAAATCCCTTGCATAGCGTGTCGCGAGAATGGCGCAGCGTCTAACAACTCATACCTGTCGAACGATTGAACTTTTCTCGCAACCCGAGACTCGACATGCTGGATGCCTAGCTCAACATAGCTCCGGCACCATCGCGCAAGTCGCAGATTACTGAGTCCGACGATATTCCCAGTCAGGGTTGGATCCAGCCGCAGTATTCCTGACCCTAGTAGGTATTCTCTTACAGACTCATGTATGAACTGAACGGTTGAATCCTGCTCTTGATTGGCCTCGAGAGAGCTCTGTAAATACCGCTCGTGCGGATCTAGGGGGTCTGTTGGTGAAACAGCCTGTAGTAAGCCTCTGGAACTTGTTGTGATGAAGTTCCTGATCGAAGTTATGTCGACAATTGCGCGGTCCCAGATGACAGACGAACTTAATTCTGGGTTCTTGGAGTGTATGACCGCAAGGTATAGCTCCAGGGGCGATAGCGATTGATGCGCGAATAAGACCCAGAGCAATGTTGGAAGCAGGAACCCGTCTGCGTCATCACCATGGACAATGTTGTCAAAAAAGTCATCTAGGGCTTTCGGTGTGGCTTGCAAGGCTTCTTCCAGTCTATGCTGGTTTCCTCGATCGCTTTCCGTGTTGAGATTTCGTACAACAAGTACCACCCATAGAAATACTTCAGACGATCGTTGTAAGATGCTTGCAATCAGCTCCGCCTTCAGAGTTGGCGGCCCGCACAATAGTTTGTCCCGAACATAGCTTGCGATGTCGGCGTGGTGTCCCTTGCAATTGTCTAAAATAATGCTCTCCGAGCGTCGGATCGTGATGTTGGGATAGTGCCGACTCGCGAAAAAGATTGAGAGGCCGAGACTGTTCGAGACGGCTGTCTCTGCTAGTTCCTCAAAGAACCTGACCATTTCGCGAGTTTGATCTTCGTCTTCGCCCTCGTCTAGGGCATCGATGTAGCAATTCAGTTGAACATGTGAAGCGAGGTACAAAATCGCTTCACGGAACATACTCCTCAACAAATCGACTGGCCAACCTGTGCTGGTGTATCCTTCGAGAGCGTCGGCATGAATTGACTGCAACAATGAGGGTACGTCTTGTGCTACTTGATGGAGCAAGGAACGAAACATTCCTTCAGTACACTTCTCCAGCTTTTCGCCTCGCGCGTTGAAGAAGAAGTGGATGTTGCACTCATTCGGATACATCGCATTCGCGTGTTCGACTGCACACTTTATAATGGTGGACTTGCCGGTCCCAGGCTTGCCTTTGAGCCATAGTGTCCTGTTGTGCGCTCGCCGGAGATTGTGGTCACGCCATCTGGTATATTTGGGTGTCACGAAAAGCCACCGGCAAGTCTGTTGGTAGGCAGGTTCGATGGTTGCGAAGCGGTAGTTCTTCTTAGGAAAAGAGAGAGACTCCAATAGCTGCTGTAGTGGACTTTTGCGCACCTTGGGTCCGTTGTCTTGCTCTGCGTAGTCATAATGGTGTTGATCTCCGAGGTAGTTGTCTCCGAAGTGGGCCCTCGCATTATCGCTTATCAAAACATGTTGGTAGTTCCTGGTTGACATTGTCCGCCCTTCATTGGGAACATCCTAATGCTGTTCAGACCCCGACTCCATAGCAATCGCACTCCATGCCTCGCATGTCGAGCTCTGTGTATCAGCTGAAGGGACGTGACTGCGGATACGTCTTTGGGGTCAGGCTGAGATATATACGCGCCCAGCTCGCTTGTGTACTCCCAAAAGGGCGCCTGCGGGGGGCGGCGCTAAATTGGGATTGTTGTGAGTTCATCCACCGCATCAGCGCGTTGATTGGACTTATCGGCCTGCAGACGGGTAGGACATTTTCAGCAACACAATGGCCTTCATTGGGCCTCTATGGACAGGTGAATGGGATGCCAGTCTTACGCGTGTCGCCAAAGTCTCGCGCGACTTCTTATCTTTAGATGCAGCAGCTGTTCGGAAATAAGCCTGGCAACACCCTTTTCTGCCTTTACGATTGTTCCGACTGCTGCCTTTGAAACGGCGTGTTGTTATAGGTGCTAGGTTTGTGGTGTTGAAGAGAAGAGGAATCGTGATCGTTTTACATATTGAACATGCCTTCTATCAGCCACTAGCAATCGTAGCCCCAGCCTTGATCCGCTGTGCTTCGCCCAGCAGACACTGCATTCCAAACATTGACACCGCCCTGTATGAAGCTCAACGCCGAATTCACATTCGCATTACTCGTCTTTGGCATTTGCGGTCCCTGTGTCGAAGTGCCTTGCCTAGGCGTCAGGTCCGTAGGAAGGCAATCTCCATCACCACTGTATTTGTTCAACACCAAGTCGCGGACGAGAGCCGAGTGCTTGTCCACCCACTGCATCTCATTGATCGTGGCATACGGTCTTGCCCCGCCCACAGAATCCCGCGAGAACCACCACTTTACTTGGTACACGTCCCACCACTTCGTCATGAAGAAAAGTATGGGCCATGTGATGATCCAGAGGAATGTGAGGTAGAAGATCCAGCGGACCCAGCCGGTGCGCCAGCGGTTGATGAGAGTGGGCGAGTAGATGTCGACAGCTTTCTCGTCGACGCGGAAGGTGATGTTGGTGTTACCGCGGTAGTGCGTCGAGCGGACTATATTCTCGAGATGGCGACGGAGGAAGTCTTCTTCGATGCCTTCCACAAGGCGATTGATGCGGAAGGCTTTCAGCTTGGAAGGCGAGGCGCAGAAGTCCTCACACCAGTCCTTCAGGGTGCGTGTCGGCTCGTCGGTGAGGACCACGCCGGGCCTGTAGCCGGGAGCTTTGGTTTTCCGCCATCCACCGCGGTGTGCCGGCTCACTATCCTCCACTGTGCGCTCTTCCCAGAACCTCTGATCGTAAGGCCGACTAAGGTACTGCTGGAAACTGAACGTGATGTCGAAATCCGTAACCCTTTCCTGCTCTTTCTTGTCCTTTCGGCGAACCGTCTCGTGGTGCCAGCCGTAGATTCGCACAATGGGCCGTGGTGGCATTGCACGCATGTAGTCTGTGATGTACGAGTAGAGCTCGACGGGATCGTTCAAGCGTTCGTCCATGCGGATGGTGACTGCGCCCGGGTTGGTGGGCTTGCTGTATGTGCTCTGGGGGCCGAGTGGGTTTGCGATGACATTGTAGGGTTCAGGCTGAGTGGCTTGAGCAGTTGTAGTAGCGATGTTTTGCGGAACTGTGGAAGAGCTGGCTGCGGCTTCGCTGTCGTTGTAGGAAGGGAGATCATCGGTTGAGGCGGATGGTTCGGCATATTCGTAGTCGTCGGGGGTCGTGTGCATAGACACGGCGTCTGGGTCGTCCTTGTACGGTGGTTGCGTTGGTTTGCCCATGATTGCTGTTATCTGGATGTTGGGCGATTGTTTTTCGTGGGACCTGGAGATCCTGTAGGTATTATAGAATGTGATGGAGAAATCTAAAGCTCTAAACGACAGTAAGGAGAGGTCAGGAACAGGAATAGTGTACTTGAACCAGAGGCGCGCGGCAAATGAAAGGGTGTTGTTGTAGGCAATGGCTATATTTAGCTGAAGGATTGGGCGCTATCAAAGAGGCTGTGTACGCGTTCCAGACCAGCACGGTTGTTTCGTTCACCGGTATAATACAGCAGAGGACGGCCAGTAGTATAGATCAAGGTAGCACAAGCGCCACTTCGTTGACTGTTGCCTTGGAATCGGTACTACTACTCGCTTGACCGGCATACCGGCACGTTGAAGATGTGAAGTGCCGCTTCAAACACGTGACAGATGACATTGCAAGCCGAAGATCCCCCGTGTGTATACTTCCTCAGGTACATCTTCTATCACATGTACCTCTTCATCTCTGGTACTCATCAAATAAAGTCAACAAATCATCTACGCTCAACACGTTGTCCCAGTATGATCTGGGATGAAATGCTGAACAAGCCGCAACTCGCCATGTAGAGAACCTCTGTTTGTTGTCTGCGACTCGTCACCACGTGCAGACCATCAAACAAATACCTTCGCTATCGACTTGCTATATCTCTGAGTTATGCGTGGTATACACACATCCATACGCAAGAGCTATACCAGTAATTTCCGCAAGACCCGAACATACTGACGTTGCAAGTTCTTATCCTTGCAATCTCGCAAACTCCTCCGCCCGCGACATCCGGATGATGAATTCCTTCATCATCTTCGCATCGTGTAAGCTCGCAGTAGACAAGCTCGAGGCAAGGTCTCGGTAATCATGCTGAATGAAAAGAGTATACTATGTCATCGATATATTGCCGCCGGCAGTTCTCCAAAAAGATAAAGCTAAACCAAGCTTTGCCCTCAAGCCCACTTTCTCTACCTATATAACTTAAGGCTATGCACCAGGAATCACTAGATGTGACCGTCAGAAACTTTGTTGCTCAATCTGCAGACCATGGCCGAACAAGAGCACCGCACTCTTGCTCCACCAAACCTGACTTCTCCGGTTGATTCCCACACACCTCCAGAGACCTTGCACCTTGCAGAACAGGTTGGGGTTGCCAAAGCCAACCTCTCATGGACAGACCTCATCGTCAAGTCCTTCCTAGCCGGCATTTTCATCTCCATTGGGGGAGCATTCGATCTCGTCCTAGTAGGCGGCGCTCCCGGTCTACGAGCTAGCAATCCTGCTCTGGCTACTCTTATAGGTGCTCTAGCCTTCCCAACCGGCTTCGTCATCATCATGCTCTCAAACATGGAGCTCTGCACCAGCAACGTGTTCACAATGGCATACTCAACCCTCCGGTGCCGCACGACGCTGTACGACCTCGCGCGGAACTGGATCGTCAGCTACATCTTCAACGCCGCCGGCTGTCTCTTCTACGCCGGCGTCCTGTGCTGGTGGGCCGACACAATGCAATCAGACGCTCAAAGCTCCTACGCCGTCACCCAAGCAGAAGGCCGCGTCAACGTCAACTGGGCCTACAACGTTACCAGAGGCATCATGTGCAACCTGCTCGTTGGCTTGGCCTTCTTCTTCGCTACGCAAGGCCGCGACAACACTTCCAAGATCTACGGCATTTGGGTCGTGATCTCGGCCTTTGTTGCGTTGGGGTACCAGCATTCGATTGCGAACTACTTCATGGTGCCGATTGGAATGTTTTACGGGACCAATTTTGGGGTGGGGAAGTTTATCTGGGCTTCGATCATTCCGGTTACGATTGGGAATATTATTGGTGGTGCGTTCTTTGGTGCGTTCGGTATGTGGATTGTTTATGGGCGACATGAGGTCTCGGCGAGGGAGGAGAAGAAACATGAGTCGAGTTCTAGTGAGGTTTGAGATGGAAGGTCTGATGGAAGCTATTCAGCGTATATATATCAGCAAAGGGCTACAGAGAATCATAATTCGTACCACAATAAATTATCAACGCGAGAACAGATCTACTCCGTGTCTCTGCCGCCTCATCGAGTTCTCAATCATCCCATTGGCTCTTACACATCTGTTCTCGTCTGTAGTCGACCAGCCGCTCATCGTCGCTCGAGGGTATGGGCGGGAGAGTGTAGACGGATGTAACGGTAGTCTTCTCAATTCCGCCATGCTTTCCCACATGGTCATTCATCTCAATGTCACGATCGCTTGCATTGCTCGGTAACCTTCTGATGCTCTTATCGTGTCCCGACATGCGATACGCCTTTGGTGGCTTGCTTATGCTGGTGGTCGATTTCGTGCTACTCGACTTGGCGGCAGAACTGAACCTCGAGGCGACCTTCTCGCGGAAGAAATATAGCACCGGGCCTGCGACCATCGGCATACAGGCGCAACAGACTCCGACGTCGCCTTCGAGACCGCTCCAGAGCGCGATGTCGTTGAAGTCGAACGTCGGGTTCTCGCTGGTCCATAAGTGCGGCACGTAGTGCAATCGTACAACGCTGCAGACCGTGACGAAAAGACCCACGAGGAAGATCAGCACAACGCCGACTTTGCTTTTCATGCTCCGGGATTGCAGCGCTATGAGGTTGGGGACCGGGAGGAAGAACACCACCTGCAGGACTCGGGTCAGTATAGTCTCTCAGATCTCTCAGACATCTCGAAAAGTTGCTCGCTCCTAACACGTACCAAGTCAAAAAAGATGTTCAAAGCGCTGTTCGCGTACGTGGCCGCTTTGACATTGAGGCACACGCCCTTGTGTTCACCGTCCCACTGATTCCAGGTGTAACTCAAGGGTGTGCACTGGAAGATGAAAGAGAACAGGAAGCCGATGCCATAGGCGAGCATGGCGGCGATGACGGCCCAGCAGATGTGATGGAAGCGCGTCGAGACTTCTTTTGGAAAGATGCGGAGGTAGAGAAGGACGATGGAGACTTTCGTGGCGACGATCACAATTTGATAGAACCATTGCTCGATGTAGAAGTACTATGCGTGATGGTGTCAGTTCTGTGACGCCTTATGGCACAAGCGCTAGGACCGTGGGGAGTCTCACTCTTAGAATTGTTGTGATGTCGTCGACCGGAACAGTCCAGATGTCTCGGCCCATTCCTTTATATGTCACTTTGGTCGGTGTATCAGCGTTGTCGAAAATGTCGAAGACGATCGAGAAACTCACTGATTTGGGCGATTGCGGTAGAAGGCACCAAACCAATAAAAGCTAACAATATTGTCCAGTCATCCCATCCAATGCTGCTGTCCCGAATGCTCCAGCGCGCAAAGAATCGAACGACAACCAGCAAGAAGGCGATGATGATCAGCGCTGTGCCGATCCGTCGAGTCCGAGGTCCTGTGTCTCGCACTGGAGCGAGACAGGCTTTCTTCTGCCATCTTTGCGATACTAATGTGAGTGTAAGTAATGGTCCATGGCGTGTTCCCATAAGAGTGTTAACGTACCCAATGCTTCTTTGTTGCTGCAACTTGACAGGATACAGATCTCGCTGAAGGACATGTATGGCTCATCGACGCATAAACAAGCAAGATCCGTAGGGTCGGTGCATGTTGAGTGAGGAAGTGCTTTTGCGATGCAAGTTGTCTGACTTTATGTTAGCGAATAAGCTCGCGGGCGTGAAAAAGGACTTTGCTGATATGCATACTACACATGCTGGCAGCTTTGCGAACTCTCCCAAAAGCTCGGTGGCATCTGTGGTGTCGGACCCAGTGGTCTGGGCAGAGATTGTTAGGGCAGAGAGCAGTATAGCTGCGATGGTTGCGAGATGCATGATGAAGTCAGGGCACAGGTTGTTGTATAGGGCTGGTCGCCTAAGGCTGCAGGATGATACCTTATGGTGAGTGTCCAAAACGAATCAAAGTACCGGGGTATACTTAGGGACCGTATATATGCATTTGAGCTCTATCGTGGTCAGGCCTGTGCTCCATCGCAGGCATATGAACAACCGATCGACGCAAGGATGAGACGGGCCAGAATGCCATTCACTTCTCACGGTCACAAACTTCCCGCGATACAAAGATTGGCGCAACGTCTTCAGCTCCACCATCCTCTTCACAGTGAAGCGTAGTCATGATGCAGAATAAGCTTCGTTTCGGATTTGACAGAATGGCGATCTCCACAGATCTACAGTTCCCCTGATCGCAGGCTATGGTAAAAATGTGTGGTGACAGCCGGGTGTCTGGCACGTGTAGGAAGGGTTTAGTCGGACTCTGCCATTAGGTAAGCAAGCAAAGCGAAAGTAATTCTCCTAGTGCATTCCAACATTGTCAAGCGGAGGTTGTTGTACTTTGCTGTGATCATACAGTAGTATAGACACGATTCAAATCCTGTGGTCGAGAGGAGCGCTTTTGCCTCTTCCATTTCTCATTGCGAAGCACTTTTCATTATTGTTGCACTGTCAGGTGACGAGAGCTCAAATGTTGTTCCTACCCTGAGCTGCTCCACGGCCGGACGGGTGGCTTGTTTCGCGCAGCAACCGTTTCCTTGAAATTGCTCAGATATCGAGTCAGAGCCACAACGTGGACAATACCAGTACATGCCATCACTGGGCTCACCAGAGACTCTTGTACTAGTCATAGCAAGAGAGTTCCCGCTCGTGTTTCGCATTTGAGCCTGCCGTCGTCGCACCACATGCTATATGGGCCATGAAATCTCCTCCAAAGCAGTGATTGTGGAGCTGCCAGTGGCGATTAAATCCAAAGAGACAACTCATGCTTCCGAGGCTTGAAGTATCTAAGATCCACGATGTATGGCAATACTCAAGGCCGTAAGGCCAGCGAGCGCCGAGAGGTATCGAATTTAACCGCAACCTTCGAAACGGTTTGGCACAATCGGAGGTGACATGCGGGTCATAGTCCAAGATTCATCGTCGACTGCACATGGGCTGTAGAGTTCATATCGAACGCGTGGATTCGTGATGGTGGCTGAATCATGGGAAAGGTGTTTGGTGGTGTTGGGGCAGGCGGAGATGATAAAAATCGAGATTCATGTCCACTGCCGAGCCCCTTGGCTGCACCCGCCCTCCGCTCGATCTCATCAATTGCACTAGTTCTGGCGCTATCCTGCTTGACAGCTGCAGCCTCGAGACGAGACAGCCGCGAGACTTGTGCAGCACGTCGCCGAACATGCATCCCTACAAGCTACTGTCCATCGCATGGAGTCTTGCAGCATATATGGTCCCAGTGGCGACAGAATATATGGCAGCCATTGTCGTGGTACTTCCGAGACATTTGGTGTTTCCGAGTGGACGGTTCATGGCTTGCCTGGATGCAAGACGCGATGGATTGATCGTAACCGTGCGTTGTTAGTTTCACCCTAGACAACGTGCCGGGTTACCGGGATCACTCTGTTGATGAGTCTGGCCTTTACAATTCGTAATGAACGCAGGAGTTCTTGGTGATCTGGATTGAGGGGCTCTATCATATTTGTCACATTGTAAAGTAGAGATCAGCGCAGTCTGTGCAGCGACAAGACATGTCTGTCTAAGTCTCAGACCATTGCTTATGGTGCATATTCCAACACAACATTGGCCCAAAACCAAGGGATGCGCAGAATTACCACAAAACCCTGGCACAACACATAATCTCATTCCAAATGGATTCCAACTGGCTCTTTTACTGTAGTTCTACTCTGAGGAGTAAGAACGTGCAGTCCGAGGACGATCGTGGGAGAAAAACGAGTCTTTGTGGCAAACCCAACCCTGACCCTATGGGTAAATCCTGACGATTGGATTGCGAGAAGACAACATTGAATGTGAGCTTGATATTGACTGCGGCAGAGACGCCAACATAGGTACTTGTATCTGATCGGTTGGCAATGTATGGAGCATATTAAGCTTGAGCACAAGGTAGGAGACTCGTCTAAGATCGAATAATGATCATGTGAACGATCGGTAGTTGGATAACCCCAAGGCAAGAAGCCGTTTCTTTGCATACGAGCTCTGATTGTCTGTCAAGCGATTGCAGGCTTGTATCATCAATAGGGCGAGGATGTTAGCTGCTGAGTGCGCCAATCAAGTCGCATACATGTCAAGTGGCTGTCTAATTCACAAAAACCTCTATCGCTGATGATACTGCTTTGCAAGCAACAGGTAAACGATAGCTTGACAATAGACTTATGAGTTCGGAATGATGAGGGCATCTGCACCTCCAGGGCTCAGCCTCGAACTGTCGATCAATCATGACGTGATTTATGGTCACAGCCACCGCATTTATTGGAGGTGCCCCTTGCCTGTCTTACATAGTTGGTGCAAAATAAACAATGAGACGCGCACAGCAGCAACAAATCGAAATGAAATCCTCTGCTAGTACTGATTGCATTCGGATGTACGCTGACGAGAGACTGCCGAATAGTCATCGCGCTCGCACTCGTTGGTTGTTTCAACAATTGGGTGGAAGGTGGACTTGGGAAGTATGCATTCACCCCTTTGGGCTTTACTACCCACTGAGAGCAATGATCTACAGCTTTACCAAAATATTTCCATTGTGGATCCACGTTCGCAGCGTTAGTCTAAGGACGAATGTTCCGCACTGTGCAGGTGAGCGACCCGACTCCAAAGTTCATGGAGGATTCAGTAGGTGGGGATCCAGCGCCTTCTCCGATCCCGTAGATACAAAAACTCTGGTGTTACCAGAGTCAGCATAAGCCAATAGGAGCTCAGAGCCATTCACGATGACCACGATATTATCCTTGCTATTGTTGTCGATTGGTGCACAAGCTCAGTCAGGCTTCACGCCTCCAGTCGTTGCACAATGCCCTCATCTGGCGAACGACAGCGCAATCGCTTGTGTGAATAATTATGCAGCAGTCTTGCCCTATCCTTTCGAGAGAGCCACAGCTAGTGATGGCGTCGATCCAGAAAATGACACCTTTGTGGACACTCTGGTGCCATCAGACAGCTCTTTCGCCCGCTTGTCCGAGTCAACCTTCGTGGTGTTCGACCAAGAAAGAGGCCTTGATATTCTCGGATCTAGCCCAAAGCTAGAAAGAATATTTGATACCAGGAACGACAGTATCCATGAGGCACCAGTTTATGTGCCTGGCCTGAATGCGATCATCTTCTCGCAGCCGCATCAAGGCGTTTTCCAGCAGAAGATCATCAATCTCAATGGCACAGAGCCATCAATCAGCAATTACACAACGACTCCTCCAGTATATGCGGTCAATGGTGGAAAGTTCTACAAAGGCAAGATCTACTGGGCAGTGGAAGCAAGCTTCTCGTTTCCAAGCCCGACGAACGGCAGCACGATCGACCAGACACCTGGAATTTACGAGCTTAATCCATACACAGGCCAAGTCCGAACACTTCTGAACAACTACTACGGTCAACAGCTGAGCAGCCCAAACGACCTCTTTGTTGACAGCAGAGGCGACATCTTCTTTACCGACTCCTGGTACGGCTACGCGATCAACGTCACCAACCACCCAGTCCTCAGGCCTCAGACTTTCCGCTTCAGACCATCTACTGGCGCCGTTAGCGTAGTGGACCACACTCTCGGACAGCCTAATGGCATCGGTATCAGCCCGGACGGCAAGACAATGTACATCAGCGACACAGGCATCACTGACTTCGAAGGTGTTTCCGCGGACATAGTTCCCCGCTACAGGTTCAACAAGTTCGGTGGCCGCGCAGTCTACGCTTTCGACATCAACTTCGCTCCCCCAGGTAACTATCTTACAAACAGAAGACCGATCTGGCTTGCGCAAACTTTCGCAGTGGATGGCTTGCACGTAAGCCACGAAGGATACGTACTTGGCGCTTCTGGGACTGGAATTGATGTGCTGAGCGAATGGGGCGAGTTGATTCTGAGAATTGAGGTTGGCGGAGATATCAACAACTTGCAATTTGCTGGTACAGACAGACGAGATCTGTGGCTTTTTGGACCAAGTGGTACCTGGAGAGTCAGCGGCCTCGCAGGGCTGCGCGGATTGACGAACGAGTAATGCTCTTCGATGCACGTGGAATATATACTCATTGAATCTACGAATTTGCCCGTCTAATCGTTGAGGTTGCTGCAATTTGAGCTGCGAACGCTTCGCTAAGATAGTCATGCACAGAGCGTCAAGGCAATCAATAGGCTTAACGCAATACCTCTACTGTAAATTCTAACACTAGTCACCTGCGCCGAGGCAAGCTACTTGGAGAAATTATGCCGATGTCTGCGGGAAAAGCGGATTACATTCAGATATTAAGCTGCCTTTAATATAAATTGGAACATTGCTTTCGGCCGTTCTGCTCGTACCTGCGCAGTCTGTTCCTGCCTCCAGAGACCTCGAAGCGCAGATCTGCCATGAAAGCAGAACGGACTACCAGCCCGCGCAAGCAAAGCACGTAAAGTCGAAGCCCAGGATCAAGAAAAGACATTCGGTTCCAAAGACGAGACATTGTCAAGACCTCGGGCTTTGATCAGCCGCTTGGTCAGATGTTTCCGTTCTTGGTTGAGTCTCCGTTCTGGGTTGAGTCTCCGTTCTGTTGGGGCGGAGAGAGCTGTGAATGAATCAGCGCTATGCTTCTCACACATGTCATCGCGCCAACGCTCGTCGCTTGGAACGGCTACCGTAGTTCCCAAAGCTAGGGAATCGAAGAGTAGGGCTCACGTACTGTGCCGCGTCTAGTTGACGGAGGTTGTTCGCCAGATCCACACTTGGCTCCAGCACCGTCAACGGAGTGCTAGCTACAATCGTGGCAAGATGCTCAGACAAAGACCGCGCCTCGAGGGGTACAATGGGAATGATGCCGTCGACGCTGGCTCTTCTTGCTAAGGTGCGCTCCGTCGGCACGAACGATCCGTCACGAGTGTTAAGCATTTGCCGGCCTGCCTCGAGCAGCGAATCGTTATCCTCGCCACTTCGTAAGCGTGCCAGCAGTTGCAATGCGTCCGCCTCCGAGACCGTGGTCAGAAGCCTGACGAGCTCTTCTTGAGCCTCAATACGATGTTGCAGTGATTCGAGCGCTGCTTTCAGAGATCGAGTAGGGTGGTGATTGGGCTCGGCGACGTAATGGCACTGCTCGCCGCGGTCAACACATCTCTGGCATGACGGTCGAACGCCTTGTAAAGTATCAAGTCAGTTTCCAATATTTCATAACCGGAGAGCAAACTTGATCATTACCATCACACTTGGTCTTCGACTGCCTGCATAGATCACCTATTGTATAGCTTGTTCAGCTTCGCCAAATACCAGTCGGCCATCTGTTTCACTCACAAGCGACTACAGTCAATGGACCTCTTGCGCCTTGCCTCCCCTGTCTTCCAGAGTGCGAACTTTGCACTGTGGGAGCCATGACGATCGTGTATTGGTGATATTGTTCTGAGGTTACCACTGGTAGCCCTGAAGTCTCGAAGAGCTTGAATCTGCGAAGGTTGAGAACCCGACTTCTCTATTCACAATACTGTTCTTGGAACAAAATCAGAACATGTCGATTACCAATTGGGCGAGTAACGTAGCAGCAAGCTTGCTGGAAGATGATGCCTTTCGCAAAGTTAAATCGTACTCGCAGATTGCCCAGAGGAATCAAGCATGACTCCCCATGCATCCATTTGTCAATGCATGCATATGCGCAATTGTGCATGTTGAGCAGAAGGAGGTGGATATCTGTAACCTCAGCGGCACTTGTGACTGGTCGACAGTGGTTGACAAGGGAAGGAAATTGTTCCGGAGCCTGCTGTTAGGTGTTGCCTAAAGCGGCAACTCAGCTTAGCACAAGCTGGGTCTTGGTAAGGCCACGACTCCCCTTGAAGATGCAACCCCGTGACTTCCATTTTAGAAGGTTGCACCCAATCGATCTTCGATTCTCGATCCATCGGAGCTTTCTCCGATCGGTTTCGTTCTTTCCGAGGCCGCCTCCCCATCGACTCGTCGAGATCGCGATGATAATCTTAAGACGGTCTCGCGGCCTGGCTTCAAAGGTCTCGCCCTACCGCTGAGTACGGGGCTTGAATCTAGACCGCGAGAAGTTGTAAGTCGGCGATGCTCACAGAGATGCTGGTCCTTACACTCGACATCTGAAGATCATCTCGCAGTCAACCTGGCCGCTTGGGACTGGACACCGGGCTGAGATCGCCGAAGCCATCAAGTAAGTCCACCTGTGATTCTGGAACAGACTCACAAGCGATAGCCCAGGTGTCATTGCATTGAGACAGACCACGTCTTCTCGAGAGTTCCAGAGTTTCCAGAGCTTCAGCGCATCAGTCATTAGCGGGCTTGGCCGGATACAGTCTCTGTATAGAGCATGCCTTCACAGAAAAGGTCGCGACCAAATACTCGCGTGGCCTGTAAAAGCCGTAGTACTGCTCAAGTCAGAGTATGTAACGGATCGTCCTCAATACTTCCAATCTCGCTGACCAAAACTCAGTGTGAAGGGTCGCGGCCATCCTGCGCAAGATGCTCTGAGCGCTCGCTGACGTGCGTCTACGACACGGCAAACAGCACTAGGTCAAGACGCGAGGAATTCCGACGACAGAACATAGTGCATCGGAGACTGCTTAGTGACCTCCGCTCGTCTTTGAACTCCCCGGGCGCGCTTTTGATGGAGATGCCCTTCAAGTTCTACGTACCATCACAGGATCAGAAGATCCTGTGGCCACGCTTGCTTCTCACCAGAACATGCACCAGCTACCTCCAGTGATTGGGTCTCTCCAGAACGTGCGTCGACTACCTCCAGTGCTTCCTATGCAAGCGATGAATGGCGCTGCGGTGCCAGATGATGTCCTGCCGTTCCAGTACGAGCTCATGATGCAGCACCCGACCGCATTCCCGGCAGTGGCTCCGTTGGTACATGTTGCTGGAGATCTGTCAGCGTTGGAGCCCTTGAACCAGAGAATGATCACAGTGAATCCCACAGAGTCAGATCCGTGGCTAGCCGGCGCCAAAATCAGCCGCTGGACGACTGTTCAGATTGGGGATATCCATGCAAGGCGGCTGATAGGAAACTACCTGGAGACTGACCATTCTATCATTGGTCTCTTTGATGCCGACTTGTTCCTCGATGATCTCTCGACCTACTCTCATGCCTTCTGCTTGGACTTTCTAGTCACCTGTATTCTCTACTGGTCTTGTGTATGTCAGCTAAGAATTCCTGCAGTGTGTGCGACAAGCTGATATTTGCATAGTTGTCATGCAGCTCTAGAAGCCAAGTTGCACGCTCTTTCAAAGCAGAATGTTTTCGAGCGGCGAACGAACTCTGGGGAGAAGTACGGGATGTTGACGACGCCACGACTGCCGTTGCTGCGCAGCGTTTGAGCTTAGCTTGTGCCTGTGAAGGTGAAGATGCCTTGGCGCAAGACTTGAGCGATGCCGGCTATGAGATGTGCAAGCGTTTGGGGCTTTTCGGCGCACCGGCCGCCCAGAGTGCCCCTGCTGCGGCCGGAGGCCACTCCGCATTGTCACGCCGCTGGAGGGCTCACATCGCATGGGTTGTGTACAACTGGCTCAGGCAAGTCTTCTGTCATCATCCAGATCGACTGGCCCTGGACAAGAGTAGCTAACTGGCAGCAGTCTCCGTGCTTTCCATTACCGGCAGCCTCCAGTTGCCAGCCCGCCCGAGCTACCTATACCTGGTGACGGGCACGGCGACGTCAGTGAAGCTCTTACTGACCCATCCTCACCTTTCATGGTGTTGACTATCACGTCCTCATTTAAGTTCTGGCGTATTCTGTACCCAATTGTGAAGCGCTATGTACCAGAAGGAGACCAACCGTCCCAAGGATTGACTTTGGCTGCAGCGGAAGACGTTCTACAACAGCTTTTGTTGTGGGCGGACGGCAACTTGACAGAATGTAATTAGAGCGGTAATTTGAACCAACCTCATCATGTGCTTGTTATGCAGTGAGTTTTCATTACACAGATGCGATCGCGGAATAGCAATTGTATCATCATGGCCGACAGAGATCTCGCTGACATACACTCAGCATATGGTTTCACATCGCAGTCATGGAAATCTTCAGACCTTTCTATGGCAAGCGTGTGGCTCTCAAGACGTTCGATACACGCCAAAGCACCCCTGAAGTCCCTCTTGGTCATCGATCACTCGACTGGAGCGTCTGGCTCTTGAATACCGACAGAATCATCCGTCGGCCGCTACGTCGATCTTTTGGCACCTTTCTCTTCTGTTCATTGGAAATGCAGTTGTTCGCCACCCAACAAGCTCGAACTGGCACTTCAATTTCCAACTTTGCGTGTACGCTTATGCAGACCTATCGGGGTCTTTTCGGGTCGCTGAGGGCTTCCTGCGAGCGATACTGTACATGGCTGTGCAGAAAAAACTCATCCCATCTTCGGAAGCTCGGAAGGTTATCAACCAACTTCCTAGCGACGACACGTCGGATGCCGCAGGGGCAAACGGTAAGATGCCACGCATCCGATCAAGCCATGTCGCAGATCTGGAACTTGCTTTGGAAGACCATGCTGTGTCGCAGGTGACGGATTTCGCGGAGAGGCTCGATGATGCGTTGATGTTTGACGACTTTGTTGACGAGGCAGATGATGGTCACGGTAAGGTTCCACGCACAGGATGAGAGATGAAATGACGGCTGACATTATCACGAAACAGAAGATGGACACATTCCGCTCAGGGATGGAAACCAAGTCGACTCCTCCACCACGACTGCTAATTGCGGCATATAATAGTTCCAATATTTCGGTTGCATTGTAGCCATGTCCGAAGCTAGTGCTGAAAAAGTTGAGTGTGACGACTTATGGATATTTCGGCTGCTTGCTAAGCACCTCCAGTGGTGGCTGTCTGCGAATCTGTTGACCGAGCTGGAGGTTACATAGCTGACTTGATCGCGGAGATAGAAAACTAATCAAGAGACCTTCAGTGCTCTGCTTTCGTAAGAATGGCTTGCTGATGCTCCCTTTGCCAGCCACCAACTTGGGTCCCCTGCCCCGACAAAGTACCCATCCTCAATATTTGAGATCTCAGGTGTGATTGTCACAGGCGCCTCGCCGTCTCCGGAACCGATGTAACCATCCCAGCATCGCGACTTCCAGGGAAACTTTGACATTCTTTTGGAGCGCGGCGGCAATACCGGAGGTCTCTCATGCTGTGTGGCCAGAGTCTCTTCGTCACTATACGGGTTGCAGAGGTTTTGAAAGATTTCACGCGTAGTCTCATGCAACATTGCACTTTCTGGAGACTTGTTGAAGAGGAAATCGCCCGGCTGTGGCGGTGCGATGTCGCCAGGGTCTTCTGGATTCGCGGTAGCTAATTCAGCGCCCTGAAGAGACTCATAGTGTGCTGTGAGAGTGACTGTAAGCTTGCGCGCCACCGGACTGAGCTCCTTGCACAAGTTCAAGCCATCGACGACCTTGCTGGCCAAATCGCAGCTTACGGCAGAATATCTGTTGGCGTATCCGGCTAGCCGTAACTGTGCGGCATGATATATCAGTATCATACCTGAGACATATGCTTGGTATCTACCGAGGTGGTTAGTATGGGCACCAAATATCATTTGCTCTGGTGCTTCCGCTCCGACTACTCACATCATGGCCCAGCAATGTCGCACGCTAGGTGAGAACTGTCGTGTCAGATATGTCATTCGAGCTGACTGCTGCGCAGCTTGAAGACCATCGTCGAGCGCCGCATGCATGGTCGATCTCTGCTCGCTTGACAAAGACTCGCGGTCTCCAGGAAAACGTAGTCCTGCCAGGCAGTGGCGAAACATCAACATCACCGCCCCCAGATGAAGCAGATGGACATAGTATATTGACGATTGCAACGGAGGCTGCGCGTCACCACCGATTCGGATGAGTTGTGCTGCATCCGGCAATTGCTCGTACCAGTCACCAAATCTCTCCTGGAGGCCTTGGATTACGTGCAATAGCGTTGGTACATCAGAGCAGATCCAGAGCATGCGCATCGCAGTCGCCTTCAATATGGCAACAGTTGTCGCTACGCCATGAACCAGATCGTCTTCGCTCAAATACCTTGGTTCGACCTTCCGGATCGTCATCTCTTCTTCCGCATTCATGCTGCCTGGTGGTAAGATTACTATTTCCGTCGTGCAGTCGTTGCCGAGTACTGCCTGGAGCCACCTGTCAAAGGTTAGATCACCAGTACACAACTTATGGCACCAAAGATCTCACCCATGGCAAAAAATGAGCGATCTTTGAGTACGCAGGATACTCAAAATTTCAGGATCGATGGGAGACCAGTCCTGGCTGGCATGATCTTTCAAATACCGTGCAGATAGAGACAAGCCGGTCTCTGTCGTATGTGTTAGTAAAATTATCGACAGTGCCTAGAAAGGGCCACAGAGACTCACCAAAGAAAGTCATCGCCACTCGTGACCTCTGCATGAGGTTGTGTAAGCCCAGTATCGCCGAAACTTTGATGGCGCTCGCCACATCTGTATTCACGCAGTCATCAAAGCGCTTGCGCGAAGAGTCTGGAACATGTCAGCCGTACTGTCGTTGATATTCAACAATGTTTGGAATTCTAGCGTACTGTACCATTGATCGAGCACGCCGGGTTGGAGAGAGTCTCGCACATATTGCCCAGCGATTGTCGCGATTGCACTGATCTCGCACAGTACGGAGCTACCTTGCAGATCGGCAATGTTCTGTTCCAGGCACGACACGAGAGTATCAAAATTTTCCTTGGTATGGCAGAAGAAGACTTCGGAGATGCAAGACTGCTGGATCTGGAAACCTTCCTGGATCTTTTCCAGGTTCGCTCGAAGGGAGAATTGCAGCGACGCATCGCTGTCTTCTTCTGCATATATAGCAGCGCGGAGTCCGGCCTGCCCAAACAGCTGATAAGGCAGAGGCTTCTCAATTCTTCGGTTGACGGCTGGGTGTTGTGTACCCTTCGAAGCATCTCGGTCTTTTGATTTGGTAGAAGGTCTTTGCGAGGCTGCATATCGCTTAGCAACATGTGATGCTTGCGAGGGGCCCCTTACAGTTGGCATTGCTGGCTCTGACACCCCTCTACTACGTCGACTTATCGCCGTGTCAAGAGCATCGACAAGTCCATATGGTTTTGGTGGTGTCATGCACACGCTTCCTCGCCCATCATCCGCGCTAGATGGGTTATCAATGGGCACCTCCCCAGAGCGGATTTTCTCGACGAGATTCCAGGCGTCAACTGCGCTTCCATCTCTGAGCTGCCGGTACAGTTCAAGCAGATTGCTGCTGTTCGTCCTGAGTTGCGCCACCTCGGACTTCAATGTGGCAGTCCGGCTCAAGCCTGGGAGTGATTGAAACGTGCATGTTGAATCTCTGTGCGTGCATGCGCCGCACACAGGTCTAACACCGTCGCACTTGAAATAGTCAACTTCAGAGCATATAAATTCTGCTGAACGAAGCGAACTTACGCGGGTCTTTCTCTGTCTACACGCGTCGCAAGCAGCCAATACGAGGTTTCCTCGCTTGGGCATCGCCTCCTTGTCCACTGGTCTCGCTGCAATAATGGCAACAGGCTATAGCCTTCGGGCCTGAGGGTGCTGATTTGATGATTGGGTTGTTGCGCGGCTGACTGAGCATAGGGGATTTCTAAATGCTATCACAGCCGTGTTGCCGAACCTTCTTATGGCACCAAAGAAATGCAAGTAAGAGGCGAATGTCCCATCATCATCGCGGATCTCAGAAGCAATCACCGATGGAGCTCAAGCTTTGAGTGGGGTGCCGGGTAGAATATGCAAGATTGACTGGAATGGCAATGCCGCTTTCCCGAAGTGGTACACCAACCAATGTGACCTGTCTTGCTGTGACATCCATAGATTTTATGGAATTGGCTTATGGCTGGAGGTATTGTTGGATGCCACGGACAAATCCGATCCTGCCCATCATGCATGACGATCGTTCTACATCTGCATGCACTTCGCCACTAGGATCTCGTCTAGCACCTCAGCAACCCAGGAATGCTATTTTGTCACAACTCGGGAAAGAGCCCGGTTCCGCGATGGTGCATATGGTGGTGGCACTTGGGCATGTATGTAATGAAAGCCGCTCCAATTGGCCCTCAGCGCCAACACGCTCAGAAGCTGGCCCTCACCACTAGACGCTGAATGCTTCTCACAAACTGCGTCCGAAATCATCTTGAGGCATATCGCAAGGCTGCGACAGTGTCGAGAAGCACGAGTCACTGGTACGAGTCACTCAGAAGACATCGGTATATTGTGGGGACAAGATTGTTCCAGTACTGACCCTTGACGACAGCAGAATTGTGTCACTTGAACGAAGACACATCCCAGCGGGGGCATGGTTGTACGCATGTGAATTTCGGACGGAAAAGGCATGCAGGTCACAGAAGTAACATCATCTCAATGGTTGGAGCTAGGCCATGTGCGTTCGAGTTGTACTGAATCCGCGGATCTGTTTCCATGACAATTGTGCTAACGCTTGATTTGCTACATGCTCGGCACATAAGTTCCAGCAGTATCCCTGACAGGCTGCATCGGCTGCATCGGCTGTCTACAGCGGCTAGATATATTTACACTTCGAGACACAAAAGGCCTGGTTCTAGCCCCCAACCCTAGCGATTGCTCTAAGCGAGTACGCAGATCTTCTATCTTACAGGATCGACATCTGAATCGAGCCTCTCAGATCCCTTGAACTACTGCCGATGCTGAAAGTGTAGGAGCCGCTCGCAAGAGCCCACTTTTGAGCGACGGTATCCCAGAAGCTAATGTCCCTACGGCGGATGCTGATAGTAACGTCCTTCTGCTGACCAGCCTGCAGGGCAACCTTCTCGAAGCCGCGAAGCTGACGTGTGGGCTGCTCGGCTTCCGAAGGGTACTGTACGTAAAGCTGTGCGACTTCGGCACCTGCCACGTCCCCAATATTCTTCAGCGAGAAGCGGATCGAGATCACATCGTCGAAAAGATCCTTCGAACCGCCAAGGCCTAGACTTCCTGTTGGGTACTTCGATGCCAACGCAGATGTATTAGTCTTTGTTGCGGTGATCTTGCCGTACTCGAACGTTGTGTATGACAAGCCGTGTCCGAAGGGATATCTAACGCTGATGTTGTTCGCGTCGAAGTAGCGGTAGTCGATTTGCACGCCCTCAGCAAAGTCGCACTCGGCAGTGTTGCAGATCGAGACAGGATAGTCGGTCGCATTCTTGGCAATGGTGTTGGCGAGCTTTCCATTGGGATTGATATCGCCGTAAAGGACGTCCACGATGGAATTGCCAGATTCCTGGCCGAGGTATCCGCCGTAGACGACGGCGGTCACATTGTCATTCTCAATCCACTGGTCAAGAATGCGAGGTCCGCTCGTGTTGATGACCACGATGGTGTTGTTGCAGCTTTCTGCAACAGAGTTGACAAGATCGTCCTGGTCCTGGTTGGAGAGCTCGCTACGGTCACCACCTTCTCCGGACCACGAGTTAAGGAACACAAGGCAGACCTCGGAGTCTGAAGCATAGTTTGCGACAGATGGAGACACGCTTGTTCCGGTTCCCATGACACCCGCCGCACCACCACCACCACCACCAGCTGCTCCACCGGCACCAGGGGACATAGTGTTGTTGCCAGATGCAGACTCTGAGTCAGGAGGGCCGCCTTGAGGTTGGGTCGAGTTCCCGCCCATATCACTCATGCCTCCCATGCCTCCCATGTCGCCGCCACCGAAGTTGCTGGAGCTGCTGGACTCTGAGTAGGTATCGTTCATGATCCAGCGGAACATTGAGCCATCCTGAGCGGCGCGTAGACTGAGAGCCTGGAATGGTGTCGCCAGATAGCTGAATGACAAACCTCCACTACCAACAGCCGATGCCAGATGGCCCTGATAGACGTCGCTAGTCGTGCCCACGACAGAGAAAGCAGAGTTCGGTCCAGCCATACTCGGACCAGCGTGCGCACCGAAGATAGCGATAGTTCGAGGACGCTTGAGCGGTAGTCCTCCGCCTGCGGTGTTGTCATTCTTGAGCAGGACGAGGGAGTCGGCACCAACTTTACGAATCAACTTGGCGTGGTCTGCACGAACATCGCGGAACTCGGTAGTTGCGGCGACCTCAGGCTGTTTCCCATCGTCAAGACCAGCATAGTAGTATCCCAGGACATTGCGGACAGCCATGTCATCGAGACGAGCCTCGGAGAATGAACCATTTGCGATACCTGTCTCAAGGATGTCCGTTGTCCAGTATGTCGACGAGCCAAAGTCGAGGCCCCCGTTAGCCGAACCAAATGCAGTGCTCTGAGACTGGACATCAGGCAGGACAAATCCTGGGAAGGCCAGCTCACTCTTGAGAAGTCCATTGATGAGCTTGTCGTTCTCGCAAGAGAGTGTGCTGTTGACACGGTTCATGGCACACATGACCGCGCCCATGCCAGCATGGACGGCGTCAACGAAGGGCCAAAGATAGAGCTCATGGATTGTCTTGTCGTCAGCATTGCTCGAGTAGTGCGTGCTCGAGGAACGATTGGTCTCCTGCTCGTTCATCAGGAAATGACGCCCGACAGTGACAACGCCAGCGCTGTTCATGCCGGTTACTGCCTTCTCCATGATGACACCACTCAAGTAGGGGTCCGAGGTAAAGCCTTCCGGCAAGCGCCCACCGTATGGTGTTCTTCCGAGAGGACTGGCAACAGGACCTATGACAGTCAGACAAGCCAAAACACAGAAGTGCAGATCAAAGCTTACCGTTGATAAGGTTGTATCCCATGAGGTAGAACTCGCGACCGGACGCCTTAGCCTCATCCTCTACGTGCTGACGGTCCCATGTCATGGCTAGAGCGTTGCCCATCGGGAACCCAGAAACGTAATACTGGTTGTTGATACCAGCAAACCCATCTTTGTTCTGGAGCGCAGTCCAGGTGAAGTCGCTGCCGTTAACATCTCCCCCAGTGATTAGAGAAACCTTTTGAGCAGTAGTGAGCTTCGAAGCGAATGCTTTGGCCTTTTGGTAAGCATCCTCATAGATTCCAAGGTCGGCTACCGTACGATTAGTATGCTGCCCGTTCTACAGGATATTGGATGGACTCACCATTTTCGGATGACAAAAGAGATGGAGAGGTCGAGTTGCTGGCTCCTACTACCGCCGCGCTCAAGCTCAAAGCGATGGCAGTCTTCATGATTGCAGAAAAGTTGTGATGTAATGAACGACTGGAAAATGGTATGATCCGAAGAATGCCAGGCTATCACGCCGCTTTTGTATTCCAGCCACAAGCACGCGTACACGCACCATAACTGCCGTAGTCAATATCAACAAATGCGTCGTCAGCATCCTGACGAGACAACTACTCTCCAAACACCCCAACCCGGTGGCGGAGGCAGCCACGTGTGTAGCATTCGTCACCACTATCATGGAACCATAGTGAAAGGTCGAAGCTTTTGCGATGAAAGACCTGCTAGCTCGACACATCAACGGGCCCGTCGTTTTGGGATCTTGGAAAATATCGTGAAGACTGAAGGCGATGGCTCGGCCGCGTGGCCGAGCCCTAAGAGCATATCAGGGCTTTCCACCGAGGCCGGACCATTTGCTGAAAAGTGTCTCTTATCGCTGTTGTTGCAGCATGTTATATGTTTTCATGGTTCTTGATCATGAGAAAGGCTCTTCAACTACTAGCTTGATGATATCAGGTAGAGACCTGCTAAGGGCACATGGGCATCCTTACCAGTACCCAATTAATGAGCACACTTTCTGCAGTCGTTGGACCAGCATGCTGGAACCACAGAAACTGTGTCATTCAAATTCTCAGATACAAGAAGGTAGCATAGCTGCTTCCGTTGAATGCTCACAATTGTCTTACGATTGCCATCGACAATCGGTCATCTTATCTGATGATCTTGGCACTTGAGGGTTCCTAAGGTATCTTGTCCGTGAGCAAGAGCGTTCACTGCCGAGGTATAACCTATTTCCAGTGGCAGATCCTGGAATGCAGTCGAGGCGCAGCAGCGATGCGTGGTACTTTTGATTGATGTTTCGAGTTGTAAATGCAAGAGGACCTAGAAGAATCCTTGTTTGACAGCAGCGGAGGGGATTTTGCGCGAAGACCATCAAAGTAGGGCTTCGGACTTCCGCAGCCGAACTCGGTGTTCTCTAGCACCAGCAATATCTGCCAACTTCAGTATTGTCATTTCTCGAACACATTGTCAGAGAGAGTCCGTGATCGTATCACCTTATTCAGAAGCAGGTGGGCTTACTGATGGAATCGAAAATCGACTTTGTTGGCAGGGGACCCCACTGGAAGAGATACATATCTCACCCACACTACTACCCACAATGGCAGCCAGAATATTGTGATGAGGGCGTTGTGAGCAGCAGGTTTTGCATCTGTCACGACTTTCTGTGGTGATACTGCTCCAGTTTCAGTCAGAGGGGTAGTCCAGGTCCAAGTCGACGACCTCACCGGCGTACTGACGCTTTGGATCCGTGAATGGTAACATTCGTTTTGTTCGAAATGGCACGACCTCCAGCTTTGAGAACGAGGCGGCAATTTTGTGAGTGCTAGGTCGGACAGGGCAGAGACACTATTGACGCGAGCTCGACTCGTGGCTGAGGAAAAGACTCGAAATCTGACAGTATGGCCGTTTTGGTTCAATGAGACTAGGAGCCAGAAGTCAACGTTTGCATACTGTCCATTAAGTCGAACACGACTAAGCAATACATGTTGAAGGTCATTGACGCAATCAAGTAGATGCCCAGTATCGCGGCCGCATGTGCGGTGATGCGGCCGCGTGAGTTTCTCGCTGTGGAACCTTGGTTAGGGCTTGGAAGGCGTTAACACTCTTAAAGCCGACAGCCTTCGCTCGAACGATCGGCATCCTACTGGCATTGGTGATATTCTACGACAATCAATTGTCCCAAGATGGTTGAGTTCGGACATAAGCATAGAACAATGTAGTCCTGCCAGCATTCAACCACATCATTCTCCACAACAGTTGAAGTACGATTCATCATATAAGACGTTTCCATGGTCCTGTTCTTCACCATCTCACCACTACCAACACATCACAATCTGTCAACATTACACCAACACCAGCTTCTCCTCGATCAAAAGACATCATGGCTCTCACTCAGCAATTCGGAGACATCCAAGTCCCAGTTCCTGGCTTCGGTATGTGAATGAAGGATACAACCCAATCTTGCAGTCTAGGATCAGACTCCGTCCCAGCCTCTCACCGGCAGGGCAAGCAGTACGGAATTTGAAGCCAGACCCCGAGCCCACGTAATGCCTGGAGACACTGTACTGACTTGAACTCTTCGCTCTGTAGGTGCAATGGGCATCAGCTTCGGCTTGGGAAACAACCTCACCCTCGAACAGGCTGAGCCAGTATTACTCAAAGCGCTGGAACTGGGCTGTACCTTTTGGGATACTGCTGTATGTTGATCTCAGTGGAAGTCCTTCCCCGAGCATGACACTAACATCTCTGGGCGCAGGTCGTCTACCAAGCCGGCGTCAACGAGAAGCTTCTCGGAGACTTCATCAGAAAGCACAACGTGCGCGACAAGATCTTCCGTACGTAATAGAGGCATCCCGCCATATTATCGCGACGGCCTCGATTGGCTAACCATTAACACAGTCGCGTCCAAATGCGGTTTCGCGGCATTCGAAGACGGAGCCGTCACCAACTCCCCCGAGCACATCAAGTCGTACATCGATGGCACGATCGAGCGTCTAGGCTTCGCGCCAGATCTCTACTACCTCCATCGCATCGACCCGAGTATGTGCCTTTTACCACCCTTCCTTCTCATTTCTCGCTAGATCGACATATTAACAGAAACCAACAAGACACCCCCCTCGAGCACTCTATCCCCGCCCTCGACGAAATCCGCAAAGCCGGCAAGACCAAATACATCGGTCTCTCCGAGTGCTCCGCCGCGACACTTCGCAAAGCAAACTCAAGTAAGTCCTCCCAAACAAGACCACAACCATCTCCACGGCACAACTCGTAAAATCAGGTTCAAACCCGCTAACACCACCTCTCTCCTTCCCTAGTTGCCAAAATCGACGCCGTCCAAGCCGAATACTCCGCCTTCGAAACCCTCCATGAAACAGACGGCCTGATCTCCACGGCGCGCGAGCTAAACATCGCCTACGTAGCCTACAGCCCTCTGGGCCACGGCTGGCTCGTCGATGATTTCCCTTACGAGAGTCCCGACGATTTTGCTCCGGATGATTTCCGCCGTACTGGTAAGCTGCTACTAGTCCCCCTGTTCCCATCCGTCAATATGATGGCCATCGAGACGCGTAAGGCTAACCCGTTCAAAGTGCCCAAATTCCAAGGCCAGAACTTCTACGACAACAAGAAAATCGTCTCCCAAATCAAGACTCTCGCGGAGCGCAAGGGCTGCACTTTGACGCAGGTTGCGTTGGCGTGGGTGATTGCGCAGGGCATGATTCCGATTCCGGGGACGACGAAGCCGCAGCGTTTGGAAGAGAATTTTGCTTCGAGGGCAGTGGAGCTCACGGATGAGGAAAAGAAGGAGATGCGTGGCATTCTTGACTCGCTGAAGCCGCAGGGGAATAGGTATAGCGAGAAGGCGCAGGCGATGGTGGGGCATTAGATCTCTCTTATTTACATTGGCGTGGTATCTATCTGTAGTCAATCAATCCATCATCCAAACCTAGAAGTTCATCTTCAACGCAATAGTCGGCTCGCCCGCATTCCCCATATCCTGCTTGACCTGCGACCCAGCCCTGGCCTTGAGAACCTGCTCCATAAGCGCCTTCTCGTCTCCCTGCATGCTACCCACAACACCCCTGAAAACCGCATTATCAGCAGCAGCAAGCTCCAACAACCGCGTCGCAGTCTCATGATGCGTCGCTTCTCCTTCCTTCGCAGCGCGGCGGAGCAATGTCGAGATCACAAGAGCGGTCACAGCCGGTCTGCCTTCGGTCGGGACTCGTGGTACGAAGGTTGTCAAGGTCTGCGCGACCAATGTGCGGCTTTCGTCCATGCCTTCGATGTCCAGGGGCTCTGCGAGGAATTTGACGGAGTGCGCGAAGAAGTGTCTGGAGCAGATGCCGGAGAGCATTAGTGTTCTGATGCATCCGGCGGCGACGCGCGAGGTCATTTTGCTTTCGAGGCAGTCGCTCAGCTCGCGCGCGAATTTTGTTACGAGCGGCTGCTCATCGCTGAAGACTTTGCTGGCGGTGGAGATGAGGATTGTAGAAGCAAGGAGCGTGTTCTTTTCGCATGGCAGGCTGGCGCTGGTCTCTCGTTTCTGCGCATTTCGCAGGATAGCCTGCATTCTTGACAAAGTATTGAGAAGCTGCTTCTTAGTTTCACCGTGGGCTTCGTTCGCGATGCTGGCCACGAAACGGCGGAAGACAGGTAGCGATTGCGGCATGACGACCGCTTGACAGGCACCTGTGCCAAGGATGGTGACGAAGATGTTCAAAATGGTGGCATGTAAATCTGTCTTGATGATATTGGGGAAGACATCGCTGACATCGACCAGAGCCTGCAGCGAAGTGCGCACAAGATTTTGAGCTTCTTCGTTTGTCTCTAGGCGTATCGATACGGGCGTATCGGAGAGACCAGGAATGAGGCCTGCAAGGACCAGCACGATGATGCGAGTGAGTTCGAACAATTGTTCGATGTCATCGGAGAGATGCTCGCCATTGTCCTGAGCTTCAATACCATGGCGTGAAGATGGGTGTGCAATGCAGAGATTGCGTGCAATCTCGACAATGATGGTTTGCACGCCTAGGCTCTCAGTGAGCACCATGCGATCGAACAAGTCCATGCTTTCAGCGAACACGACCTCTTGGTAGATCGCGTTACCCGAGACGGAAGGCCTAAGGATCTTCTTCAGGGCATGCAGGATGTCGAGGTTGCGCTGCCTGGTCACGATATCGTCATCGTTGGAGCGCACAGCAAGGGACTCGAATACGAGGCCGAAAAGCACGAAGAAGAAAGCCACAGGCTCTTCGCGGTAATTGATGTCAAGTTTGGGCTGCTCATCGTTCCCATCAGTGCCTTCAGGCTCAAGCTTCTTGTTATCCAATGCGTCGAAAACAAGTTCACTGTCTTCGTCGATTAAGCTGGCGATAGCGTCCACCAGACTTAGCCAGGATTCTTGATAGAATCGTAGCAGAGTCTGTCTGTTGAGTGATGCATAGACCGTATCGAGATCGTCAGACAACGAAGCAGTTCCAGTGCTAGCAGTAATGTCGGGCTCGAATCTCAGGCGTGCATATTCCTTCAACGAATTGAGCCAGAGCGGCACGAGCTGCGCAATGTGTGGTTTGACCACATCATTGAGGTATTGCTGGGATGAGCTAGCAGTCTGCAGTTCCGCCCATGCCGAAAACACCGACATGCGAACCATGACTTGAGCGTTCGAGCTCAATCCCTTGAGGTCGCCGATGGACGCTGTCTCGGTTTCTTGGGAGAAACTTTCGAGCGCAGATACCAGGAGCTTGAGAATGCGACCCATACGCTCGACGTCTGTAACAATGCCGGTGGAGATAAAGGTTCCACAAACATCGACTGCCTCGGCAGCCAGTTCTGGAGAAGAGTCTGCGGCAAATGCTGGTGTCAAAGCAGAGCTGATCTGTGCCTGATATTGCTCAAGCAGCATTGCTTCGCTGAAGTCTGGGTCAGGCGTGCGTCCAAACATTTTGAGAATCTGCTCTACGATGCGAAGGCCAACAACGCGGAGCGACGCTACGGATGCCGTCGACGCCGAGAAAGCAATGCGAACAATGTCGGCAACCTTGTGTTGCAAAGCTGCTTCGCCCGGACTGTCTTCGCTCACCGCAGCTTCCTTGCTGATCATCGCAATCAAAGTGTGCAAGCACTCCATTGCAAATAGGCGGACTTGCCATCGCATCAGCTCCTGGGTTGATGTGGCGGTTGAAGCGTCGTCTTCCTTCGCTGCTCCTTCGGTGACTGCAAATCCAGCAACCTCTTCATCCTGCAGATCGGGCACAGCTGTGTCCTTAGTCGTAGCCGTCACAGGCTGAGACCCCCTTACTTTAGTCTTGGTGAGAATAGTGTTGCACCTCGAGATCCATTCACCGGGATTTGTAGTACCAGTTTGCTGCAACCAGTTGTGGAAGATGTTGCGCACAGCCAATGTGTCTGGTTGGTCGTTCAGGTAGTCCCACAACCGCTCCTCAAGTCCCGGTCTCGCCGCACGCGCAATCTCTGGGGCATCACGTCTCATGAGTCCGAACAATCCTTGGACGGCGGAATTCGAAATCTCAGGCGAGACAGAGTCCATGTCGGTCTGCAATCGTTGCACGTAAGACACAAACTCGAGATGTCCAGGTGCATACAGGGAGAGGTGCTCCATGCATCGCAAACTTGCCAGCAGGATGTCTGTCTCAGTCTCTCGTGAGAACAGGCTGACCAAAGTCAAAATCATATCTCTTTGCTTCGCCATATCCTGCAGATCTGGTCCAAGAACGTTGATGAGAGAATCAACGCCTTGCGCAATGGCTGCCGCGACAGGGAGATCGATAGAAGTGTTTGAAGACGCCAACACAGCACTTTCACTATTATGGCTATCGGAGACGTATAGCTGACTGAGCATGCCAATGGCGCTGGTCACGTAGCTCGAGAAGTTCAACCCAGCGGACTCGGCGACCTGACCCAGACTCTCCAGCGCCCAGAAGTGGACGAGCGGATGTGTGTCTGCTGCAAGCGACATGAGGATGCCGACGATATTCCTCATATGGAAGCCGGCTGCCATACCACCGAGATGAGAATGGATGGACGCAAGCGCCAAAGCACAGCCCGCACGTACATGAGGCTCACGGTTGTTGACAACTGTCTCGGTCAAGTAGGTAACCTCACCAGTTGTGAATGACGAGCCGGATGTATTGCATAGTCGTCCAAGGGCTTCTGCAGTCATGAATCGAACGCTCTGGTCAGGCGACTTGATGGATGAGCGCAACAGAGTTTGGAGAGCATTCTCGGCCTGTGTACTCGCAATACTACCTTTGAAACTTCCGCTCTCACCAGTGGCCACTCTGAGAGTTGCAAGCAAAGCGGTCGTGACATTGGTAGAGATTGCAGTCTTCCTTGCAGGATCCTTCTGAAGAGCTTGCGAGCCAAGAGAGGAAGACATTTGCTCAAGCATGCTTTCTTGAACTTTCGGTGTCTGGAGTGGTAGCGAAAGAGCGAAGACAGCGATTGCAGCGTTGATGGCTTCAGTTGCTGGAGAAGCTGGCAAGGCTTCCGCGAATAGGTCGTCATCGGTGTACAGATAACAGCAGGTCGAGTCGAACTCCGCAGCAGTGACGATAGGAGAGGCAACAACCTTGGCGGTGATACCTTCCTCGTCAGCTCTTGAGCTCCAATGCCTGGTGCGTTTCCGGGTGACAGCATCCTCAATGTCCAGTCCGTTGACCAAGCCGTTTACACCAAAGCCGTAATTGTCTGCAGCCTCCCAGATGCTGTCATAAGCACCCGCTGAGCTTGCAATAGAGGCGCCGAATGAACTTGGTGAGTAGTAGTCGGCACCTGAAAAGGAGGCCACGGCCAGTGGCAGGAGCGAAGAATGAGCGTTAGCCTCGATAGCGCCCGCCGGGCTCAACGTGAGCAATTGTGAGAAACACTCGAAGACACGGCGACGTGCTTTGACTTCGTAGTCCTGAAGTTGCAGGGCAGGAGACAATCTGTTCTGGGGATCATCACTCGTTCTCTTCCATGGAAGTCCTTGCAGGAATGAGACAGTGTTCTCCAGCATACCCGACAAGCGGCGAGAGACATCGGAGGTGAGAAGACGCTGATTGAACGCGAGGAATGCCTTGATCGAACCAAGAGCGCACTCGCGGACATGTGCGAGGTATGAGAGCTCGAGCATGCTGCGCTGGGAGATGTTCTCTTTAGGCACTGGCTTGGGAAGCGCGTTCTTCCACAGAAGCATGAGCTGCGGCAAGTGGATTTTGACAAAGTTGGGACCAAGCGACATCAAACCTCCGATCATGACCCAGGCCACCTCGAGCTGACAACTCGAGACGCGAAGGTCGGAACCACCAGCTGACTTGAGAAGCGCAGTCGCTTGAGACAACACTCTTGCGTACACGTCAAGCGAGCCATACAACGGATGTCTATTCGATGCGCTCAAGATGGCAGCCAAGCCATGCGCATACCCGATGCATCGCTTTGGGGCTTGTTTGGGGCTGCCGAGCAAATTCAGTTCGCGGTGTACGCTGTTTAAGCAAATGGTTACACTCGGTAGGAGTTGTTGCGGGATTGCCAATACGAGGGCACGTAACGCCCGCGCTGTCTGAATCTGCACTGCAAAGCTAGAATGAGGCAATACCTGCAACAGACCCTCTCGACAAGATTCAGCAATGGTCCCAACGCCAGCGTCAAGACAGCGGATCAATGAAGTGAGCGTGGCTACTGCTGCGGTCAGCGTATGTTTGGATGGCTCCGGTCGTTCCTTGACGGCCTGGGGATAATCCTTGATGATGTCGTTCAGGAGGAAGCGGCACGCATTTAGTTGAGCGGTCTCGCCTAGCATGCGCATGACAACGCGGTCAAGGATGATCGCGACAAACTTTCTACTGATAAGTAGACGGTACTTGTTGTACTGGAGGCTGGGGTGGTTGAGCACATCGCGGAAGAGATGCTGAGCGATCTCGCCGTAGTTCTTCTCGACGATGTTCTCACCAAGAGATCTCAGAATCTTGACGTATGTATTTATTACAGCTGTGCGTGCCTTGTTGGAAGTAGTTGTTCGCATGTAGTAAGCCGACAGCAATTTCAGAATCTCCACAAGGCTGTATGACAGTGCTGTGGCAGGCTTCTCTGGCGCAGGGGATGATGTGCGTTCAGCCTCCTCTTCAGCATCCTCAGGCAATCCCTTCTTGGCCTTTTTGGGTTTCTTGATCCTTGGAACGGCGTCCTTGCTAGGAGTCTCAGAGTAGCTCTTTACGAGCACATTCGCAAGGCAAGATGATGCTGCGCGCCGCACGCAGACTGAAGTGCTCTCCATCGCTTTCCAAATGGCTGCCTGTAGCTTCTCGAAGTCGTTCGAGTTGTCGTAAGCTGTAGTATGTATAGCAAGCTGTTCCAGACACCAACAGGCCGAAGCCTGTACAAGCATTGACTTGTCTCCGGTGACAGCGTTACGCGCCTGCTTCCATATAGTTCTGCCAACATCATCTTCGATCGCAGCCACTATACCTTTTACAATCTTGCCCAATGCGCGGAAGATAGCACTGCGGTATCCCGTGTCGTTCGCAGCCGGCTTGAGCTGCTTAATCAAGGCAGTACACGCAAGCGGTGACAAACTCACCGCACTGTCGCCGGCAGCCTCGAACACAGCTCCTAAACAGAATGCAGCAGCATGTTTCGCCTTGAGATCCTTCTCCTTTCCAGCCGTGAGTATAGCGACGCAGTCGTTGATCGATTCGTACAAGATCTTCCTGCTTCCTTTCGTGAGGATGCCGTTGAAACACCTGCCCAGGTTGTTCCGGACGACTCGCGTTGGCGCAGGAGAGGAGAGGTTTATGATTTGGAAGAGCTCCGCCTTCAATGCGGTCTGCTCGTTGGTTGCGCCTTCGACGGTGAGGCTGTCGACATGCTTGGCCAAATCGGCAGAAAATGTGAGGAGATAGAGATCCTGCTGCTCTGAAGGCAGAGAGTGGAGTTTGGCGACATCGAGCTGGAATTGTGATGTTGTGCCATTGGTAGTGGATGTGGGCGTGGGCTGCTCGGAGGGGTTGGAGTTCGCAGTCTGAGGCGGGGTGGGTGTTGCCTCTTGTTCGGGCATTGTGTGGTATTGTTGGATGTATTACTGCCTCATGTCCTTCGTAAAGTCGTGGGTCGTGGTGGTATTTGTCTGGCTGGTGTATTGTATGCAAGAGTGAAGGAAGAATAAACGAGTACAGCTGGACAAGCTGATGCTCATGCTCACGCGAGACAGCACAGCACAGCACAGCTCGTCAACCTCCCCCGGATTTTGATTGATGAGATCAGGGGTCTAGAATGCCATGTTAGCCCCAATCTCCATCAATTCAGGAACACTGCCGATAATTATTATTCATGATTAAACCACTAAGCTTCTCTACCACCTACACCACAATAATGTCACCATCCCGGGGTATCACAGTCCTGCGTTCGTTCGCGCGATCATCAACACCAGCACCAACATCATGTCGCGCCTTCTCCGCCACCACAATCCCCCTCTCCGGCCACAACCGCTGGTCTAAAATCAAGCACGATAAAGGCAAAGCCGATGCACTCAAGAACCGCCAGCGCTCTATCTTCGCCCAAGAAATTGCGACCGCCTCGAAACTCTTCGGCCCCGATATCAACGCAAATCCCAAGCTCGCCGACCTCGTCACCAAAGCCAAGAAAGAGGCTTTCCCCAAAGCCTCCATCGAAGCAGCCATTGCGCGTGGCCAGGGCAAGAGTTTGACTGGTGCGAGTCTGGAGAGGTTGACTGTTGAGGGGATCTTGCCGAACAATGTCGCTGTTATTGTGGAGTGCGAGACGGATAGCAAGCTCAGGACGCTGGCGAACATCAAGTTGATCATCAAAGATAATGGCGGAACGGCGACGCCTTCGAGTTATCTATTCGAGAAAAAGGGACGCATTGTCTTCGACAAGAAAGATGGTGTTGGACTAGACGAGGCTATGGACCCGGCTTTGGAGGCGGGCGCGACCGATATCGATGTGCTGGAAGACGACTGCGTTGTCGTTTTCACTGCGCCAGAGGAGACCACAGCTGTCGGGGAGGCTGTCTCCAGTGCTCTGGGCTTGTCAATAAAGACTTCGGACATTTTCTGGGACCCCAACGAGGATACCAAGACAGTTGTGCCGAGCGAGGATGCCGCGCAAGATCTCGCCGTGTTCATGGACAACATGTTTGAAAGTGAATCCACCGTTCAGGCCATCTCTATGAATGTCGCTCAAGGAAGTCTGAGCGGCGAGTCCTGGAAAGAACTGCAGGCCAGACTGTCCTAGGAAGATGATGCTGCTTGACAGAAAGGGAGACGAGTGTACCATCACCGTGTACAAATACACACTTCTGTAAGATACTTGTATATACTGAATTTGTACATCTAGACTTATCTGGACACACTGCGAACAGTCGACCTGCCTCTGAAGAAGCATACATGTGGATGCGAACAGCGTCTTTTCTAACGGCACTGCATGTCGCCCGCTACTGACAACCCTTCGTGGCTCGCAGCCTTTCAATCAATTGCGTTGGGCGCTTCGTCAATTGCTTTGGAAGACTTTTACTAAAGCATAACACTTGCTTCTGGCGACCGGGGAAGCATGGGGCATGAAACTGATGAAACATGTGCCACGAGCTTGGAAACTTTTCGAACAGGACCTACGGTAATGCATGTGTCGCAGATATAGGCTGATCTTCGCCGCTACAACGCGGCACGGCTTGCTTACTTCTTTAGCTTGTGTAACTTGCCGGCATATGTTGACGCGTTATATGCTCAAACATGCAGGCCTCACTCCTCCCTACACCTCTCGCTAGCAGACATGTTCCGGTACCTTCTGTCAAAATGCTGTCGTCATTGTCACCGGCTGAACACGACCTGCATTCCCTCAACCTCACATCACAAAGGATCCACCCTCTCATCCACACCCTTGCGGGGAACGCGGGGATACCGGCAAACGGCAACTCTAAACCTCGCAGTATGACGCTTTTCTAGCATAAAGGTAGGCTACTACCAACCAAGCATCAGCCGTCATCAAGGTTGGCGTTTCAAGCGAGGCGTGGCTTCTTGCCTAAGTTATCATGGCCGGCATTGGAAATGAGCCATAATATATAGAAGGAAAGTCAGATCATGCTATCTATATATTCCAGGAGCCCAAGCATAGCTCATTGAAGTCAGCTGTACTCTCTTCTCTCAACGCACCTTGCAAGATGAGGTCTTCCGTGTCTGCTGCGTTGGCCACAGTGGTGGCTGGCGTTATGGCCCAGAATAACATGAGCTACTACGACTACACCATCAACGGCAATCCCCAGCTCGACCGCAGGACTCTCGCAACGATCCCTCTTGGTTTCCCGGACTGTGCGGATTCGCCCTTGACCGACACTTTGGTGTGCAACAAGTCTGCCAGCTCTTGGGATCGAGCCGCGGCTTTGATCTCCATGTTCACCATGGAAGAGCTTGTCAACAACACTGTGAACACGGCGCCTGGTGTTCCCAGACTTGGCCTGCCGCCGTATCAAGTCTGGAACGAGGCTCTGCACGGCTTGAGCCACTTCTACAAACCACAGACGGGCGACTTCAGCTGGGTCACTGCTTTCCCTCAGCCGATCACATCGATGGCGTCCATGAATCGTAGTCTCATCCATCAGATCGGTTCCATTATCTCCACGCAAGGTCGCGCAGCAAGTAATGCAGGCCGTTACGGCCTGGACGTCTACTCGCCCAACATCAACGGGTTTAGATCTCCAGTCTGGGGACGTGGCCAAGAGACTCCCGGCGAGGACGCATACTTCCTGACCTCCTTGTACGCTTACGAGTACATCACTGCCATGCAAGGCGGTGTCGGCCCTGCTTTGCCAAAGCTTGTGACTGTTACTAAGCACTTTGCCGGCTACGATATCGAGACGTGGCGCAACCACAGTCGCCTCGGTAACGATGTGAACATCACCGAGCAGGACTTAGCCGGCTACTACACTCCGCAGTTCCGCACTGCCATCTTGCAGGCCAAGGCCAAGGGCTTGATGTGCTCTTATAATGCGGTCAATGGCGAGGCTAGCTGTGGTAGCTCGTACTTCCTTCAGACCTTGCTTCGCGAGACTTGGGGCTTCGGCGATGGTTTCGTGTCTGGCGACTGCGGAGCTGTGTACGGCGTGTTCAACCCGCATCACAATGCTGCCACTCGTGTTGGCGGCTCAGCTGCTGCACTGCTTGCTGGTACCGATATTGACTGTGGTACTGAATATGCGTACTACCTCGAGGACGCTTTCACCCAGGGCAATGTCTCCCGCAATGACATTGAGAAGGCGCTTACTCGTCTGTATTCGCAGCTCGTGTCGCAGGGCTACTTTGATGGCAACGGCAGCATGTACCGCGACCTGGCTTGGGATGATGTTGTCAAGACTGACTCCTGGAACATCTCGTACGAGGCTGCTGTTGAAGGAATTGTGTTGCTCAAGAACGATGGAACACTGCCCCTTGACGACAACTCCAGTGTTGCCCTCGTTGGCCCGTACGCAAACGCGACGACACAAATGCTGGGCAACTACTTCACCACTCCACCTTATGTGATCAGCCCACTCGCGGCATTCCAGGCTTCTGGCAGGACGATCAATTATGCTCCCGGCACTGGCATTTCCAGCAACAACGAGACATTGTTCGGCGCAGCACTCGAGGCGGCTCGCAAGTCTGACGTGATCGTCTTCGCCGGTGGTATCGACAACACCGTTGAATCCGAAGCTCTGGACCGAGAGAACATCACCTGGCCAGGCAACCAGCTCGACCTGATCGACCGCCTGAGCAAACTAGGCAAATCAGTCGTCGTCCTCCAAATGGGCGGCGGCCAAGTCGACAGCTCCGCCCTCAAAGAAAACGACAACGTCAACTCCCTCATCTGGGGCGGATACCCAGGCCAGAGCGGCGGCCAAGCCCTCTACGACATCATCTCCGGCAAGCGCGCGCCCGCCGCTCGTCTCGTGACAACTCAATACCCAGCCTCCTACGCCGACGACTTCTACCAGCTCGACATGGACCTCCGCCCGTCCGGCGACAATCCCGGCCAGACATACATGTGGTACACCGGCGAGCCGGTATATGCTTTCGGCCACGGCCTGTTCTACACCACGTTCGAAGAGAAACTCGCCGCGAACGCTTCCGCGAGCTCCAGCATCAATGTCACTAATTTTGCCGTCCAGCCGCATAGCAACTACGAGTTCGTCGAACAGAAGCCGCTGCTCACTTTCCGGGCCAAAGTTTCCAACACGGGCAAAGTCGCTTCAGACTACTCCGCCATGCTGTTTGCGTCGACGACTGGCGGTCCCACGCCGCGTCCTATCAAGTGGCTCGTCGGTATTACCCGTGAGGCTGAGATCGCTCCTGGCGGCGACACTAACGTCTCTATCGACATCCCGCTGGGCGCTCTCGCTCGCGCGGCGGAGAATGGTGATCTGGTTGTGTATCCCGGAGACTACTCGCTCGCGCTCAACAATGAGCGTTCGGTGGTGTATAACTTTACGCTCACTGGCGATGCGATCACGATTCAGCATTGGCCTTCTAAAATCGAGACGGGTGGGGCTTAAAGTTGCTGCGAGAATCAAACCAGGGATGTTTTAAGTTGGTGGGTTTGTTGGTGTATGTAACAGGAGAGTAGCAACGATGTATGTTATCGTTTCGATGCCGATCATGATTCCTGCGGCTTGGAGGTGGAGGGCTGATAGTCGGAGGAGGACTTTTTCATTACACCGTATCAGGATGTGGGCGTAAGCGTGATCTTGATCACAAGAACTGTACACTGATCGGCTTGCGCGACGAGTCTCAAACGCGATCAAGCTGGCCCAAGCAGGATATAGGAAAAAGAACCGAAGCGCGAACGCTGTAGCCAGGACTACTATGTCTCTAGTGGCTACTGCATCCGTCGAAGCGATACCCTCAGCAATAAATCGCGTCCCGGCGGCGGTTGGGAGTTCGGCGACGACTTTGCGCGCTGAGGCGTACAGCATCGTCGGTAGCACTAGTTCTCGCCAGTTATACGTATGTGCGGTTTGCGACGTCCGTCCGACGATAGAATTTGTCCAGCGGAAGTGGATGCGTTGTAGCAATACTGCCGTGACGAACTCCGCGAAGGCTAACCAGACATATGACTCCGAGAGCGACGATGCCAGCGAGTTGCAGAGTCCAGAAGCAATGGAGTAGACGAAAGCGTAGGCGATACTGCGGCGGACTCTGGCGCGTAGTAATTTTGTCTTCCGTAGTAGAAAAATGACGCTCGCCGATGGTATCGCCTCATCACGCTGTCGTGAGACTTCGGAGTCAGAGGCAGGGTGCTGTCTGTCCTCGAGGGAGGCGAAGACGAGACATGTTCCGAGAACACGAATGATCGTATGTCTGACCTATATCGGCAAAACAAGTCAGTCGTGTTTAATCTCTCGACGAAAAAAAAAAGTGAGAGGTCTACCTACCAGGAATTGTAACGTGCCGCCGCAAAGCAAGACAGCTATGATCAGAGGCGCGTTCGTGCCTTCATATTCACGAGATGTAGATTGAAATACAGCTTTGAAGTTCAGCAGGCCGTCGCCTTCGTCTAGAGCGACGAGACGGCTCAGGACGTTGCAGGCGAGATGGATGAAGGTGGTGAACATGTTTCGCCGATGTGTGCAAAACAGATTCCACTGCTCTTTCGGTTGCCTTGATATGTGGTTGATACGATGGCAATCTTAGAATGGAGCTTTCGGTCCGTTTACCAGCGATTTGACATCCCGTTACGTGGCCTTCTCGATCAGACACATGTTCAACTTGGACACGAGGTTGAGTGTTCTGCTTCATGACACGAGTTCAATACCCTAACGAAGATTTCTGGTGTTAGGGTTGGGGTGATGGATACATTCGTTCATGTGCTCGGTATCATCGATTGGTCCCCTGTTGTTTTCATTCCTCCTTGTTTCAAAGATACAGGTGCTTTTAGCGATTAGATCAGCTGTTTCTAGAGGGATTCTGTCTGAAAATTGATATCTGTTCGCCCCTTGCCCTTTGACACCATTTTCGTTGGGCGGATGCAGTATCCCTATCATTGGCAATCTTTCATCGGAACACTGCACTCAATGTGAATGCGAATCTGGAAGATCAAGCATAGTAGCCCCTGGGGAGAATGCCAACATAATTGTGGCAATAATGGCTTAGAGATGCGAGAGGCCCGAAGCGGCGAGTTTGCGGTTCCATCCAATCGCGCCACCTTTACACGAGCGTTCGTCCGAATGTCACCTGAGCGCATGTCACGATGAAGGCGGCCAGATCATCGTAGTCGTGACTGCCAAGGGACATCCAGGCCTATAGTCAGGCTGAACTGCATTATTGCTCACTCTCACAGAGTTACGCCACTCATCAATGCTTTCTATTAAAAGAGGTCTTGGAATTGGAACTCGTTCCATCAATCCACAGACCGGTCGGACTGCGATCGTATGATACTTCTCACAGGTAGGCATCCAGGCAGCAGCAAAACACCTCCCATCAATTTCGCAGGTACCGATGCTCAATAATCAACTGGCTTGTTCAGCTGCGATACAATATGATGAAATTCTGAATCGATCAATTGTGTGTTGTAGCGTTCTAATCCATCCATTGTGTTATTTCAGTTCTCTCTTGACAAAAATAGGCGGCGGGATCATACGACCAAGGCGTTTTTCCTGTTTCACTAAATCTACACATCAGGTGATGGCTTTTAACATGCCGCAGCGTCGCTCAAGCAATGGCAACCTGACAAGATATTATCGTGCCCCTATAAGTACTGTTACCTTCAACAACTGCACTTTTCCTGGCCGCCATCAACCCAAGATCCCAGATCACGACCAACACCGCAACCTACCTCAATCTCGAAGCCATGAATCGACTACTCACCTTGATGGCATTGGCGGCTTTTGTGCCCTCAATCCTTTGTGACACCTCCGGCTATCGTGAGAAGGCAGGCTTGGAGCGCAGAATCGATCGTTTTTGTTCTCGCGTACCGAGCACTACTCCTTTGGAACAGCTATGTGAGAAATCTTGCGGCATCGGATATACTCAGTGCACCAACTATTACACCTGCTTCAATCCGGGTCTAGGCCAGGTGTGCTGTCCTGATGGTCGTAAGTTGACCCAATGTGGTGACAAGAGGTACCTGCAAGCGAAGCTGACAATGCGACAAGACTACTGTGACGCAGGAGAGTACTGTGCACAAGACAGTTCGGGCTCTCAGATATGCTGCAAGCACGGTGAGCCATGCAATGACATTGCAACCTCGCTTTCGACCGTTTCGGGTGGTTACCTTACCGTTTCGCCGATTTCGAGCTCTTCAGCGTCTGAAACATCTTCAAAATCATCCGAGTCTTCCTTAGATGTGACTACAACATCTTCGTCTTCGGTCGAGTCCCCTGTGGATACGACAACAGTATCTCCATCGGCTTTCGAATCTTCCGCCAGTGCTACTACTACCAAAGCATGTACAAGCAAGCACCCTGTCAACAACACTACATTTTCATCAAACAGGTAAGCTTCCGTGTGTTTTGCTCGGAACGAAGCTGACAGTGACAGCACCCGACCTCCGGTAGCCGTACAAACTGCTAATGCTGGGGACCGCCTTTACCTGTCCAGTGGAGCGTTGGGATCGATTCTGGGTCTCTTGCTCTTCCTCTAGATGATTTCGGTTCTGCCTGAATTCATCAAAAGATGGAGAAGAGACTATTTCGCATGCTTGTAACTGCCAAAATGAGAGTTGAGCATCGCTCCTCGGCCACGGTTCTCGTACAGTTATCCTTTTTTTCTTGATTGAAACCAGCTCAAGTCCAGCATGCTTCCGAAGGGTTTGTCGCGTAATGGGATTAATGAGACAATGCAATGGAACATGGCAATCGCAGATGATTAGTGATCTTATCTTGTTAATCGAATGTTTACAATGATGAAGTTCAATGGCTAAGATAGCGCAGTCAACCA
>Ga0265797_10001010_pt1 | contig 50648 bp, 35 predicted proteins | sample P2T30metagenome_FD_192433 | JGI IMG/M metagenome (GOLD analysis project Ga0265797, IMG submission 192433) | Plant litter microbial communities from East Loma Ridge, Irvine, California - P2 T30 | ecosystem: Environmental > Terrestrial > Plant litter > Unclassified | place: USA: California...
TGTTCTTGTCGAGCTTGACGTCGACAGAGGGCCGGTCATCGGTGTCGGCGAGGACTATGTCGATGTCCAGCGGGGTGGAGAATGAGAAGAGCGACATGGTGACATGCGGGCGCGTCGCCTGCCCTCTCGTCTATTGGTGTAGCAGGGGAGCGGAGTGTGTTGGGCGGGTGGTGCTGGCAGCGGTGGTTGATTCAATGCGCTCGGTTGGTGGCTTGGTTGCTTGCTCGGATGATGCCTGGCAGCCAGCTTGCAGCACACGCGGAGCTGGGCTGGGCTGAGCTGCACTAGGCAGGCACACCCCACGACTGGCCGGCTGTGAAGAATGACGGCCGGGCCACCAGAGAGAGTAAGCCGATGGCCATGGCCATGTACACACCGCGGCAAACACGCCTACCTTGATGTCAACCGGCAGCATCTTGCTCTATTTAAACTTGCCTTACTACCCGCCGTGTCGAGTCTACTATACACAGTGCTATACAGATATGCTGACCTCTTTGATAGCCACGCGCGAGATACCCTCTCGTAAGGTATACCTAATGCAAACTTTAAGCTCAGACGTGCCAATTCTCAACCCAATGGTGTGATACGATAATTCGGGGTAGGACTATGACTGGGTCCATTGTGTGCATGAAGGGGGATAACATCTAGTAACCACTCAAATCAACAACCATTCGATCATATACGACAAATCAACAAACTACTGAAACACGAAAGATCTGATTTGGCAAAACTCAAGAAAAGAAAATTACAGCATCAATCAAGAAGAAAACCATGCTATCAACCTCAGAGCTAGCCAGCCTACTGGCAAACGGCACCAGCCTGATCATCGACGGTGCTCTCGCAACTGAGCTCGAAACACGCGGCCACGACCTCTCACACGCCCTCTGGTCAGGAAAAACACTGATCGAAGACCCCGACTGCATTCGCCAAGTCCACCTCGACTACTTCCTCGCCGGCGCCGACATCGCAATCACCGCCTCATACCAAGCCAGCATCGTTGGTCTACAGCAACATCTTTCCCTCTCCGAGACCGAAGCCAAAGACCTCGTCAAGCTCAGCGTCACTCTCGCCCAGGACGCCCGCCAACAAGCCTACGCCTCCGGCGTGCCCAGCACTCGCAAACTCCTCGTCGCCGGCAGCGTAGGCCCATACGGCGCCTACCTCGCCGACGGCTCAGAGTACAGAGGCGACTACGTCCGCACCACGCAAGAATTCCAAGCCTTCCACCGCCCCCGGATCGCCGCCCTGGTAGACGCCGGCATCGACCTCCTCGGCCTAGAAACCATTCCCAGCTTCAGCGAAGTCCGCGCCTTACTCGAACTGCTGCGCGCCGAATTCCCCTCCGCCACCGCCTGGCTCGGCTGCACGCTCAAAGACGCCTCGCACATCAGCGACGGCACGCCGCTCCGCGACGTCCTCGCCCTGGTCGAGCAGTACGGCGAGCAGACCATCTCGTTTGGCATCAACTGCGTCCCGCCGCAGACGGCGCTGGAGTCTCTGCAGCACATGAGCGCGCTCACGAGCCTGCCCTTGCTTTGCTATCCCAATTCTGGCGAGACATACGTCCCCAAGGAGCACGTGTGGACGGGCGACAAGTCCGGCAAGGCGATCCGCGAATCCGCCTTGCAGTTCCGCGCTGCTGGTGCGAGTTTGATTGGTGGCTGCTGCAGGACTACGCCTGAGGATATCAAGAATATTCAGCTCGTGCTGAATGGCGATGGTGCGTGAAAGGGTGTAACTTTTATAGAAAGGGGGAAGTCATTGGCCCCTCCACTGGATTTATTGCGGAAATGGGCCAGGTTTCTTCCTGATGAACGCAATAAAATAGGTACAAAAAAAATCAAGATGAGCGCCAGATGGCTTTGCTCAACAACCAAAACCATGAATCCTGCCCATTTCCTCCGTTCCGACACCACGGCACACGTCCAAGCGAACCGGTCAGGTCGTATGATACGGTAGCATTGCCCAAATTGAAACAACAAAACAGTGTCGAGGGAATATCCCTGCACCACCATTAATCCGACATCTAGACGTATGTCTCTCCATGCAGGCCACTCCCAACATGTAGCACCCACATTCGTAGATTCCACCGGAACCCCGAGCACCCAACACAACGAATTAGTTTGCCCAGTGAACTTTTCGCCGTGTAGACAGGCTCACTGGAAAAGTCTCCCGTCAAAGGGCACGAGAATCAAGAGTCCAACTTCATTAATTTCCGTTCTTGTCTCAGGCAAACCAGGAGAAAGTGACAAGAAGCCCGCCCACACATTGAAAAGCCCTCCAAAGCAGAATCACGTCTTTTCGCTATAGGCGCTGATATAGCAAGAACAATTCGGAGAGACCAGCCATCGTACTTGATTGCCTTTCCCATTCAGTCTTCGCAGACAGACAACTTGGATCAAGAAAAGTCAACCAAGTCATGCCATGCCATGCCAAACCATGCTCCCATTGTGATATGGAGTGAGAAGTGAGTGGGAAACAATGTAGGGGTAGTAATGCCAAACATCTCAGAGTCGGGAAGTGTAAACATGAGAGAATTCTTCGTATGATGCACCGTAGACACGACACGACGTGAGATGCGATAAGATCGGAGTGGAGCGCAAAAGACTTGAGAAGGTGGGAGCCAAGCAAGCATATTAAGAACATACGAGATATGATATTTGGGGGGAATGGGTGCTTAGTAAAAAACCTAAAAGAAACCTAGCAAAAAGACAAGAAGCAAAAATCCGCAATCATCGAACAAGAAGAAAATAACGCAACAATCTGGGGGTATATCCGACTCTTGAGTGAAAAAAGAAATAAAAGGAGCAAGAAAAACAGGTTGCCGGAGATATTGAAGAGCCCCAAAAGCAGTTCCGCCTTTGACCACGTTTGCCCGCCACTGTGGTCCAGCCAGCCCAGATCCTTTCCTCCATTTGCTAGATTGCTCCAGCTCTGGCCATTCCCTAGTGTTGACCCAACTCTCCCTGAGAATGAGATGAAGAAAATTTGGACTCCTGCGGGTCCCTTTTCTGAAAAGATGCCGAGACGATGTGTTGTAATCTCTCCGAAGTGTGAAAGCCAGTGGGAATAGGTAATTTGGGGTAAATTTTTGTTGGATTTTTGTTGTTGATACTGATTCGTGAGCGCGTACTAATCACCAAGAAAGGTGGCATCATGAAATGCCGATGTGTTTCAAATATAGGCAGAGAATGGTAGATTTCCATGCCAGAAGAAGAGAGCGAGACAGATCTGCAAAAGCGAACGAACAAAAACGAAAGCGCCGACGCCGATGAAGGGTATCGTTTGTGTGGTCCCGAGTAAAGCAGCAAAAGCGTTCAATTTTTCTCGATGTCCGCGACAGATTGCTGGAAATGCGACTGAGAGGAGAGGTCGAACACGCTTGGTCTAGACGTTGTCTATGAGAACTGCATCTGCTCATGAGCTTGGACGCTCTGGCGAAATGAGACTTGCGAATCGTGCAATGGCGAGGCGAAGGTGCGTCTAACGATACGTGCTTCATATAGCACGCATCTTAGCAGCGATTGCGTTTGTATTCGGGTAGCAGGCGAAAAGAGTATCATCATACCAGCTACTCAGATATGCATCCACTTTGGACGGCATCTCAGAGATAATTGATGTTACCGTCCGTAGCAGATGCGTCTCAGCATTGCGGGCACCTTACTGGAAGCCTTGACCGTATTGCGGCATGGTGCCTGGTGCTTGCGACCAGCTTTGCATACCCGATTGCTGGGCAGCAGTCGACTGCATGCCAAACTGCTGAGGCGAAGGACTGGGCTGGTACATGCTACGGTTCATGTTACCATATGCCTGGTTTGCCATGGGATTCATCTGTCCGTATCCCATGTTGCCCTGGCCAGACATCTGGGGTGGCAACATTTGGTTCGGTTGCTGTTGCTGATGTTGTTGTTGCTGCTGCTGTTGGTGTTGCGCTTGTTGCTGCTGGCCATATTGTGACATGGCATGCGACTGCGACAACGGCGACGGTTGAGGCAGAGGAGGTTGCCACATTTGGTTCGAAGGGTAGCCACCATAGGATGGCGTCTGACGATGCTGTTGGCCAGGGGGCATGCTCATCGACGGTGAGCTTTGGTGCATCTGGCCGGCAGGCATTGGTCGTGGCATGGCTGAAACCGGAGATGCCATTGGGTTCTGCTGGTTGGGGAAGCCGGAGTACGACTGAGGCATCATCTGGGAGCTAGGGTGTGACATAGATTCCTGCTGCGGCAGGCGAGGCTGGCCACCACCTGCTACAGCCTGGGGCGATTGTAGGTGTTGTGGCGCAACTGTGGTCATATCGCCCTCAGGCTGAGTTCCTTGAGGCGAGGGCTGTTCGTGAGGCCGCTTCCAGTAGGTTTCGAGATACTGCGACCTGTGTTGCCGGGTAGCTCCTAGTTGCTTGTTGAACTCAGCCGCGTGGGAGGCTTGGGCCAAGATCTCGGTTGCACTGCTTGTTTGTGTTCGATCTTGGTAGGCTGGGCCGGCAATCTCCTGCCTAGGGCGTATGACGTTACCATAGCTGCCAGGTCGAAGGTCTTCACTAGGCAAGTGAATCATCGGCAATGGAGCGAGTGTTGCTGGGAGCAAGCCTGGAGGGTGTCCCTCGAGACCGTTGGTGTTGTAAATGATCTCGCCTTGTGGCAAAGATGTCAAGGCATTGCTGCTAGCTTCGGCAGCGGCGGCTTCCCTAGCCTTCGCGGCGCCAGGCCTCTTTTCGCCTGCAGCGTCTTCTTCGGTAAATCCTTGCTTGCGAGCTTTTGCCTCCCAGTAATCGTCCCTAACGCGACGTCCGTTCTCGATGAGCCTTGCTCCGAATTGTCGGAACATGGATCGTGCCGTGACGATAGCAATTTGGCGCGACCTGTACGAGTAAGGCAGAATCTCCTGTTGAATGAGATTGTCCTTCTCCTGCTGGTTCGCAATAATCTTGAACAGAGATCTGTTCTTATTGAACAACAAATACGAATCTCGGTATCCTAGAACACGAGCGCATTCGGTGGCCAACATGAACAGCTTTTCGCCACGATTAGGCACCTGAAAGGTGCGGCATCGGTATTTGCGACCCTCGAGAGGGTAACCATCCTTTGACACTTTGGTCTCGCCATCCTGGTCGATCTCCCTAGGAATGTATTCGTCGCCTTCGGCGCCCAGCTGGTCTGTGGTATGGTCGCGCACAGTTGGTAGTGCTTTGACGACTGGGGGTTTGGTCGCAGAGCCTGGAGTCGATCTATGTGGCGATGTGTGACTCGGAGACGACTTGGGAAGCGGCTCCGACTTGATCTGCGGTGTTTGCATCGGTTGCGCCAACGAGAGAGACATGCTCCTGGACGTGTCGTGGCCGGAGCCGGTTGACTTTGTTCTTTTGCTGGACTTGAGTCCGTCTGCAACTTGCACGTCAGTACTGCTGGAAGATGTTGCCGGCTTGAGCGCAAACGAGTGCTTGAGCGTAGGTTCATGTGTTAGGGTGGACATACCGTGGCTATCTGGAGCTATTGCGCCGCCGTATTCGTCTGGCGATCTGGTTCGTTTGGTGCCACGAGGACTAGGCTGTGAGAGCAGGTTTGGAGCGATGGTTGAGGCTGTAAGAGTATATTAGCACGAGTCGCAATACATGAAGACGCGCGACCGAAGACACGAGGCTGGCGGAAGCGTCGCATTCAGCGGGCGGGCAGCAGGACATACCAGAAGCGTTCAGTGCTGCTGGGTTGATTGTACCAGAATCCATTGCACGTGTAGATTGTTGCAGACGAGGCTACCAGCATCCCATCCCGTCGCGCCTTTACCGGGTTCCTGATGTCGCACAATAGCCTTCGGGTAGCGGTTTTCTGCGGTCCCTTGTGTCGCTATTTCACGCGCCAGTGGCGCTGGACTCGACCCGGCGCAGTGGCCGCGAGGGTGAGGTCGGAGGATGCGCGCGGACAGACGCAGACGGTTTGCGCCTCGCGTTGTTGGCGACGGCGGCGCACACGCGTGGACGACAGCTGGAAGTGCGCGCACGGCGGGGGCGAGGGCGTCGGCGGCGGTGCGGTTGTGTGCAATGCGCAACGGTCGCTGCGATCGTGCAGAGCAGCAGCGTGGTCGATGCAGGCGCGGATACGGCCGAGGGTGATTGTGAGTCGCGTTGGACGCAAGGCGTGATGGAAGATGGAGGTTGAAGCGCTCGGGCAGCTAGACGAATGACGAACGCCCAAGACCAAGCCCAGGGAAGGAGCGGCGGCGGTGGAAAGTGGAAGCAGGCGCTGCTAACGCTCAAGGCTCAAGCCCCGCTGTCTGGTGCTGCTCGATCGCCTGCTGCAGTCCAACTTATCCCAGCGGCCACGAGTTTGCCTCGGAGCCTTCTCCTTGCAGTGGCCTTCTCGCGCGCGCGCTGTTTGTTAGCAGTGAGCAGTGCTGCCAGATGCAGCAAGAATGGCGCGCAACGGCGACGACCCGTCTGCTGCAGTGCTGCTTCTTGCGGCGGCGGGCAGAGGGCGGTGAAATGCTTGTGCTCGCAGATCGACAGGTCACTAAGACCACAAGTAGCACAAGCTTGTCCCCGTCTCCAAGCGTAGGGCCTCAGCAGCAAGGGACCACCTCGGCCTGGCCTGCGATTCGTTTCGTTTCGCGCGAGCGTGCGGTGTCGTTTTGTGCGTCTGCTGCAAGGAGGATGATGTATGTATGTAATGGCGGCAGGCAGGCAGGAGGATCTGGCGCAGTCGTCCTTTGATCTCCGAGGCCAGAGCAGCAGCGTGACGGGTGCTCGGTATCTGGGTCGATTGAATGCGTGCGAAACTAGGATTAGGAAAATGCCCGGCGGGATCAGGTAAGCTCTGGGCGAGCAGCGATTTGCCTGCTGCAGTTTCGCGGCAGCAGATACTGGGCTTTCTCCGTGTGACGAGCCGCTCCCGGTATGGAGAAGGCGCAGAGGGCTGTAGAGGGTGGACGGCGAGTGGTGGGCGGGTGTGTGCAGCACTCCGAGACTCTCAGACGACAGACATGGGACATGGACATCAGCTATTACGCAGCGCTGCTTAGGCAGACAGCTCCCGTCCCGTCCTATATGTATACGCGCGCGACCAGACGCAGGCTATCGAGGCGAGCAACGAGGCTATCTGGCATTAGCCGATGCAACTCGACCTGCAACTCGACCCTGTTCGTCAAGAGGCCACTGAGACGAAGGCACTCGATGGAGCCTCAGCGCATATTGCGCCTTAGGCATGTCTCACATATGCATCACTCTATATACAAAAGCTTGCTATATCGCCCGGGGACGAGACGATCCTCGATCTCTTAGGCGCGTACACATGTAGACGTCTTGCTCTCTCTGAAAGCTTACCATCTCTGCCTTTGCCCATTTTGCGTGTACCGACCCCAAGAATACCAGTCATCTGAGCATGTGCTGATAGTCTGTCTACCTTCGACTGCTCCTCGGACCCTTGCTCTCCCGTCCAGGCCTGCTTTCTCACTCGCAATCCTGAGTATTTGACATCGCGCAGACATAGCCCGAAGCATCGCACTCTTGGTCTCGTCAACGAGCTACCTAGTGATATTCTTCCGTTGCCCATTCTCTCGGCGCAAGCTCGTGGCGCAGTTCGCGTTATCGACCTGCATATCTCCACTAGACTATTGCGGTTGGCCTGCTTTTACCCTGCCTGCCTTCGCCTGCTGCTCATCCTCCAACGAATAATGCCCGGCAGTGAGCGGTCAATACTGATCCTGAGAGAAGTACCTCTTCCCTTGCCCTCTCCTGCTCGTTCAGCCTCGCAATCGCGCCGCCCGGCTACGCGAGGCGCTGCTTGCTAATCGCCCAAAGCAGTCGTGATGCCTTGTCCGCCACGGACCAGCCATGGCCGCCACGCTGCTGCAGGTAGCCGGTCGTCGAGCTCACAAGCTCTCATCCAGCTACCCTCGACCAGGCCGATCCCACGCGGAGCCGTGCAGGTCACGCAGGCCGTCGCTGCACGCTACATCGTGCTATGGCGAGTCATTCGCGTCGTCGACCGTCGCGCGCTCGTCATCGACTTTTCTGCGACTTCTCGAGCGCCCGTTCTGGTTGGACGTCGAGAGCGCGCATTGCGCTCACTCGAGGCTCAGCGCCCAAAACAATCCAGATATATCTTGCTTTCCTCCCGTGTTGCGCTAGCGATCAGGGCTTTTGCCCTGATGATGATCAGCGATTGTCTTCTCGGTCGGCATGCCGGATCTCGTGACGATGACCTCCGAACACAACAGCATCGGCACGTGGCCAAGATCCCAGTCTGCCTGGCGGCTACCTGCTTCTGAGGGCCCTGTCTCCCGTCGCCACATCTCCTGTGATTTTCGTGCATGAGTCTGCGTACGACATCCTGTCGCAATCGACTATGCTCTATCTCAGCCTCTACCCTGCTGAAGTCGCTAGGGCTAGGTACAGATACAATCATAGTTGCCTCTGAGATTGACTAGTTGAGTCGAGCATCTCGGCAGATGTTATGCTGAGGTCATCACACTCTCAGACACTGAGTCCGTGGGAGCAATGCCCTCGTCGCTAAACTGATTACTCACATCTCGACAGTGCATCGTATGTAAACTCGCGCTCACTCGCGTACACAGCGAACCGTCTACCATCACGGTGCATCAGTGTAAGTGTTCCATCCGTCGATCACAACCACTGATCGCAACAAACCACTACGATCGTCAAATCACTTTCAAAATTCGCCTCCTTCGCTCGTCCGGCCCGTAGCGTTCAAGCAGACAAGCAGGCAGGCAGAAACTAAAAGCCTGCAGGTCACCTCGCCCGACATGGCCCTTCGAGCCATTCATTAAGCGAATCGAGCTCAACTCCCACGCCATCGCAGAAACCGCCAAGCCACTTTGACCGTACCGGACGCGCGGTACATGCTCTTCCCTCGCGATCACACGACGACCTTTTCTCGAGTGCTGACATGCTCGAACTCCGTTTCGTCTCATCTCGTCTCGCAACGTTGCGCGTCTCGGCTCGTAATTCGCTTCGCAACCCAATGTGGCAAATCACCGCTTACGCCCCAACTCAATCGCTGCTTCCCATGTCGCGCCCACACGAAGTACCGACAGGAAAACGCGTCTCGTGCGATCGCTAAAAAGCGTAATTGTGGCGTTTTCGGTCTGATAAGTACTAGATCGTATGAGGCTGGCGCTTGCTTGCTGCGGGGATCGTATAGTCTACATATGTAGATTCGGTTGGAAGATGCCGAGTCGCAGGATTCCAATCTTGCGCTTGTTCGGTTTTGTTGGTTGGCTAATGTAAGATGACCATTTGTCTTTTTCCAGTGCTTTGGACTTGTGTTCGATGAGGTCGGGGGGTTGTTCCGTGTGTTGTGTTTGTTTGATGTGTTGGGAAAGTTGTTGTCTACTTGTATGGTGTGGTACAGCCTGTCTTAAACGTTCGAAGTTGAGTTGGATTTGACGACGAAAACAAGCATCACAAGCGCAACACGCGCACTGAGATGACCAGTAGGTCGATAACAAGCTTCTTCCAACAAGTGGCTTCCTCATACTTCGTGGGAACCTCTTAAGATACGCATGCGCGTCTCTCTTGCTCGAAACCGCATTTGAACACTTGCCCCAACCCTAACCCGTTCACTGTTTCGTTCCAATCTTCCACACATGCACACACATGCACACACATGTGTGCATGTACCTGAAAAATTGTCAATACGTACGTCTTCTGTACATGTGGATGAATGTAAACACGCATGGATTGATATGCAGGCATAGGCAGTTCTTGCATTCATCCATGCAGATAGACAGCAAGGAGAAGTCGTCAAACAACCAACAATGCATCCACAACATATAACGGAAGTACTCAATGCGATTTAAAGAAATACTTGGGTATCGAAGTAGCCGCCGCTGCCGCCCATTACATCTTGACATCCTGACTCTCTCGTCTCCACACATCCTCGCTGCTCTGTTATTATTATCAACGCATCAACCAATCCATCTGCCGAGCCCACTCATTCATTACCGATCTCAATCTGCGTGATCCAATCCATCAATCATACACTCTATGCCTTCGCAAACTTCTTGCCCTCAAAGATCGTCGGGATCTGACCAGCCATGTAGTCCTTGCCCTTGATCATCTTGATCGCGAAGCCCGGCATCGACCACCCGTTGAAAGCACCGACACCGCCCTTGGGGCCGACAGGCACCAGCTGCGTCTCGCTCTCCTTGGGCGCGTAAACTCTCTCCGCAGGCACAGAACCGACGCCAGCGTCGCCGAGCACGTCGTGGGCGAAGTTAGCACCGAAGACCGGGATCGAGTTGTACAGGTTCAGCACGCCGCCCTGGTCGACTTTGGCAACGTCGCCAACGGCGTACACGCGAGGGCCGGCGGCGTCGACGCGCAGCGTGCTCGGGTTGGCGTCGATCCAACCGTCGGATTTCTTGAGAGCCTCGGGCACGAAAGATGTGCTCGGGGTGACTCCGATGGCGGGAATGTAGACGTCTGCGGACAGGGTCTTGCCGGTGCTGAGGTGGACTTCGGTCTTGCCGTCGGGGCCCTGGGTGTGGTCGGAGATTTTGGTGTTGTAGAGCACTGTGACGCCGACGGCGGCGAGCTGGCTTTGGGCCTTTTCGGCGAGCGCCTTGCGGAGTCTGGGGAGGAGCTTGTCGCCGGCTGTGATGAGCGTGATGTTGGCTTTGCCATTGAGCTTGGCGCCGATTTCGCCGGCGGTTTCGACTGCGACTGGGCCGCCGCCGCCGATGATGATGTCTTTCGCGGAGGCGAGGCGTGTGTTCATTTCCTCGAGGGCCTTGATGGAGATGTTGTGGTCGCCGTGCAGGGTAGTGCAAGGTGTGGGAGAGCGGACACCGGTGGCAATCACGAGTGCGTAGTAGGGTAGGCCTTCAGAGGCCTCGCTGCCGAAGGGTTTGTAAGTGATAGTTCGAGTCTCCACGTCAATGCTGGTGGCGGATCCGTGGTGGAAGATGATGGAGTCCTTAAATTGAGTATACTGCTTGAATCCATCCATGATAGGCTTGAAGTACTTGTCGTGAGGTGCATCCGTCACAGAGACAAGCTCTCTGGGTGCACCAATGTGCCACCAGAAGTGAGTTGACTCGTTGACAATGTGCAAGACATATTTGGCATTCTCCGATTTGGCGAGCTGCGGCAGTGTGTGCTTGACGATGTAGTGAGCGGCACTTAGTCCAGCGAAGTTGGCGCCGACGACAACGATGTTACGCGTTTCAGACATGATGGCGAAGCTTTAGTGATGTGTTCAAGTGCCGGGCCCGAGTATCAGTATCAGAGTCGGTACGTATTTCTTGGACGCGACGGGAAGGATGCAGCGATATGTACTGCGTGGCAAGACTGGCTCAGGAGAGCGCGTAGAGTTTATTGTATAGCGCTGCTAGATAGCACAGAGCGCTAATGGACGATGAGCGCGCGTTGGGGAGCCGAGAGCGTTGGAAGAGGAAGTCTGAAAGGAGTTTATGATGAGAAGGAGGCGAATATTAATGGAGAGTGTCAGTAGGTAATCAGTTTTCGGTTTCACGGAAGCTCCGCTCCTGAGACTTTATAGATCTGCACCGCAGAGATACAGCAGCAGTGGTATGCAGGAGACATGTCACATTGGTCACCATCAATGGCTTACAGGTAATCAAGGTGGTCGGCCTAGCAATGTTGTGTGTCCGGATGCGCGACAGGGGTTAGATTGTCTGTGCTTCTGTCTCCTTTGGGCCTTCTACACCAATGGCAGAAATTAGCTGCTCAGCCCTATGGGAAATTTTTGTAAGCTTGCTAAATCTTCGCGACTCGGCCAAAGACTGCCCTGCCGTGATGAGCAAAGCAGTATGGCCGCTGAGAAGTAGATTGTAGTGTAAGATGTACTGCGCGGAGGAATGCATGTCCGTTTCTGCCTGTCCCATCCCAAAAACGGTGCAGTGCACATTCATAACCTGTTTCATGAAACGGTCGGAGTCCATCAGGACCATGTCATCACATGCATAGCGAACTTTCATGCTGGCTAGTGTAGCACATGCGATAGGCGTCCAATCTATCCGGAACCTGAGTATGCGTAGCATGGTCCTGGTGTGCATGTTGTTGAGCACGCATAATCCGCATACACTCAGTCCGCAAAACTTTGACAGCAGTTTGCGTTTGCATAGGAGCATGGAGCCATGACTCTCGGGCGAGACACACTGGTGAACAGAGCAAGATCACTGCCAGACATTCACGAACGCGAAAACATGCTATACAAAGCTCTCTTCAGACGAAGAGATGTAGCGGCCAACCCACAAACCCGTTCCACTATAGAAGAACGCACTTGGTAGGAAAGTCGGACGCAAGAATTCCTCCTTCAACAAGGCCGGGAACGGTGGGAAACTCATGTGACGGAAAACCGCGCTCGTAACCCACAGCAAGTCGCCGTAGCGAAGCCTTGATTAAATGACTATTAGTCACCTACTGATACTTTTTAGAAGAGGAGTGTGAGGGAGAACGAACTTTTATGCTTGGAATTCTCGCCAAGAGATTTCGGGAGTGTGAGGACCAAGCGTTCGGCGCGGTGAAGAAGAAAGCTCGCCGCCCTCGACTTTGGCTATGTCTCGGTGTTATTACACGATTTTCTACGATAATATGGGTTTACCACGGCAGAACTCCAGCCTGTCAAAGGTGCCCCTCCTCCCCTCTTGTTCGTGTGCAGCCACTTCTCGAGACCGTAGGGTAAATTGCCACGAACCTAGACCGGGAGCCGACATGCTTGCAAAGTTGCCCAGCGTGACAGCGTCCTTCGACACAATGAGAATACTACATCAGTTTGTAACCTCGATATATCATATCAGCAGGATAGTGCCTATTTCATTCGCTCATGATTCGATTTTGTTTGCCCTGATGGTACTTGTAGGATTTGCTTGATCGAGAGAATGGCTCCAACAGCTCCTAAGCAAGGAAGGAACGTGTTTGCGTGGCAGTATGGCATGATTCAACTCTTGAATGCGTAGGATCGATGCAGAAGTTGTGGCGATATATCCAAAGCAGTGATATGAGAGCCTTAGGGTATGGTCCAGTCCCCGACCTTCGCCTATGAACATGCTCAACGAAGATCTCCCACATAATACATCTTCAAAAATTCATACCATATCACTCAACTGCAGCACTAGACGCTGCTATGGGCAGATCCGCTTGTAACAAGAGGCTTAGTACATGGCGTGCTTATCACGACTTCGCATTAAGGAAGGCCAAGAGATCTGCGAACTGCAGCCGGAGACGGAGCCACGATAACGAGACATAGTTATTATTTACAGGTACGCATGGTCTTGTATATGAACGTGTGTTTGTCTCAGTATCTGAGAGAATATTGATTCACTTAGTTCTCTGTGTAGTGCTGGAACGTCGTGGGTATCTCGGAATCTGTACGTATATATCTTAGTAGTTTGGCCACGAATAGGTATGCTAACACTATCTACCACAGAAATCAGAGACACCGAAGTCGGCATTGAGATATTCTCGACAATCCATGGAGGAGATTCATAATCCCTCCGACCATGACCAACATGACGGCAATGGTGTCTTTGGACAAGTCGCCAAAGTCATACCTTACTTCCGAAAGAAGAGGAATGTCTTGCTGTTCAAACTCGACATCATGCTACTTCTCTGGATGTTTGTCGCTGGCGTAAGAATACCCAACCGCTGTTCATGCAATTCAAATATTGATTCTGCCACAGTTGATCAAAGAATTGGACCAATCTGCAACAACACAAGCTTATGTCTCGGGCATGCGAGAAGATCTCAGTCTGTACGGCAACGAGCTCGTCAACTTCAACACTTTCTTCTCAATCGGTTATGCCATAGGATTGATCCCCGGCCAGATCATCCAGACAAAGATTCGGCCATCGCTATTTTTGCCTTGCTGCGAAATCACGTGGGGATTGTTGGTGCTCTTGTGAGTCTCGGAGTAGCTTTCGAATCCAAAGGTAGAACTGACATGTCATTTTCAGCACGCACATGGCACCAAATGCGCATACGATCTACGCATTGCGTTTCTTCCTTGGCTTACTGTCAGCCAGCTTCTGGCCAAGCGTCGTTGCCTTGATCTTCAACTGGTACAAACCATCCGAGCTGGCCGTCCGCCTCGCTTTCTTCAACGTCAGCGATGTTGCCGGAGCGATGTTCCTTGGCGTTCTGCAAGCGACGCTGTACCGCGATATGAACGGCGTCCATGGCCTATCTGGCTGGATGTGGTTGTTTATCATTGCTGGTTCGATCACGATTGGCCAGGGTTTGCTAGCCTTCGTCACCATCCCGGACTCTCCTGCCATCACACGGGCTATCTGGCTGACCAAAGCTGAGCGAGAACTTGCTCGTGATCGTATGGACGAATTTGGCGCCACCACTTCCCGCATGGTGCCTGTGTCAGTTCTCAAAGTCAAGCTGCGTCAGCTTATTGTGCACCCGGTGACTTACTTTGTCATGATCTCCTTCGCCCTCACGGCTTGGTCCCATCGAGCGAACGCTTACTTTGTCTGTGAGTGTGAAACATGTAGCCCGGTACATTGTATGCCCCGATTTGCTGATTCGGACCGCAGTGTATCTCGAGACCATCAAGGACGCCGCCGGAAACCGCAAGTATAGTACATACGAGGTCAACATCCTTCCCCTCGGCGGCTATGCACTGCAAATCGCCACCAGCCTTGCATTCAACTGGCTGAGTGATTGGAAGCACTGGCGCTGGCAGATCAGCGTATTTTCTTCCTTCGCATCAGCAGTCGTGCTCGCCGTGCTTAGTTCCTGGCCGTCGAGTAACAAGACAATTCTTGTCTTCTACTTCTTGACCTACGCCACGAATGCCGGCAACCCCAGCTTGATGGCTTGGTTCGCTGAACTGCTGCGCAAAGAACCGGAAGCGAGATCTATCATCGTCGCCATGACTGTCACACTTGTGTATGTTGGGCATGCTACCATGCCATTGGGCGCGTGGCGTGTCGCGGATGCGCCTCAATATCCTATCGGCTTTCCCATGGCGACAGCGATGTCTGCAGCAACCGTTCTCTCGCTGCTGGGTCTCTTGTGGTGGACTAGAAAGTACCCTGAGATCGCGGAGCGTGGGTACAGCGGGCTTGCTGAGCCGGAGGAAGCATCTGTAGATGTGAAAGGTGATGTTGAAGGAGGGAAAGGTGCGGCGGAAGGCAGTAGTGAGTTGAGGTGAAGTTACAATGCGTATGAATATTAAAGCCGCCAATACCTTAGCTGCTTGGAAAAAAGAGAGGGTGGCAAACTCAGATGTCCATTCGCTTCCTGGTCAGTCCGTCACATCGCTTTGAATGATACATAAACACATTGCCCCGTGAATAAACGGATAGTAAAGGGAAACATGTATGTAGCTTGATCGTCTGTTGAGGTAAAGGCCGCCTTCATATGTCTTCAGCGTGCGTGTCCATTCGATTTTACCTCCAATATTGACGTTGTTCACTTTGCTGATGAGGTTGTTCATAGTTGTTTAAAATCGTTCAAATTTGTCCAAACTTGTTACTAGTTGTTTGTTGTTGTTCAAAATTGAACTACCTTGTTCAGGTTTGTTTCCAGACGTTCTACAATGTTCCCTTGCGTTCAGCGTTGTTCAAAATCCACACATTTTTCTTTGTTCTTCGAACAATTTCACACCTCAAAAAATTCCAAAAAACATGGAACCATTTAGGAGTTTAACCTAATGCCTCCCCACCTGGGACTCGAACCCAGAGCCTCAAGATAACGACAATATTTAACCGTAGAAGTCTTGCGCGCTACCATTGCGCCAGCAGGGATTTCCACTTGTTGGATGAAAGACGATGGACAAAACCGTTTATATATTCTCAAGATCTTACAGAGTGAGGTGTGAGACGACGTAAAACTTAAAGAGTACTCCAGACACAAATCAAACGGAAACAGATTGACAGACTTGGGAAGGTACTTCATACCTTGGTGAATACCCACGCTATGCAAAAAGCAAACACTAAAGCCAAACCTGCAAGGCAAGCTAATCACTCTCGTTCCCATCCAGCGCCTCGTCTCTGAGGCCGCCTCTGCCGTCCATCTCAGGCTCGTCCATACCCTCCATCGTTTCGTCGACATCATCCTCGCCATCATTGCCATCCTCATCTTCAGGCTCGTCGTCCTCCAAATCATCGTCTTCATCCTCGCCATCGTCAGCATCGGGCTCAAGCTCCTCGACCTCGTCTTCGTCGATGGGCTCGCCTGGCGTGATCACCACATGTCCCCCAGTGCCCTTGAACTTCTTGGCCGGGCGCTCGTCATCATCGCCTGCTTCAGCGTGTCCGTTTGCAACACCATTGAGTTGTGCGGCCAGTAATGAGGCGTCGGTGGCGTCTGGAGCGTCGTCGCCTTCTCCTGCGCCCTCGGCGCCAGTCTTCTCAGCCTTCTCGGCCTTCACGCGGTGGCGGTATGAGTTACGCTTGTCGCATTGGGTATCGTTGTACTCTGCATGATGTTAGCGGGCCGGGTTCATGCAATGGGACATGGCTGCTGCATGAGACGTACTCTTGAGTTCTGCTTCAAGTCGGGGTAGGAAGCCTTCGAGCTCAGCGTCTTTCAGAGCGGACATGACATCCTGTGGCGATATTGTCTTCTTGTTGCTCATGCGAGCGAGATCATTTGAGCTAAAGAGCATTTGTTAGTACAAATACCGAAAGGCGAATTTTGTTTGCAGGCAAGCATGCGCCGAAGCAAGGCAAGACTTGGAGCAGAACGGAATAAGAGAGGACGTACTTTGAAGCGATGTAGCTCACGAAGACTGTCGCGCTCTTATGCATGGCCAGTAGTGCATCTTTTTGTATTTGTGTGTTTGCTGGGAGTACTCCTTTTGCGAGGCGGGCGATCATCGATTTTGGTAATGTGAGATCCTAAGATAAATTGTGAGTATGAAATGTCGGTAAACACGACAGAAGTATGCGCTCTTACCTCAACACCGAGGCCATCTTTCTCCTTGCTGGCCTTTGTCGGCGCCGGCACAGGCTCTGCGCCATCCTCTGGGGGATTTGAAGCGGTGCTCTTCCGGGGAGGCATGATGGCGTGTAGTTCGTGACACTGGCTCAATTAAAAGGATCGAACTGGATGCCGCACAAGATTAATTAGCAGTGATGGAATTATGGCAGTGGCGATGTGGCAAGCGATTAATTGGCAGAGGTAGACATGTGAGCGACGCGGGCACGCGTTCGACAGAGGGCGTTGGAAAGTGGTGGTGGCAGAATTGGTCTCCGCAGGCCGCGAACCCTTTCTTACCTCAACCTTCCCACGGCTGCTTCAGGTCCTCCCGCGCACGTTCTGTTTGAAGGCAGAGCAAGCCTGGGGTGGCACGGGAGCATCACACCTCGACTAAGCACTTGCAGTGCGGATTTCAAGCCTTTCAAAGCTATACATTGGGCATTGACAAGATATGGACATCATTCCTCAGCAGATCCATTGCACAACCACCTCCAGAGGAAATGCACCAGCAGTATTTCGAACTTTCCAGCTTCTCCAGTCATATGACCTTGAGAGCATGTACCTCGACGTATCACTTACACTTGTACATGAAGGCTTTTGTGCCCTCGTACCTCGACATGATGAAGTCGAAGGCTCATTGCAGAATCGTGAAATTTATCTATCGACTCAATGACGATTTAACCTACTACAAAGATCTGTCCCGTTTTTGCGAACATTCGGGCCATGACTACGTGCATCCTCTGCAAAATCAGAATTTCAGAATCAACCAGTCAACCATTGCCTGAGCATTCGGCATTGTTGGAATAGTATGAAATTCCAAGCAGGTTCGATTGCAGCGTATGATGTTCTCCTCCGCCACGCACGTTCAGATCAATGGTCACAACGTGAACGGCATCCGGGCCAGCCTACAAGTCCGAGCCTTGCGTGCTACGGAGATGTAGTAAGACACATGTATCTCTAAACTTACCGAGGCTGAGTAGCGTCCAGCGTATCGACAAGAGCTGCTGGGCTTCATGAAAGGCCAGGCATCTAATGTCATAGCAGTGAGATAACGACAACATTGTAGTACGCTCCAACAAAGCATGACCTGTAGGGTCTGATTCTGTCTGTGAGGCACCTTGTTGCCAGTGTCTAGTCCACGTTCAACACTCTCTCGTGCCCTCAAGCCTGGCAATTTTGTGGGCTGTCGCTCCGTCTACTCTCCAGGTGCTCGGCTCCGTTTCGGGCGACTGAAACTGCCCTGAGACTGCCACTCAGCAGGTCATGTCAGATCATGGTTATGACCCTGCAATTGGATTGTGCACACATCGTTGTCACCTCATTCATCGCCAGCCTCCAACCCGTCCCTCGTCCCATCTCCGCTTTCTCTCTGCTCTCAAAAATGCCGTCTTCTTATTTTCTTTTACACGCCGGACGAACTCTCCAATTTCACGGTCTGATGCCATTCCACCTTCGTCTAACCAGCTTTCCTCAAGCCCTCTGACAAGCTGCTCTTGTTCTTGTACGCTTGCGCTGAGCCGTTGGTACAGCGCCATTGGGCTGAAAGTCTGTAGTGCATCCTCTGTCTCGGAAAGCTTTGTGCGGTGTTGCTGTTCCAGAGCGCGTAATGAGAGAAGGCGTGACTGTGACTGTTCGCGCTGTCGATTTAGGCGAGCTTCGACTTGTAGAAGAGAGTCCGCGAGCGCGAGGTTGGACTCGATCAAAGGCTGTAGGGGAGCCTGGGAGGCAGGGATAGCAGGATGTGTAGTGTTCGGGTCGTTGAGAAGAGCGGATTGAAGATCTCTGTCCTGTAGTATTTGATGTAGGTCGGAAGTGCTCTTGTCTTTCAGGATTTCAGGGAGCCAATTGTTCTCGATGATCGGAACGGATGGTTGTGGAGGTCCTTGCGCGTGCGAAAACTGGCTTGGACTGCCATCGAGCTCAGAGACCTCGTATTGCTGCTGTCCAGGTGGTGGTGGAGGCAGAGGCGGGCCTCGTGTGGGCGTATCTGATCCAGACGGTTTGGGTGGGGGTACTGGAGGAGTTGAGGAGTAATGCGTTGGAGCGGGCTGCAGGGCTGGAGAGTTGGAGTATATAGGTGTGGAAGAGTACGACATGATTTGTGCCTGTCTGTCAGCCTTCGTTCAGCCTCGCGAAATGTGTTGTGTCGGCGAATGGTGGTGGACGAGCAACCCAGCAGTGGCCGATGTCTTGTGTTATCGCCGAGATATGACGACGTTGTGAGAAAGCGTGCTGTCTCGCCCACCGTAGAGAAGCCTGCCGCCTTCCTGCGACGACACCGCTTCAGATACTGCCGGCAGAATGTCACAACATCAGCCACACAACTTACAGACGCCAGACGCCGCCACAAACTCCACCTACGTTACAATTAAAAAAACACATACACCTCTGTGAGAGTAGACGGCAGCGCCATGGGCCGTCGCCCTAATGCCGTGGTGGGAGAGTTCTTCCATCGCGGCCAAAAGCTTGACGACAACAGTAATCGTTATCAGCATACTTGCAAGAAATGTGGTCAGCATGTACGTAGAGGCAATTCAAAAGGTAGGCCTGCGCTGATGCTGTGATTGCAAGTTCGCGAAAGGCCGCATCGATAGCATGCTGAACCATCTGTTGAAACGATGTCCCAGTATGACCCAGGAGGACCGTAACCTCGCTTTTCTCCACATGCAGCATACGTCTAATGGTCCAACAAAAGCAAAAAAGCAGGTCTTGAGTAATCAAACCGGCCAACAAGATGCATTGCTTGTGCAACCACAGACGTCTCTCGTTGCGCTTCAAGGGCTGGGCCAGCAGGCATTGCCAATTAACCCTGCGATTGAGAACAGACAACAGATGCCACAGATGTTGCAGCAGAGCTCACAGGAAGGACAGCCAGCGAACATACCACCACACATGCTCATGCAACGTCAGCAATCGGCATTGGACACCCTCGCAGAAGTGTCTCGCAGACATATGGATTACTCTACGAATTCACAAGGCTATACTGATGATCTAAATGATCCTGCGATGTCGAGACAGGCCCAGGGGCCCTCAACCTCAAGGCATGCTCAGGAAATTGCCCCGCCCGACAGTTTGCTCCAAGACATGATCAATGCGAGGCGAGTCAACCCTCAAATAGGATTGATGAATGACTATTTCTTGGAGGTTTTGCAGCGGTACAATAATAACGGCAGCATCGTTCCAAGACCGGCTGAACCGATCTCAACGCCCTCATATCCAGCCTACATTGCTCAAGCGCAGGTGGGAGCTGAGGATTCAGCCTTTTCCGAAAACGTAGTTCAGCCACTACTTGGTCACACGACAACTGCTGCCAGTCATCAGATGAATCAGCCCAATGTTGGACCGAATGATGCACCAATCGATCCTCAATTAGATATACCGATGGACAATGATGAGTCAATGCAGCCAAACCAACTCGATGAACCACCTTCGCAACCTCAGGACGATTTCATCACGTGGTCCGAGGCCCCGCAAGAATTTGTCACACAGCAAGAGCCTCCTTCGAATGAGCCTAACCCAGAGTTTGGCACGGCACACAAATCCGACAAGAACAATGCGCGCGCGAGGTTCACAGATACTCGCCGCAAAGAAGTCCAAGAAGTACGTAAGCGGGGTGCCTGCATGCGATGCCGCATGCTAAAGAAGCCATGCTCAGAAGGTACGCCATGCGGAACATGCAAGAAGATCGACTCTGCACGGCTGTGGAAAGGCACCTGCCTGAGGACGAAGCTTGCGGATGAATTCACAATGTACTCAACCTCATACTTCCACTCCCGCATGGCTGCACGATTGGGAAACATGCACAATGTCTTGTTTGTGCCTTTACCCGGCAGCATCCAAGTCAAATTCATCCCGCAGTCTACCTTCGCAATTTCCCTTAGTGCAAAATGCCATACGACTCCCACGAACAATCAAGATGTCAACGATAGCGCACAAGCGAATGAGCTGGACAATGCAATAAAAGGCAAAGATTTTATTGTGCTTGATGATACACTCGCATCGCAAAAAGTGTCAAACTTTTGCATGAACGACAAGATCTTACAAGATTGCATCAGGAACGAGAAAAGCGCATTCATGAGAGCCACATTACAAGAAGCAGTAGCCTTGCTTCAGACTGAGAAATTGCAAGAACAACCAGCCAATGCCAAGTCGGGATCTCGCACGAATCACATATCGCCCAGTGTACTTCTGAGCAATGTGATCGAGCTCTGGGTCGAGACCAGCATCCTAGTCTGTGATCGCCAAGGAGCCCTACAGATCCGCCACAATAGCAGCATGTCGCCATGTCAGGATCCCCAGACTGTAGACTGGTCAGACGATTCCAGTCAAGAAAGTCGACCACTGCCTCCGGATTCCTTGAGTTACGAGCTCATTCGCTCACAACTCCTTGCAGCCACAGAAAGCGCGTGTCACCGACTCAGTAGAGCAGTCATGAATGAGCTCGAGCGTCGCCTACTTCAACGTCAACAGGTTTCGGCGTTTGCCACCTTTATTTCGGCCGTCGTTCTCTTCAGTTGCATCGAGCGCATCACCTCTTTCTACCACGCCATGGATTCATCGCGTCAGCCGAGTGCAGCGGGCAGTATTGCGACCGAATTGGCACCCCAACCTGGCGCCGACTCACGTCCACCCGGCTACCCAGCTTCAGTGCCAGCTCCCTCGACTCTTTGGCCTCAGGGACCACACTTTGCTCGTCTGCTCACCACACTTCTTCGCATGCGCGCTCTTCCGCCCAAGACTACACTCACAACGGATAACAAACTTGCCGTGTTACGTGAGCCCGGACTACCAGTGCGTCTGAATGGCGTCGCTGTGCGAGATCAACAAGACGCAGAGACTACAAGAGCTGCAAATTGGCTGGATCCCTTGGGACTGAATGTAGACTACTTGCGTTCAAGACGAGATGGCGATGTTGCGAACGTGGGCTGGGAGATGAAGTTCGTCAGTGCAGTGCTGCTGAGCGAAGGAATGTGAGCCAGCGGGACGAGCTACTTTTGGCACCATTGTCTTTTCTCTACTCTTTTACATGCATACGTTTGGCGCTATATTTAGATACCCCGGATCATCGATGCACTTCACGAATACGAACAGCACACTTAGGCTCTGAAAATTGATCGCACATGCTTACGGTCTTTGACGTCAAAAAATGTCTCATTTTGTATTATGACTGCAGCAGTCGATCCCAAAATGCATCCTCTAGTAAATCCAACTTGCAAACCCGACCAATTTCTATATCGCAAACCCCAAGGCCTCCCATTGGCACATGCGACTCGCTGCCTCTAGACCTATCGCCAGAGCACATGCCCGGATTGACGGGCCTGAATCTCGCTTCCGTCTCGCTCACATCGCCAGACCCCGTCCGCGGACGCGGAAGCTTATCTCGCTGCCATTTCATTTTGATTTTCGCCGTCAGGTCTGCAAACCAGTGCAGCAGATCGTCGTGCCGCTCGTGTGCGGGTACGGCGCTCATGCGCGCCACGATCGTGTCGAGGAGGACTTCGGGTTCTAGGAGATTCCGCAAAGCGCCGGGGACGGCTTCCCATTTTTCGAAACGAGGGTGTAGGACGAGCATCAGGATGGCGATTACGGAGAGCAGATGTGTCCAGTCTATGATGGAGAAGTGGAAAAGAGAGGCGGGTGGTTCTGAGAGGATGGTTTCGAAGTAGTCTTTGATCCCGATGGCCATGTCGGTGAGGAGTCTTGCTTGGACGTGTTTGCTGTTCTGGAGGACGAGGGATGAGACGGCGATTGTGGTTGCTTGCATGTCTGGGTGTGGAGTGATGCTTGTGAATTTGTGAATGAGGCCTTTTAGTCTGCGGAGCTCTGCTTCTGAGTTGTGCCAGAGAGACCATGCGCGGTTGTGCGCGGATGTATCGGATGCTTCGCTGGACCTGCGGATTGTAGTGTCGGCGTCGCCAAGATAACGGCCGAGCTCGATGAGGTTGACAGTGTTGCTGTTGCTTGGGAACGGACCTCTGAATGAGAATCGCAGCGCAACATTGGAAAGGTGGTCGCTCCAGGGGAATGGCGAAGGCCTGTCGGAAGCCAAGCCTGAAAGAGTCGTGCAGAGATAATAACAGCCAAGGAAAAGCAGCTGGACCTCCCGATCCGATTGCCGCGAAGAGATTGTGTCCACGCCAAAGTGTCGATGCAGGCCCTGCTCAGACGCCATGCCGGTGAGAAGATGCAGGTACTGGTAAATTTGTTGTTTGTGCATATATCGATGGTGCCACATCGTATGGATGAAAAGGCCACTCATGATATCGACGCTTCTTTCGTCATCCAGTATGCACTTTGTCGATATGGTGTGGCGGAACGTTCGCACCAGACGATGGCGTAACTCAGGATTGGTGGCTGTTGCGACGGTACATATCGCAAGAGATGTGACAGGTCGTTTGGCGATCATCATGATGAGATCTGTGCTTGGTAGTTCGACGAACGGGGACCGCCCTGACATGCGCTCGAACGCAGCGAATTTGTCTTGCACGAATGCATAATCAATATCAGCCAGACAGTCGAATGAAGACTGGGCGTACTCGTCAAGGCCTAGACTGTGCACGAAGAGTGACACAAAAGAGCGGCTACTACTCTGTACGGCATCTGGTTTAGGTTCGACGGCATCTCTGAGCTCATCCGAGCGTCTGTCCTGTTGTGATGGAAGAGAATAGACTGGCGAATGACTCGATGTCGTATGCAAAGGCACTGTGGTGTTGTCCAGGATATGAGAAAGAGGCGCCCCTCTTATCTCCGGTTCTGAGAGTCCATTGATCGATTGCCGTTTCCGAGGTTTGGGTATCGAGGGTAAACACTCCCGACTCATGCGGTGACATCTAATCTACGGCGTCAGCGGCTAGATCATGCATCGGATGCGAAAATCGGCAGAAGCGCAGTGCCTCCAACCTCGAATGGTTATCCGGTGGGCGGAGGAACGGAAACTCTGTCGTGGCTTCTCACCTTTCGCAAATGCCAGCAACCGACGAAGCGATGCATTTCATTTTCAATCCCTGGAAGAATTGCAAGTCAGCCCCAGCACATTTTCCCACCCCAAACGAAGGTCTCGCGACGCGCGCAACGTGTCGTCGACATACCGCACATGATTGACACGCCGAATTCCTGGGTTGTCGCTTGCGCTTCGCAGTTGTGTCCGGGGTACCGTCCAGACCATTGGATTCGCTGTTCACCTCGCCGGGTGTCTCTGACGGCCGCGTTGTGGTCTCCATGGTTGTCGCGTGCGCCGACTCGCCACGGGCATGATGGAGGAGTGAGGTTGCACTCGCACAGAAGACGGAAGAAAGACTCGGTTCATGTAGGCGTCTGCCCGGCTGGAACTACCGTAGAGCCGAAGACGAACTACACAGCAGCCGACTCGGATTATTCCCTCCCACAGTTCCCCAGAATGTCGACTTGTGGGTCCCCCACGGTGCCCATGCGGAGGACAGAATATGACGTCCCACTCTTTTCACCGTAGCACGGCGGAAGTGAGGGCGGCTTTCATCGGGTTTTTGGAGGACGGCGAGTCGAGGCCAATCTTAGATACCGCGGCCCTTGGCCCATTTTACCGGCTATCATGTTGGGGAATAGGAGGCTCTTCCCATTCCGATTGTCTCACCTACTGCAGCCAATCTGGCCCTTCTCACTGTGCCTCACAGCAGTCTGACACCGCCACGAGAGCGACCTCCATGAGTGGCAGTAATTTCCTCCCTTTTCGTACCTGGGCGATTCGGAGATCAGGCCCGGTCCTCCATCCTCACCCGGAACATGTGGTCGCACACGCTGTCGGGTCCTGCCACGGCTGGCTGCCTCGTCGAATTTTCTGGGACTCACTCCTGCTGCCCTAGGGGGATCGCGTGTCCTGAGGAATACGCGATGCGACATAATAGCTGCAGCGTCTCTAGTCGGGTAGCAGCGCCGAGACGAAGAGCCAGGGTGCGCGCCGCTACCGTGCATCTATTGAAGCAACGCAGATCAGGGCACCCTGCCGAAAGCGCGGTCAAGTCACAAAGTCGACGCGCTCGCGAGATGAAAAGGAGTCCGTATGTCCTCCATCGTCTCCCGTCTTCTGGGTTGCGGTGACCTTCCGGATCGATCTTCCGCGTCGAGTTTCGTTTGCACTAGGCACGCTATGCGCGTCTGCCGAGCGCACCGTACATATGCTCGACATACCGTTGAGATGCGTCTCGACAGGGATCGCGACAGCCTCGCTGCCCGTAGTCGCCATGACAGCGGACTGCTTGTTGTATATCATACTTCCACTGCTGCAATCCATCCTTCCGCAGCGCTGGGTCGGATCTCGATCCTATTGCGTGCAGGAAGGAACTTTGACGCTGTCGCGGCCGTGATGACTTCAGGCAAAAATCCGCACGCTAAACTAAGCCTACGGCTACGTACATGTATTCTACTCGTCGGCTGATGTCCGACGGGCTTGATAGGGAACAAGAGACGCTTGTCTACCGTGCCAATTCATAATTGTGGCAGCTATTCCTGCCTTGCTTGATAACGCTAAACTATGACCTTGTAATTTATGCTGCAAGAAAAAGGCACCATGCCCATGCAAGCGTGCAAAGATCCTTCGCGAGGCGCTGCCCACTGCCCGATACTAGTCTCACCGGTTCCTAAGTCTGCGGCGCTCGGCCAGTGCACTCGAAGCCATCCGGACTGTCGACGTTGCTGCACAGATACTGCTTAGCTGTTGCGCCACCATTAACCTTGAATAACACGTCGCGAATGCTGATGTCTGTGCAAGGAGCCGCTCCTGAGCACTGCATGCTAGCTACGACGTCCGTCTGCAACGACCCGCCCATCGTGGAGATTGAAAGATCGCTGATCTTGAATTTCGAAGTATCGCACTGCCCTGTGAAGCCAGAGTACGAGTTGCATTGCGTCACGTAGAAGGCTTGCAGAGAGTTCTCGACCGTGAAGTCGCTTATGGTCACGTTGCGAAGGTACCCTAGTCCGGCGCCTCCTCCGTTGGGAGGTGTCCCTTGCACAACACCGGTCCAGGTCTTGACGTATGCGCCGTACTTGTTGTTGTATGTGGCGATGCTGCGCACTGTGATGTCTTCAAGTACTTCGAACTGGCCCTCGAATTGGCCGATGCTGCCGAACGCCACTCCAGTTGATCGGTAGAATGTGCAGTCCTCGACTAGGATGTTGGTGCTGTCTGCGTGAGATTATAATTAGCAAAAAGTCCAATTGAACAGTCATCGAAGCGTTGCCCTAAACTTACTGGCTTTGAAGGCAATGTTATCATCGCCGTTGTCGATCACGAATCTGACAAAGGTAATATCCGAGGCATAGATCGTGTCTGCGCCATCAGTATTGAGATTGTGTCCGTAGTCGTTGTTTTTAAAATTCGTGTTGTTGATGTAGATGTCCTGCATGAGGACCTTGCTCGAGTGAATGAGCGTCATCGTCCACATTTGGCTTTGGACAAACTTGATGCCCTCGACGACCGAGTTCGTCAGACCACTGAAGGTGATCTGGTGCGGACGGCGTGGGTAGTTACTGACTGTCCCATACGCGTCGTACCAGACCTGGCCGTTGCCGTCGAAAGTTCCAACGCCGGTCGAGCTGTACATGTGAATCCTGTCGCCACCGAGGATGAATGCAGTTGATTGACTTTGGTAGCCCATGGGAAGAGAGTTTGCGAGCCAGTAGGGGATGTCGGTGCTCCAGAGTAGAGTGCCTCGAATATCGATCTCGACGTTTGACAGGCCTGTGATCTCCATGACCGAGTCGATGTGATCTGGATAATGCTTGTCAGTGAAAGCTGCCTGATGAAAGATATATAATCATGACGTTTGCAAACATACAAGTGGTTTCCTCGAATATCACCTTACTGTCGCGGCCACAATCCTTGAAGGCTTGAACAATGTTTGGAGCGCTGTCACTGCCATCCTCGGGTGAGACGACTGTGCAAACTCGGCGGCCAGATTGCGGTTCAGGGAAACTCCATGGCGCGCCAGGGTAGTACGAGGGAGCTTGAGTGTATGGGACTGGGACGTAGGTGCTGGGCGCCGAAAGTACAGCTTGAATCGATGCCAGGACAGGCGTTACTGCCAGAAGGAAACGCATATTAGTGTTAGAGATACTTGCGCAGGTGTGGAAGAATGACGAAAGGGCGCGAGAAAGAGCGGTCTACTTGTTTAAGTAGTGTAGGTGAAAGTTAGGTAGGCCACGTTCGGAAATGTCGTTCACTGCTACATGTAACGTGAGCTCCCGCGTGTGCATGTGCTCAACGCCTTGCAGCAACGCCTGACCTCCTTCTTTCTCCTCAGACCATAGCATCCTTGCCCGTGCACTTGACAGGACCTCGGGAGCGTAGTGTGCATAATAAAAGCCGTTCAGCCGTTAGAGCGTTATAATCATTGGTGATCACGATGCAGGAGCCGCCCATCGCACACGCACTGACAAAGTTAAATCGGGATAAGGTATAAGGTTGTGTCAATCCTCCACTAAATGGGCAGAGGATGTAAATGCTCCAGCCAGCCACTCGCCCGGTATAGAACGAGCCGTGGAGAATATCGCGTTGGTCAGAAATACGAGCTTTCAGCACAAAGTGTAAATGCTCGTAGGCGGCGGCGTGCCACTTCACCTCGATGCCAGCGATCGTACGCCCTTGGCAGGTGATGTGGTGCCATGGCTACTATGTGAAGCTAGGTCACAAGCTCGAAAATTGATAGATGGGAATGCACGATACATGTATACATACATGTGAGTGTGGAGAGACAACAGGAACAGGAGCGCAGGGATTCGCGCAAGAATGGGACTTCGAAAGAGGAGCTCGAGGAGGAGTTGACGCCACCAGCCGTTTGTGGGGAATCAACCAGCCACTCTCATGGAAGCCGCATACCGCTCTAGCCTACATCATCATTACAGCACTGACTTCGTATCCAGACCTGACGATAGTAGTCAGATCTCACGACGCAGAAATCCCTTCGTATCGAGAACCAATTGAACAAGCTGTGGTTCATACGCCTCAATACGAAACTCTGAAGCAATTGCCGAGCCACCGCTGCGGACACGACTTGCCCTAAACAACATGGAGCACAATGCGCCACACAAGGGCGCAGCATTCGAGGGCTACTACAGCAAATTCGATCTACCATTAGGAGCTCACATCGCCTTGATCGTCTGCAAAGTCCACAACGCAGAACTCCGCCCAAACAAGCTATCTTTCACCTACGTCCCTCGAGATGTCTCGAAGACGTACCAAAAAGAGGTCTTCCCAGACGAGATGGAGATGAAGATCTTGTCTCCGGACAACGCCTTCGAGATCGCCATCCCGGGTATTGGTTTTGTTCGATGGAACGGCAACTCAATCACCGAGTACGAGATCAAAGACGAGTCTTTCACCTTCCAGGGCAAGACTACTACCCGCACACCGTGGTCGAGAACTGCCAACACGCCCGAAAGTCTACTTGTACACCTTCCTCTGCCGCTGCACTGGCATGTACACTCACTCGCATCCGAATGCGATTACTCGCTTTCAATACCTGGCTATCTCCCGCCAGAACAGGCGTCCAACACCGCCATCGTCCACCAAGAAAAGAACTGGGCCGCCTCATTCCCATCTGCACATATGTGGCTGCAAGCACGCAATGGCGACAGATATTTCTGCTGCGCCGGAGGTCAGATCCTCGGTATGGAGGCATTCCTGCTCGGCTACCGCAGCAAAAAGCTCGAAATCGACTTCCGACCTCCTTTCGCCGTGAGGGTCGCGGGCCTGAGTCCCTTCTTGAGCTACGTATCAGATTGGGAGAACCGAAAGTTCAGTCTGAGTGTGCAGAGCTTCAGGCAGAAGATCACGGTCGAGGCGAGTGCACCTGTCGGCAGCTTTTTCTCGCTCTCGGCGCCTTTCAAGGAAGGACACCTGCCCAACCAGCTGGGGCAGAGTTTCCAAGCCACTATTCGGGTGAAGGTCTATGAGAGCGGGTGGCTGAGCGATTGGACTCTGGTCGAGGAGGAAGTCTTTGAGGGTGGAAGTCTAGAATTTGGAGCTGGCTATTATCCGCCCAGAGGAAGCGACAAGAAATTCAACTGAAGATAGAGCATCAATTTTATACATGTAGACACGACCAACGTAGATACTCACAGCCACAAATTCTTCAAAGTTTCGGCTTCGGCTTCTCTGGCTCTCCCATCCAGTCGCTCTTCATGACAGTGATGAGTTCCTCGCTCATCCTGCCCCTCTCCTCGCGTGGAATCTTTGCCATCTGCAACTCATGCTCCGCCGCGCGGCTCTTCCAGTCGGCCACTTCTAGCGCAAGCCATCCCTGGCAAGCATCCGCAGTCTTGCCAACGACTTCCATAGGGATCAGATGGCCGACACCCTGGAAAGTCACCTCCTGGACGCGACCCTTCTTGACGCCTCCAGAGCCGCCGGGTCCAATTCCTGTCTGTGCCATCTTGTCCGCTTTCAGCAAAGGCTCAGAGAGTGACGACTGGTCGCCAAAGATATACAGCACGCTGGGACGCAGGTACGGCAATTGGTGGAAAGTGGCAATGGGCTCCGGGCGGTAGAATGGGGAATTTGGGGCGGATTGTGGGTCAACGTCCGGGTGTGTCACGGGATTAGGGTTCTCTTCTGGGTCTGGGTTGTTCGGGCCTTTGATGTTGGGGCGCATAAATGTGAAGACTTCCTGATGCTTGGTTGTGGTCAAAGTGACCTCCTTTTCTGTCTCTTGGTCTGGTGAAACCGTGGCTGAACTTGGGTCTGCGTTGAGTGGTGGCAAAGTGCCGGACGCTGGTGTTGCATCAGGGTGCAGCAGAGTTGGAAGATCTCGCAGGCCGTATTTGATCCAGAGATCCAGAACCTTCGGATCCCACGTTTGATAGAATTTAGAGCGCTTAAAGGAGGCTTCTGCGACTTTGCGGCTGGGCCACCTGTCTCGGCGGAAGGTGGATGCCTTTGCTGGGCCAAAATTACCTAGACGACTGGGCAAGCGTTGGATGACCGGATCCATCAGGATGAGGGTAGTGAACAATCGAGGATGCATTAGTGCCAATCTGACCAAGTGGCAGCCTCCCATGCTATGGCCTATGCCGACAATGGGCTGTGAGATCTCGCGTCGGAAGTGGTTGATCATCAAGAGGAGATCGCGTGGATGGTCACCCCATGATGCTGCAGACTTGTCAGTGACCATGCTTGAGTATCGCGGCTTCTCTTGCAGACTCACGATCGTTACCCAATTTCTTCTCGTTTAGCACTCCGCTGGCACCCTGATGCGCGACGTCCGCGATCCAGATACTGCGGATCCTGATGTCCTTCGCCTTGAGCTTTTGATACAATTCGTCCCAAAGGGGCTCGTACAGTTCCTGTAGAAGGTTAGCATTTAAAATACACGGATCTGTCTATTCCCAGATTGGTGTACCTTCGGGAAACCATTAGCATGTCCACCGATGATGGTCACATCGCCAGGCTTTGGGTCCTGGTTATCAAGTGGAGTGTATTGCTTGACAGCGAGCTTGAGTTCATCGTCCTGGCTGCCTGCAGTGGATCCTGGATATTCGCGAATATGCGATGTGGTGAGCGTGTGCTCCTGGATTTTGAATAGCGACATCCTCTAGTGCGACTGAGACCTGACCTGTTCAGAATCTATCAACAGTGCTGGCTCGGATATTATATGATGTTTCGCTACGGATGTACTGCATGGAGAAGGGATGCCTGACGATGATACCCGCCTGTTGTTCCGCCCGCGCCTGAAGCCGAGGTTCCTCTTTCGGCAGAGCAGGAGTTTTGTTCTGCCGTGCGTCAAACACTCTGGCACGCTGTCTCACGTTCTGACAACTACAACACAAAAATACTATCGTCACCGTATATGCGCCATCCAGAAAGGCGGGATGTAGGTCACGATACCGACATTACTGGTAAATTTTCACGTGCTCTTCATTTTCACGACTCTCTCCATGATCGCTAGCCTGGCAGAAGCGCGGCCACCGCAAGCCGTTGCTGCGCCAATCACCGTGCGAAGTGGACACAGATTTCTGGAAGGATGTCATATTCTCTGGGCTACTTTGAGATCACTCGACTGGTCTCAATTATCTCTTTACGCTGCTGACTCAAGCGCAGTATAGGAGCGATGGCTCTCACTGGCTTTCGTTCGAAGAACACGATGAAGTGGACGGTTCGGATATAGACGTCAAGCCGTTCCCATCGAGAGCAGTATCCCAAGCGATCGCTTTTGTTCTGATGATGGTGTCACTGCTTATCCCGGTGTCCTGCCTGTGGCAGCATGTTGCGGCTGCTTCGGTTGTTACCACCGTCTCGTCAATGTCGCAGCAAAGGGTTGCTGGCCATGTGGGAGCCGTAGCTGCCGTGATGGTGACGCTAGGTCGCACTAGCACGTGCCTAGTCTTGGTCCTACAATAGAAACACAACAAGATTACAGATCTACCGAGATCAGTATTCCTTCGAGAACATGGGTATCGAAGTAATCTGCCGTTCGCTTTTGCGTAACCTTGACCAGCAAGATAGCAATGCGCAATGTTGGTGATCCACTCTCGATCCTGCGCACCAGGTCGCAGATGGCAGGATTGCAAGGCGCAGTGTTGGTGATCCACTACTAACACTACAGACCTGGATAGAGATGGTGGCTATGGTGGAAGCATTGTTCAACCAGCAGCTGGAAATGCGTTCCACGATTCGCAGCGTTTATGGCGTGTGGACAGCAGCGAAGGTATAAGTAATGCACCGCCGTTCTCCCAATACAGCACAGAAAGAACCATCTGCACCCTCAAGCATCACTCGCAACCGAGACTACTTGCATCTTCGAGCATCACTCCCAACAAACAACAAAATGCGCGCCTTCACCAACCCAGCAGCACTCGCCCTGCTGACCTCCATCCCCGCCGCCTTTGCCCAAGTCGATGTCATCGCCAACCTCATGGCCGACTTGCAAAAAATGACCCCAACGACACTCTCTACCGCCATCAAAGCAGCCGAGCCAACAGCCGCCGTCTTCGACCCAAACAACTACGACCCCAACGACTGCACAGTCCCAGAAGCCTACCTCTCCGTCTCATGCATGCGCAGCATCAACGCAGCAAACAACGCCGACATCATCCCTTGCGACCGGGCGTCGGACTGCAAGTGTGCAGAGCGCCTGGGCGAAGGCAACACGCCGTTCGGCTACACCGAGACCTGCTCCGGCAGCGACACCGTCCCATCCAGCTGTCTCTGCGTCGCTCTCACCGAGCAGGCTTCCAACGAGATCACGGACACACTCATCGCGATTGGCGAGACTACCTGCATGGTAGTCAACGAAGCGGCGGAGGCGGAGGCCAAGTTACTGAAGCTCGCAGGAAAAGTCTCCAAGGAGAAAGAAGTCAAATGGGCCGGTCGTATTTACAAGATCGGGCTGAGCCTGTTGGCTCATGGAAGCAAGATGGGCAGCTGCAAGAATGTTGGGTGTCCTGGTCATGAGTTTGTGGCAATTGATCCTGAAGACTTAGAGGCGCAGTTGGGACTGTTGGATGTGTGCTAGTCACTTGGTAGTTGAATGTGGAATTTTGTCATCCATTTTCTTAATCTAAGAATTCTCGCTTGATCTTCTTCAAGACCTATGGCCGTTCGTCACGCATACATCGTGATGATTGGCACCTTTCAGCTCCTGCTGACATGGATTCCGAGCTTGACTATGAGACTTTGTCGCATGCGTTGAACGAGCACAATTTGTTTGGCAGAGGTGTATAGGAAGATGCTGTGGACCAAGAGGCGAATCTTGAAAGCACAGGCGCGAGCTTCGCCTTTGCTACAATTGGCTGTGTTGAGTATAGATCTTTTCGTCTCACCTTGACCAGATCAATGGCTTGTCTGGGCGATTGAAGTCGTAGATTGACAAGTCACATCGAACAGGTTCAGCAAGAGCGCGAGGCGTTATACATAATTCCGATTACAATAAATTTCTAACAAGTATTTTACATAGCCTTTTCTCAGCCTGCAAGCACACTCTAGTGGCTTTGCTGAATGCGCTCCGCAGCCCTCTCAGCCAAAGCATAGAGAGTGCTGGTCAAGTGGCCACTAACCTGGAATGGCAACACCGAAGCATCAACAACGCGAACGTTGGCGGTTCCATACACCAAGTGATCACTGTTGACGACACCGCCAAGGTCCTCCGACATCATAGCAGCAGTTGATATGTAATGGAAGTTAGAGCGGTAGGTCTTCTTCAACCACGCGGCCCATTCGCTGTCCGAAGCGTTGGCTGACACCTCCGCGAGACCAGGCAGAGTCTCTCCAGTGAGAAGGTTCTTGAATGGCGCAGTGTTCGCGACTGCACGGGACATCTTCGCGGTACCGATTTGCTGCATCATGTCCCAGTCCAGCATGAAGTAGTTGGGGTTGATGGCGGCAGGTGCAGAGGCGTTGGCGGACTGAACGTGGATGTTGCCGCGGGAGAAAGGCATGAGACCCCAGTACTCGAGGATGGCGTTGCCGCTGTTGGGAGCGTTGACGATGACTTCGGAGATGACAGCCTTGTCCTTGAAAATCAACTCGTGCTGGATGCGGAACAGCTTCTCGAGAGTCTCTGCGCTGAGGATATCGCCGCTGGCCTCTGCTGTCTTGCGGGCGTACTCGGCGAGCGACTGGTTGACGGAAGCGCTGATGTTGGCGGCCATGTCGCCCCAGACATCATCGACATTGTAGTAGCCAATGAAACCACCAGCACCGGCGAAGTCAGTAGTCGCATTGTAGGTGGTGTCGGTAGTTGTCTGATCTTGAAGGTTCTCGCCAACGAAAGCGTTGTCGACTGTCACGTTGATACCGTTCTTCTCGAGGATACTGGAAACTGTTAGCAAGGATCCCTCTCGATATGAAAGGACAATACTCACGCCTTGTTTCCAACGCCAGACAACTCAAGCAGCAATGGCGAAGCCAAAGCTCCAGCAGACAGGATGATCTCACGAGTAGCGAAGAGCGTAGTCTCAGTTCCGTTGAGAGACTTGAACACAACACCGTTGGCAAATGGCTTCGAAGCGTGCGACGAGGTCTCCCAGGTCATCTTCTGCGCGAAAGCATTTGTGTAAAGATCCAAGTTGGGACGGTTGCTGATGGGCAAGTAGTAAGCACGAGCCGCATCCTCCCTCACATCCTGAGCCTGGTCGAGAGTCTTGGGGAAGATGTTGTAGCCGCGCATACGACCAGCGTTAGGCTCACCATTCCAAGGCAAATCCAGAGAAGCGAAGGTGCTGTTAAGCAAGGCGGAGAAGTTTCCACCGACCATCTCGTTGGGCCAGCCGACTGCAAGAGGGCCCTCGAAGCCGTGGTATTCGGGGTCATAAGATGCTCCCATCGAGACTTGTGCGGCGGTAGGTACCTGGAAGTACTCGCTGCGCTTGTAGTAAGGCAGAAGCGAGTCCCAGGTGATGTTGTTTCCCAGCTTCGCCCAAGCGTCAAGCTGACTGTCCTCGGCGCGCATGTAAGTCATTCCTGTAATGGCCATTGTCAGTCAATGCATTTCCTCCTTGCCAGGAGACAATCATACCATTGAACGTGCTAGTTCCACCAAGAGCCTTTCCAGCCCTCAAAGTCTGCGTCTCATTGAGCGCATACTTCTGAGGCGCACTCTGGTACGCCCAGTCGATCTGAGTGCCGAATGCCTTTCCATACGCAGAAACGCTGGTGACATTCTCGTTGTCGAATGCCGAAGCACCAGCCTCAATGATAGCCACAGAAACCGTAGGATCCTCGGAAAGCCTGTTTGCGACGACCAGACCAGAAGTGCCTCCGCCAACGATGATGTAGTCGTATCTAGGAGTGGAATGAGGCAATGCAGTCGGCGCGGCAGCTGCCAGGGACGCGATGATCGGGAGCATGCGTAGAGCCATGGGGCCGGTGGATTGGACCATGATGCGAGACTGAAGGTTAGATCCGAAGGATTCGTTGTGGAAAAGACGCCGCTGATGATATAGCACCGTCCATCAACAGGATGCAGAATCACTACTTATATGAAATTGAGGGCAGAGACATTGCTTCCGCCATTGCCCTCGATGCGTAATGTTTGCTTTGAAAGCCGGAAAGCACGATACAAACATGATCGAGAGCGTGTTAATTTGCTGTCAAATCGACTCGACTTCCGCGTTTTGATGCTAAACAAATCGAAACAACCGCAGTTTAGGTCTGCAAAGATGATCTGTAGGGCTGGTTTCCGAGTTTAGCGTCACGCTAACAATGCCATATCCGGAAAACGGTTCAACGGCTATATTGCATTAGGAGGTGTGTAGCAGCTGTTGCTTGTCAATAATGATTCTGGGTGTAGAGACTACAGTAAGTACAGAGACTTATTGTCGCGAATGATACTTACGATACGTTTGGCTTAAACCAAGTAAAGAAGTGTCTGGTATCTCGGAAGTGATCGACTTAACCCGGAAAGCACAGCCCAACAGTAGTAGAAAATTACACCGCAGCAGGGCCGCTGAGCCGCGATTTTGTTCAGAAAAATGCCTGTTAACTTGTTAAGCATCAGGTAAGCCACCGGAACACTTGCGCGATCTGGGATCGCCGTTCATCAAGACCAGGTATTTCTGCATTCTTAATCATCATCTATGTAAAAGTCGTAATCCCTAGCGCCGCATTCATAATGGCCATTAAGTTTCAGCCACGCTCCCTCAGAAAAGCTTGTGCTCAAGCGTCATGTCATTCTCCGGCTCCAAGCCGACACAGGCCCTCATCACGTTGACAAGAGCACTCCTCTGCTTGCCCAGGGCGTTGACAACGGGTGTGCCGGTGGGTGTGAGTGGTGCCTTGAGCATGTAGCTCAGCACGCTGAGCACGGAGTGGAAGCCCTTCCATTCGCCGTTGCCATCGGCAGCGTGTTCGCGCCATGAGATTCTGGTCATCATCTCTGCGACGATGACGAGGTCGAGGATCAGCGGGGCGGCGAGCAAGGAATCCTCGCATACGTTAAAGATGCTGATGGTCTGGTGGCCGCCAAGGAAGATCTCAGCGTAGTACTCGTCGAGCGCACGCTTGTTGTCGCCCACTGCAGGCATGTACTTGATGACGACGGTGTGGTCGGGGTGCTCGCCTTCCTTGTACAGAACATGGTTGGCAGCGACCATGTCGTCGACGACGTTGGACTTTGAGATCTCCTTGCTGCGGAACTGCTTCTGCGATGAGAGGTTCTTGCCGTCGTTGTTGCCGAGGTGGTTGTACGAAGCAATGGAGGTGAGCTTGATGCCGGCGCTGATCATGAAGTCGACAAGGGCAGACTTCATCTTGGTCTGGCCAGACTTGAAGTCGTCACCACCGATGAACGCCTTGTGCTTCTCGGCGAGCTCGACGCAACCAGGAACGAATGTGTTCTGGGGAGATCCATTGATGAAAGGCGCGTTCTCGAGAATACAAGCAACGGCAAAGATAGTGCTGGGCGAGATCTCCTCGTGACCAGCCTCGATGGATTTCATCAAGTTGTCAGCGGTATCGTTGACGCCGGAGATGATGTCGGCGTAGCGCTCTGTGTTGGCGGTCCAGAGCACGATGACCTTGTCGAGCTCGTTGGCAGACTTGAAGTCTCTGATGTCCTTGCGGAGGTGCTCAACGTGTTCGATGCTGGCTTTTGAGCCAGGGACAACGTTGTCTGCGCGGTCTTCTTGGTTGGCAGCGATAAAGTCGGGGTAGTAGATACTGGGCAGGGGCTTGATGGTAGCCATCTGCTTCTTGACAAGAGACTTCAGGGTCGGCTCAAGGACCTTGGCGCGGTCCATGGCTGCGGCGAGGTCCATACCACTGATGTCCCAACCTCCGATGGCAAGGTCGTTGGGGTGAACCATTGGCAGCATGTCGTTGAGGGGGACATTGATCTCACGACCGGTTTTTGCCTCAGTGCCCAGCTTGACGGTGGACGACATGACGACAGAGCCATAGTAATTGGCAGCGCGAGGGCCCTCACGGGTGTCCCAGGTCAAACCTTGGCGGTTGGCCAGAATGCCAGCGGTTACGGTTGTGCCGTTGTTGCCACCGAGGCCAACCAACATGAGACCGACCTTGCCGACGTTGCGCTCGGTCTTGAAGTCGTACAGCTTCTCCTTGGGAGACGCGACATACTTGCCATCGGTCACATTGACCTCAGTGGTACGGTAGGCGTACTTGCTGGTGATGTCGGAGTCGGTGTACTTGACGTTGGGAGACTGGACGGTGAAGAGCTCCGGCTTGGAGGAAGTAGTGCTGTTGGTGGTGGTACCAACGCTGCTTTCGAAGCCGTTGTTGCCTTCTGCGTGAGGAGCCATGGTGTTGTAGTAGTAAGCCTGTGATTGGTGGTAGGGTTACTTGGTGTCGAGAGAGTCCGGTGATGACCCTGCAGAAGAGCAGCGACGACCGGCGTAGGGGTGGTGAACCCTGGTTTGTTTGTTAACGATCTCCCCTTGGGTATACACTAGGTCCGTCTTGAATGTTCGAACGGCAGTGTACCTGACGAACAAAGGCCGAAGGAGCCACGTACGAGTCAAGGAGGTTGGAGAACGTGGTGGCGGTTGTGTCTCGAAGGACCTCGAAGAATGTTTGGTTCGACGTGAAGAAAGTTGGACTTGAAGGTTATCTGAGATCTCTTGACTTTTGATGATGAGAGAAGAAGAAAGAAGAGACAGAAAGCGAACAGCGAACGAGCCTACTTATCTACCATCCGCAGCAGCCTAACAGGCGCCGTGGATACACGCTGCGCTGGCAAGTTAACATGGGCCGATAGAGCTTACCTCCTTGACCGCTCATCCGGTGCAATCCGTTGGGCTCGTCGGTGATTGCGACGAGCAACGCTGAGCCAGACTACGGTGGATTGTATCGCCATCGGAGGATGTTATAGTTGCAGAGCGGAGGATGCGGGATGCGGAGAGCGTGAAGTCGATGCTGAAGTCAAGCTGATTGGTCATTCACTTCAACGGAAAAACCATTGATCCGTTCTTTCGATCAAGGGTTGGAGTCCCCGCGGGGTTGAACGGCGCCTAAAGTTGTGTTCACTCATTACATTATCGGAACTTGTTTTGTTCACTGTGCATTTGTTAACCTCCTATGGCGGGAGATAGTATGACAAGTATGCTCGTATGACGATTCAGGGTCAGACCTATCATTGCGTTCTATATTTGCGTTCTAGCGATGTTGAACAAGCTTCAAACTGCCAGCATCGTCCTCTCTGAGTTGTGCCCATAACTCCTTTGCCTCCTTGCTCATCTCGTTCAAAGTCCTGTGCTCAAGCTGGCTCCGATCGAAGCCCTGCAAACCGTGCATCAAAACTGCTAAGATGGACGACTTCCAGACCACTTCGCTCTTCTCACTGGCAAACACCATGGCAGTCACAAAGAATGCCAGACTGAGTAGCACCATGGCAACCATGTAGACAAGCCAATACCAGTTGACCACAATGGCCGTATAGCTGGTCGTCGAACTGCCAGTTACATTGACATGGCCGTCGGCTAGGCGAACGCGCGTAGTCATCGCTGCCGCAATGTCCGCCATCGTCAAAGACAGATTGCCCCCGTGGTTGTCCCACATTGCAGTCAAAATAGCGGCGTCTGAGCCGGCATTGGCCGCCTTGCCGTTGTACGTGGCGCCTTGTTGATTGATTATCATCTGCTTCGCATAAACCATGGGGCTCAGCATGTTGACGGTCATGATGTGATCGTTTTTGTTGACCCAAAATGTGTCGGAAGGGTCGATCTCATCGCTCGACATTGGGCATGATTTGTCCTCTCGGACCAATCCTTGCATCGAGATCCCTTCCTTCCGTTCCGGGGCTTTGATAGTCTGGAGGCCAGTACAGGTAGTGTTGGTCGCATCGAAGGGCACGAGTCTGACATCCGTGCTAGATCCCTCGTTCATCTTGCCATTCGTAGCAGCCGCGGAGTCGAAAGTTTTGGCACACCAGAACAGAGTGCATTGCTCAACATCAGCCTCTGGAAGTCTGCAGTTGAACCTTCTTGCGTCGCTCTTCTTTGGAAATCTGTACGAGGTAAAGCTGAGGAGATCCCGTGACTTGTCCCATACATTCGATGTCCACGTGAGCAAGAGTGGCCACCATGTGACACCACTATGAGAGCATCTTGACTCAAATTTCGTGCTGGAATTGCCGGGAATGATGCTTGGCAAGTCGGCGTTCACGCCAGTAGGATATGATGCATTGCCGGGAAGGTCGCCGGGTCCTATAAGTTCATACCAGCATATATCGTAATCGGTCGTGGTGTGGCATGATCTTTCTGTTCGTGCTGTTATGTTCTTGCACTCGCTGCAGACACCGAGAGTGGTAAAGGACGGCCATGTACAATTGTTACCAGTAGCGCATGCAAATTCAAGCGGCGGGATGGAGGTGAATAGACCAGAGTACGCCGCGCGAGCCATGAGAGTGTCGGAACAATTGCTTCCGCCTGCAGACTGTCAGCCTCTTTCCCAAAAAAAAAATTGTTATCGAGGCGTAGTCACCTGGCGATGAAGAGGTCCCCGACTCGTCTCTTTTGATCAAACCTGAGCCTCCGAATGTTTGAAGGCCGGGCACTTCGCTTGCGACCGGTGTGCTGTCAAGCGTCGAGGGACTGATAGGCTGCCCGAAGGTTCGAAGACCATTGTCAGTTGGAGGTAAGGTAGACGTCGAGGAAGATTCGGGGTCTGGATCAAAGGATGCAGATTTGTTTTCTCCGCCCAAAGTCGCATATAAAGCGCCACTGTCGTAGAAAAGGGCTGATGGAACCGTCGCAATAGCACCATCAACGTTGTCCGCTCGCGCCGCGTAGTATATCACTTGCTGCGAGAACGGATCCATCGCAAGTATCAAGATGGCCATGATTGCGCCGAAAGTCGCCACGAAGGCCCGTCGATTGATCTTCCATATGAAACATACTGCACCCCATGGTCCTCTGGTTGCTTCGTCGAACTTTTCGAAGTCGGAAAGCTGATGCTCTCTTTGCTCGAAGAAGACCCATTTGAGCTGACCGATACCCTCAGCTATGAAGAAGGCCAAGTTGATCCGGCACAACGTCACCAGTATGGAGACTATCGTTGGTGGTTTGATCTGCCACGCAAGGTGCCAGTCGTCCAGTTTGGAGCCGTCCAGTACGGCGAGAAAGGCTATAATTGCTCCAAGGAGAAGAATGCTCGAGAACGCTCCAATGAGCTCCGGCCACCATTTGAGCAAGCTCTTGAATAATGGAAGTTTGAGGAATCCTCTTTTCGGCACATTCGGTCGGGTGCTACTGTTGCCTGCGGATGATGCTGCACTAGAAGGAACAGCTGAAGCAGCCATGAAGGGATCAGGTGCATGGGTCACGGGCCCAGCTTTGGCGTTGGGCGTGGGTCCCAGGCTCTGCACATTATTCTGAAGCTCGAGAGATCCTGGCGGTTGGTTCATTTTTGGACAACGATTAGAATAGAGTATAAAGTCTCATCTTGTGCCCATGACAAGCTTCTAAGCTGTACTTAAGCACCGAGGACATTTCTAGGGGGCATGGCTGCTGCCTTCATGCGTGTGGTGGCGTGCGTGAAGGCAACCAAGCGACCGCTCGAGAGCAGTAACCGGGTCGCCATACAAGGCTGTGTATGCGCAATGCTGCACAGAGAAGGGGCGATGTAGAGAGCATCGACGAACCAGAAGAGGCTGCTTACGCCACAGAGTTTCATGCCCCAAGGGCCTGGTATCTGGGCTGTGTCTGAGCGGCACTGAGGAACCTGCTAGATTCCTCTTCTCATTCAGCTGCGTGGCGGCTGAGCAGATGCCACTTACGCCACACACAGTCTTTGCATGATTGAAGCCCGAGAAACAGGGCGAAGTACCTCCTCCTGACCTCTCCTTCACCGGTACATGTACTGTTCTCTGGATCGTGACGTCGATTTTGAGCGATTTATGCTCTGAAGCATGTGATTCTGGCAGCGCATGTCGATGGATCTACCTCCTGCTCACGCGCTCTGGGGGGATCATCGGCCGGATACGTGATAGGGAAAACATTGGCGGCGCAAAGTTGCCAGCAACCGCAGGAGAAGGTCTGACTTGGGAGGTTCATCGATGAATGTCCAGATTCAAGTTCTTTGGCGTCGAGCGAGACAACAAAGACGAAACAGGGCCCAGGCATGTTGCGATGTCGTTAGGGTCAGCACATGAGGACTTGACATGGAATATCATCTTTGGGGTTACTAGGGTTGAGCTGTTAAAAGTGATTCATCCACGACACACATGTAGATGTACATGTATCGAGCGCCGATAGCAGTACATATTCAGTGTTCAACTGTTAGGCCTACGTTTAATGTCATGGCCGCAGAGTACCTCCTCGTCAGTCGAGCTTCGACAATTGATCCATCTGATGAACTGAAGCCCCAACCGTCCAGAAGCTGGCACATTTCGAGAGCTCACCCCTGAAGACATAAAGAAAACATCCGATGCAACATGGCTCATGCACATATCCCGATAGCCCATTACTCGAACAAGACGATTCCATAACAATCATGTCTTCCCTGCTAGGGGAACCGTTCTACCCATACATATATATACCACTCGCTTCGCATCGCAGAAAAAGAGACCCCCCCCACGTTGAAATGTGCGTTTATTGTGCCAACGCGTTCCTGCCCGAAACGCCAACGCTCATGCCCAGAAACCCAATCAAGGAAGAAAAAGGAAGAAAGAAAGAAAGAACCAAACAAAATGATAGACGAACAAAAACTTCCCGTCCTCCCAAACATCCACCTCAAGCATTCGTCACCTCCCTCCCCAACTGACTCCCCCCATGCGAACTCGCCGCACTAAGCGGCGTGAACCCTCCTCCATTCTCACTCGCCGGCGTCTGCGGCACGCTCGTCTCAGGCTCGAGATCCATCTGACTGCGGATGTTCAAGATCCACTCGTGCTGCAACAGCTCGGCGGCACTAACGCGCTTGGCAGGATCGCGCTCGAAGCAGCGCCTCAAAAAGTCCAGACCGAGCTCGGAGAGCTGGTCGCGCGTCGGCATCTGCGGCGTGTTGCCCTGCGCGATGTTGTACATGATGGCCCACTCGTTGTCGAGAGAAGCCCAGGGGCGGGCGCCAGTGGCCATTTCCATGACGACGCAGCCGAGGGACCAGATGTCGACGGCGCCGAGGCGGGCGCCGCGGTGCTGGCCGCCTTTGATGACTTCGGGGGACATGTACATGGGCGTGCCGGTCATGGACTGTTGTTTGGGGCGGCCGGAGGTGTTGTCCATGACGATGGTTTTGCCTTGATTGGCGATGACTTTGGCGGCGCCGAAGTCGACGTATTTGATCACGCCGTTGTGGTCGAGGAGGATGTTTTCGGGCTTGATGTCGCGGTGCACGACTTGCGATTCGTGCAGGTAGCCGAGGCCTTCGAGGAGCTGGAGCGCGTAGACTTGGATGACGGTTTCGTCTTCGATGCGGCCGTGCTCGAGCAGGCCGGCGAGAGAGCCGCCAGAGCAGTACTCCATGAAGATGTAGACCTTGTCTCTGTGGGGTTCGATGCCGTAGTATTGCACGATGTTGGGGTGGTCGAGGACTTGCAGCACGCCCATTTCGTCTCTGATTTGTGATACGATGGTCGGGATGAGCTTTGGGTCTTGCAGACGGATTTCCTTGACGGCCATGAGTTGGCCCGAGTCCAGGTTGATGGCCGCGTAGACGGATCCGAAAGTTCCACCACCAACGAACTGCAGTTGCTGCCAGCGTAGGTGCACGTTGCCCGCAGAAGCAGACAAATGTGTCAAAGCACGATCGGCATCGTTCGAATCTTCAAGCACACGACCCATTTGCTGCCTCTCAGCCTCGCGGTCCTTGCGGTCTTGATCGATTTTCTCCAGCTCGTCGAGACGCTGCGCACGAACAACCTTGCTGCTTTCCTCGTCGTCCTTAAGCTTATGATAGTCAAAGTTCATCTTGCCAGCCATGGTGTCGAGTTTGTGCTTCTCGGCCTGAGCTGCAACTGTGCTTCTCGCGCCCATGATATCGAAGTGGCTGATCAACAGACTCATGCAACCTGCGACCTTGGACCTAAGAATGGCATACTCATCGTCACTGATAGACAGAATATTCTGACCCCTCGTCATCATCATAGCAAATTCAAGCGAAACCACAGCCCACCTGAAGGTTTTGCGATCACTGGGAATGCAGTCGTCCCCAATGAAGCTCACCCAATCGAGAGCGAGTTTGGTGAGCTTCAGCTGATGCATAGCCCGGCGTTGCTGGTCCATGTAGATGGCAGAACGCTGACCGAATTCGGTGGCGAAAGCGAAACAAGTCTGGATCAGCTCCTGACACTCCAGGCCTGCAGTCTGCTTGCGGACGATCTTCACACTGTCCATGATGGTGTTACTGAGCTTGTACGCTGTCTTGCGGATCCTGGTAAGCTCCGTGTCGACACGCAACAGGTTTGCACGTTGCTCTACAAGTACGTTGAGTTGGATACCAGTGATCAAGGCGAAGGAATCGTTGGCATCTTGCAGACGTTGTTGGCTTCCGTCGGCGACAAGTCGCAAGCGGCCAGTATTCATGCCGAGATCTGTCCGCCGAACCTCACTGCGAAGTCTAGGACCATCCCACCTGAGTGGATATTCCGGCTCGAGAATGAGCACGTAGGGGTTGCTTGGGTCTTCGGGTGCATCCTCGGCGTGGTAACAAGTACCAAGCATACTCTCGATGTCCTTAGGTCGGTCTTGCAGGGTAGGAGAGGCGATGATCCAGTATGAATAGTCCTCTGTCTTGTTGTCGCCCGCTGGCGGCTGTGTCTCAACAAGGAAGTGGCCAGTCAACGTGAGTGCTTCCAGTAGGTCATCAAAATGATCCTGTGCCATGTTGATGTTGTACTCCGTGGCATTTTCGAACCGCTGACTGAGGATTCTCGAGAAACGGAAGATCTTTCTCTGTCGCACACGGACCGAGTCGAGAATGGACTTGTATCGTTTGTCCATCTCAGCACCTCCTGCCTCGTCGGGTCTCCTCACAAGTTCCTTCTCGAAATGAGTTGTGAGGCGATTGAGCGATCTGGAGGTAAGAGAAGAAAATTGCTCCGCCACCTCCACATCACCACCTTCAAGATGGCGACCGAGGTGGTAGCAAAAGTCCCATTCTTGCTCCAGAATTTCGGCTTCTTTGAATGTGTTTTTGTTCGCCATGAGCTTCCAGTTCAGCATCTTGAAGTAGAATAGCAAGGCATCAATAACAACGCCGTCGAAAGCGTCGTCAATGCAAGGCGGCAGATCCCATCCAGCTTGAGGTTGTGCAATGACCAAGTAGGCTTCTTTGATCTTGACTGCTAGGGTGAGTAAGATTCTGAACTGCAAGATAGTCTGCTCAGCCATCATGACACCTTGTTGAGCAGGATCTTTCATCTTCTTGGCGTATGAAAGTCGCATGCGTATAATTTCCTGGATGAGTCTCGAAGGGAAATTGATCAAAGTGAGCAGCTCTTCGATGTATGGTGGTAGATGCTGGTTTGCGAAAGAGTCGGCGTTCTCAATCAGAGTCATCTTAGCCTTGTCGATGACAGTGTTGATACCGTTGAGCAGACTGTTCTCGCCTTGCAGGGATTTGAGACCATCTTCCTTTAAAATGCGGTCGATGAAAGAGCTATCGTCAAAGAGGTGTCCATTTTGTTCGCCAGGAGGTGCGGTGCGAGCCTTGTTGAAGTCGAGCTCCACGTTGCCAACCCACTGTTGCAGAATACCAAGTTCGGTGTTGATGAGCTGTGTAGTGTTATGCCAAGAGACGACAGCATTACATGTGTCCCTGTAAGCATCTGATGCGGCTCGCGGATGTGCTGCTTCGAATGCTTGCCGTGTCGGGTAAAGTCTCTCGACCTTCTCAATCCGATTCACGACCTGCTGAACCTGCTGGAAAGGCGACTTGCCCACTTCTGCTTCTCCCTTGATCTCGAACGCAACGATTGCCTCGATGGTCTGTTTCACCTTTGAGCGACCTTCTTCAATCAATCGTCTTTGTGTGGCCACACTGCGTCCGCATGTTCTCGCTCTTACTCCAATCCAAATCTCCGTCTTTAATGTGTCGTCATTATGTGCGTCAGGTCCGCCAATCAGACGTTTCTTCTCTTGCTGAACAACATCTCCTGTCAGGACGTTCGCGAGCATAGCGTGCCACTCCAGCCTTTCACGATTGGCGGGTATCTTTAACTCTTCCAGTGAAGGTTCTTGCTCCTCGTTGCCGTAGTAAAGCAGTGTATCTTGATCATACGGATCGTTCTCGACATAATTGCTTGCGGTAGGTGATTCGCCCTCCTCGCCGCTTGTTTCGTCACTGTAATCTAAGCTTGGAGTTCGTGGATCGACGGTGAAGAAATCGTTGCTCGGCGCATCTTCCTGCCGTATTCTTTGCACGTATGCCTTCTCTTGTGCGCGGTATTCGGCGTTGGGGTTGCGTTGCCGAGTTCTCGAATTTGTTCTCTGTCGGGAAGCTGTGGCGGTGTTGACGTATTGCTGTGGTCTGCGCGCAGGGTTGTACGCATTTGAGGGTTGCCTCGATGCTGTTGGTCTTGTCGGACGCTGCTGGGCACTGTGCATACCTGCAGTCGCCACTTCCTGCGGCACGTACGACGAGGCACTGGCGGGCGCGCGTCCACTCATTCGCGAAGATGTCGCGGATGTGCCGGGAGTCCAACCGTAAGAGGATGCGTTGGTCAGAGGCGACATGCCATCCACAGTGCTTGCGCTCGTGGGTGAAAAATGCCGCGATGCGAGCGGATCCGGGTAGAAGGCGCCGTCTGGTCCCAAGACATAATCGTTGTCGTCGCCAGAGGTGGTGCCCGAGTCGAAGTGCTGCATTTCCGGGCGGCCAGGTGTTTCTCCGTCCTCCATAATGGTCTCAACTGGTGCCGACGATGGCACGATGAAGCCGGAGGCTTTGAGTGAGGATGGAGGAGTCTTGCCAGAGACTCTGGTGGTGGAAGGCGACAAGTCCATCGCAACGTCTCGGGGACGTGATCCGCGGACAGGCAAGCCACAATTGGTCTTTGTGCGCCACTCGACTCCGCGATGCCCGGTGGCTAGTGTGCGTTGGAGGGAAAGTTTATCAGGAAGGAATGATGTCGTTGTTTACAGACGGAAGGACGTGGGAGAAGGTCAAGGATGTGTCTTTCGCCAAGTAGATATGGCCGAAAGCAGTACTAAACTATTATGATACCGCCGTGATGCACAACCGGATGAGGCCACCAGGGCTTGTCGGTGTGCCGTGTAGGCGTCGGCAGAGGCTCGTCTCATCTCTTTCACCTCGCGTGCCAGCGGGAAAAACAAGTTTGCGCGTCGTGTTGCGCCACAGCTGGCAGGGATGGCAATGCACGCAAAATGATAGGACCGCCCGCGCACACAATCCTCGATCGCGCCGTCTGCCGAAGATCAAGAGCGCCAAGAGGGCAGGTGATAACGAGCTGATCGGACATATCTGGTGGTGGTATGAGTGGTAGGAGACACATGCGAGACATGCTACACTACGACAGGCTGGTTGGGTGATCACGAGAGTGTGTCATCGTTGATGGCTCTGGCGATCTCGCTGCTCTGGTATGGCGTGTCTCCCGTTCTCCGTGGGGCTGCATGTGTGGCATGTGGCATATGGCATCTGTGCACCTGTGGCTGCTGGCTTTTTGCTGTGCCACAGTGCACAAATGCAATCTGCCACTACTCCACCTCCAACTCCAACACCCGACTTGCTCCACCTCTAGCACGAGCTCTTCCAAGCTTATTTTGCTGTCCCTGCCTGAGGCCTTAATCTTATCACATCCATCGCCTCTAACCACATCGGGCGAGTGAAGTTTGACTGCAGCACGCAGACGTCTGTGAATGGTTCACTTGAGCAGTCAAATCAACCGCCTCTCAGCTCGATAGCAACCTCCTCTCCTGATCAGTAGACATTGGCCAACTGATATAAAAACACACAATGGTCGGCCCTCCCAGAAAACGCGCCAGGCGCGACGACAAACCAGAAGCAGAGCTCCCGCAGAAAAAGTTCTACCGTCAACGAGCCCACGCAAACCCATTTTCCGACCATGATCTCAAATAGTGAGTCTACAAAAATCTCAAGTATAACAGTGAAAGAAGATTACAAGAACGAAACGTCTAACAAAACTCACTCCAGCCCCGAATCTCCCGCAGCAATGGACTGGTCCCAACACTACCCAGCCTACATCGCCACCCCAGAAGCAGAATCTCAATCAAACCCAGGAGCCGCAGCAACCCAAGACCAGGACCTAGAGCAGGACCCCTTATCGGACTCATTCCACCTCGCAACCATCCCCAAAATGTCCCAACAAGTCGAAGTCGCCGACATAGGCTGCGGCTTCGGCGGCCTGCTCTTCGCCCTCGCCCCCAAACTCCCCACGACCCTCCTCCTAGGCCTCGAAATCCGCGTCAGCGTCACCGAATACGTGCAAGAAAAAGCGCGCGCCCTGCGCGCCCAAGCCATCCTCCAAAAACAGGACCCTGGTGCCGCCGCCGAAGCCGCCGCCGCAGCTTCCAAACTCGGCAACAAAGACACGATCGCTTTGCCAGGCGTAGACTACCAAAACGTGTCCTGCATCCGGGCGAACACGATGAAGTTCCTACCGAACTTCTTCACCAAGCACCAGCTTTCGAAGATTTTCCTGTGTTTCCCGGATCCGCATTTTAAGGCTAGGAAGCACAAGGCGAGGATTGTGAGCCATACGCTTAATGCTGAGTATGCTTACGCGCTGCGTCCGGGGGGCAAAGTGTACACAATCACTGATGTCGAAGACCTGCACAATTGGATGGTGGAGAGGTTCGAGGCGCACCCTTCGTTCGAGCGTGTGGGCGACGAGGAGGTTGAGGCGGATGAGTGTGTGGCGGTGATGAGGGAGGAGACGGAGGAGGGGAAGAAGGTTACGAGGAATGGAGGACGGAAGTTTGTGGCGGTGTTTAGGAGGGGTGAGGATCCGGAGTGGCCTTGATAGAGATATAGAGGATGAAAGCTTTTTGGTATTGTGTAACTGTTACATATTTGTCTTTGATCCTTGACGACGCCCTCGTTCCGTACGATTGGCATTGCAGGATATCGAAAAAATCAAATGCGAAGAATCGACCATATCCGTATCCACACTGCCAGCCATCTCTCCTCATTCGCAGAGCCTCGTTCTCTCACGCGCCACGATCCGAGCGCCTCTCCGCACAGCATGCAAAAGTGAGAACGATACACTGAAACATCGAGTGAAACAGAAAGAACAACAAATCAATGTTCAAATGGGAAAGAATTGCCATTAAGAAAGCAATTCACTCGAACTCCCCTCTCCGCCGTGCTCGACTAAGAATTGCCGATTACAGGCGGCGACAGGCACACACTAATTGTACATTTGAAGAAAAAGTAGGAAAAGTAAGAAAAAGGAGCATGTTCCCCCCCCCAAAAAAAAGGTGCAAAGACAAATCCAAAATCATTATCGTCGCGAGGGGGGAGATATCCTCGTCTTCCATTCCCTCCCATCTCCCAATGGTCGCAAAGATTATCGCGGTTTCTCTCTGGTAAAGACAAGAACCAAAAGAGTTTTCCACTCCCGCAGCAGCCGATCAAACCGATCAAGGCCGATTTCAAATAGAACAAAGACCTCCAAATGCTCACGCCCGAGAGCTCCAAGGTCCAGGACTCGAGTCCTGGAAGGTACGAAGTAACAAAAACGCTCCAAGATAGGCAAAGGAAAATTGCTCAAAGGAAATAAAGTAACGTGCTGGGGTCCTGGTATCCGGCTTGCTGGGAAAAGACATTAAGAAAAGATGCAAAGAAATCGTAACTTCGAGGTCACTCGTTGTGCTCGGACATGCGCGTGGGCATGAATGGAATGCAGAGAAAAAGGCGTGTCGGCGATTAAGCTGAGAGCCGGATGATGCTCAAGAAATGAAAGGTGTGGTGTGGTGTCGTTTCGGTGAGTGGATGGTGGCCGTGTAGGTAATTGGTGTGCTTTTAGAATAACCCCTGTTATTCTCCTGAGTGCCAGGTGTCCGGAAGCAATGAAATGTCGACAAATCATGGATACTTGGTCAACTTCAAGAGGAATTGCTGTCCGGGCTATGGTTGGTCGCCGATACAGAGCTTTTCTTGCCCTTTTCGAAGTGCTCTGGCGTCTGGTTGGCAAACGTGTAGTTCTTTGGTCCTGAGTCGGCAGCGGCCACCTTTCTCGGTGTAGCAGCACGCTTCACATCTGCTGGAGGCTGGTACTCGTGCACAAACAACTCCGGCTGTGCTGGCACTTTGGGCGCATGCGCAGAGATTTGAATACCGTTGGAAGCAGCGCTTGTCGTAGGGAATGGATAGTGCATTGGCGGAGTCGGGTTCAAAGTAGGCGGTGCTGAAACAGATGGCGCTGGCGGAGCATGCGAGACGAGCTGGTAGTGAGATTGTGGCATGGCCATTTGGAGGTTCCCGTTGGCGTCGACCATTGGAACTCCGCCCATTGGGAAGCTCATATGCGACATGGACATGGACTCAGGGCTGTTCAAGGTGAAGTGAGGCTGCTGTGGCATGCTCATGTCGGCCATGGAATATTGCGGCTCCGGTGCCATCATGTGAGGAGGTTGAGTAGCGAACATGGTTTGCATGGCCTGCTGTGATAACTGTGCCTGGCTCGTTCCGACAGGTTGGTGTTGCACCGGCTGACTCGGTTGTGGCGGCATGAACGAACTACTGTTGAAGGATATCTGTGTTGCAGGAGCGGACTGTGGCGGAGTGTTCTCCGTGATGATGTTCTTGCCAACACGCTGCTGTGCGAATTGGGGCTGAGGAGGATACAAAGGCGTATGAGGAGGAGACGAGACATTTCCAGGCTGTCCAGATATCGAGGCCGCATACTGCTCGACGTCGTGTTCACTAATGCTGGCTTGTCGACTTGCTTGACCGGGGCCATACTGCCACTGGAGTTGTCTAGCAGCCTCAGCACGAGCTTGTTCTCTCGGAGACATAGGAGTTGGTGGCGCTAGGTTTGATCCAACTTGCGACGAGATACTGCGTGTGCCTTTGGGCGATCCCATGGAATCTGCGAACGTACGGTTCATGGGCGAACGCTGCGCAGAACCAGGAATGGTCTTCTGAATGCGACCCTGTGCAACACCGTTGATCATGTTAGAAGACTTAATACGACGAAGAGGCTGAGTAGGACCGAGGCTCGCATGATGCTGCGACTGCTGGTGAGGAAGCAGTGGAGCTGGAGTCCCGGGTTGTGATGCAGAGCTGTACGACTGGCTGCGCATCGAAGCCAGTCCTAGGGGAGCGGGCTTGGAGCGTTGTCGGCGTGTTGCAAGACTTGTGGCTGGAGTAGGTGATTTGAAAGTAGCATGTTGTTGTGGCTGAGGTGTTTTCAACCCAACGTTGCCCATAGACTGTGTGATGCTCGCCGTCTGTGAGTTCTGCCTTTCGTGATACGCTTCGTCTAAAGGCCAGGCCAAGGGCTGCTCTTGAGAATACTGTTGGTGAGGTTGACGGGATTCCGCGATTTGTCGGAACTCTTGAGAGAGCTGGTTGAAATCGACAGGTACTGATTGGCCCGGTTGCCACTGCGAGCTTGTTGACGCTGCCTGTGGTTGTGATTGAGGTGCAGCCATTGACTGCGCGACTAGAGGTTCGTGGTTGTATGTCGAGACCGAAGAGCTGCGGCTGCCACCCCAGTCGGAGCTCACGGACGAAGCAACAGAGTGATCTTGCATCGCGCTAGAGGACGGAAAGTTGAAGGTGTCTTGTTCGGAAATAGTGGGAGGCATAGAAGCTTGTTGGGTGGCCATCGACACTTCCGGAAGACCTGCCATATCGTAGCCTGCCTGCGATTTGGCATGTTGCTGA